>TARA_R110000737_G_scaffold171232_4_pt1 | contig 13404 bp, 28 predicted proteins | sample TARA_R110000737 | Tara Oceans TARA_R110000737 (sample SAMEA4398027) | marine metagenome | biome: Polar Biome; feature: [SRF] surface water layer (ENVO:00010504); material: water (ENVO:00002006), including particulate matter (ENVO:01000060) such as... | depth 5 m
CTGCGTCAGTGCAGTATTTGCATCGTCCTGCGCGTGAAACTCCTGCATAGGGGAATCGGCTACCGCTACCGTATTGGCCGTAGAGGCCGCAGAGTAGTCGAGGGCCGAACCCAGAAGCAGGGTACTTCCCGCAGCAGCAGGCGAAATGTTACCGTCTGATTCAGCATCCACCACATCATTGATAAATGTCGCCGTAGTGTCGGAGGCATCCTGCAAGTATGGTCGTGACCTGATAAGCAAAATAGGCTCGAAACCATTAGGTCTGTCTGCGTTTGCCACAGTAAATCACTCTCCTCTCATCGTGTGTGTCGCACAGACACTTCACCGCGCTCACGGTCGGCAGGCACGATAGCCTGGCCTTTCTCCACTTTGTTGGACATGCGTATGGCGTTGTCGTGGTCCATACCCTTGCCGCGAAAGTGAGAATATGCCCTCTTACCCAAGTCAGCCATAATAGCCGTATCGGGAGAAGAGTTAGCAGGCATCTGCTGCTCTATAAGAAGTTTCCTGCGCGTGTCCCTTTTCTCTTTCACTTCACCAGGGACAAACATCAGGACCAACTCATTGGTGCGCATAGTAGTGTCTTCATGGTTGTGCTGGTAGGGCATGTCCACGTTTTTCTTGCGCTTCTCTACCTCAAATCCAGCATCTTTGAAACGGTTGAACTTCTTTTCCGTCACCCAGCGGTGTGAGCCGCCGCGCTGTTTTGCATCTTCCTTATACTCGTTAGGGACGTAGAGCAGGTCCGTTGAATCCGCTTCCTCCAGGACCCTTACGCCTTCTGACAGTTCTTTCTCCAGGTCTTCACGGTCTTTCTCCACGGCCCGAAACCGAGAATACGCGTCGAAGTCTTTACCTTCATACGCATACTTCAGTGCTGTAGGGTGTGAAGAAATAACGTGGTCCTGGAAAGTCTTGGCTCTCTCATCATCTACCTGGGCGAATGCCGCTTCCCAGTAGCACCACGGGCATATGGGGTTCTCCTTCACACCGCGAGGTGCAGCGTCATAGGCCCATACTGCCGCTTCCTGAGCATACCCACGCGTGGCAGCGTTGGTATCTTTTTCTGCTTGCGACAACATGCGTGTTCCATCATTCATTGCGCCTATCCTCTGGTGTGTACGAATGTCATATGTGGAGCCACCTCACCCGTACTGGGGTCAGGGGCCTCTACCGTGGGCGTAACGTCATGGGTCACATCACCCAGTGACGCACGTAACTGGTCATCACTCTGATTCTGGAAAGAGCGGGGGAAGCGGGCACGCAGGTCACCTATCTTATTGTCCTGCATCTGCCGCAAGTCCTCCGCAGAAGGACCGCCGCCGCCGGGGCCGCCGGGCTGATGGATACTGTTGCCGCTGGGGCTGGAAGGGTTGACACGCCGCGCAGCTTTTATCTCACCCCTGCGCATCATATCGGCCCATACCTTGTCGGCTACCAGTTCCTGATGGTTAGACCATCCAGGCTGCTGGGCTACAAACTCCCCTACACGCTGCCCTATCACCCTGGAGGCCGTCTCATCTATCATCCCTGCCTGCTGCATCTCGTTAAGTTTCGTGGATAGCTGCAATGATGCCGTGATACCGCCAAACTGCTGGGTGAACTTATTGTTAAACTCCTGCCGCAGTTCACCTTTGGCCTGATCTACCGCGACACGCGCTTCTGCCGCAGATAGGTTCTTCACGGCATCATGTGCCATTTGCCCATCGGCGTCCGCGCCAAAAGGCGTACGCAGGGGATCATCCCCCGCTGCCGGTTGCGGTTGTGCCTGTGGCTGATTCGTGGCATTACGCAGCATAGCCTGCATCATAGTGTTCTGCTGCTGTAGTTGAGCGTTCTGCGCTTCGGTAGCGCGGCGTTTGTCCGACTCCTCCCTCAGACGCGAGGAAGGCACGCGGGCGTCACCGTTATTGTCTTCTACACCGCCACTTGCCGTATCGTCGGCAAACGAAAAAGTGATCGGTTCGCTGGGTTCCTGAGCGGCTGCCGGTGCAGCCTGGGGTGTATCGCCACCCTGGGCAGGTGTGGCTGTATCGCCGCCACTCGCAGTTACTACCGGGGTCTCTTCTGGCATCTGTTAATCTCCTTAGACCAACCTAAACATCAACTACCACAGTTTGCGTGAGGGCGTACTGCCGCTCTTGGACTTGGCTTTCTTGGTGCCACCAGGGTTGACCTTGGACGCAGCACGCACATTGGGCTTGCTGGAACCTCCGTCGAACTTCTGGCTCTTTTTACCCATCTTCTTACCTGTTCCCGATGAATTTTTGTAATCCATTACGCTTCCACCTCCTCCGGTGTTTTTGGGATATATTCCCGCAGCCCCTTCCGATGGTAGGGACCTTTGAACAACTTCTCCTGCCTGTCAGCATTCGTCAGGCACCAGCACGCCAACTGTCGCAAGCGGGCCGGTGTCATTCCTTCCATCACCACGACAGGCTCTGATGATGCTTTGTCCATTCTTGCGAATATCACATGGTCTTCACTGAGCATGTTCTGCGCGATTATGCGCTCTACGTCAAAGAGCATTGGGCACTTCCTCATCGTCAGGGGCTAATACCGTCCCTGCTCCCATCACGGCCCCCGTCAGGCCCAGTATGCGCAGTATCTCCAGGTCATCGGGGTTGAAAACCACGTAATTGGAGGTGCCTTTCTCGCCATAATCAGATATAAATCGTTGCATATTTTCTTTACTACCTTTGGCTACTATCCCACCACCACGTTTTGTCACTATCCAATCATGAGTTGAGACTCTGGGGGCTTCCAAAACTAAACTACCTGGCCTACTGCCCTGATCGAGGAACTTGATGCCCTTTAGGCCCTTGGACTCAAGCCACTTTGATACCTCTGCCTGTGAGCCACCGTGCCTTGACAACAGGTTGTGGTAGAACGCTTCACCTGTCTGTCCCGCATTAGCCTCCATCACTGCACCCAGTTCATCTTTCCCTGTCGGCTTCAGCCCTTCCGCTTTATACCTTGCCGCCTTTACCTTTGTCGTTTCAGTAGGAAAGAACGTATGCTCACTCAGCGGCTTGTCCCAGTGCAACATCTCCTCATCAGCGGCGTACAGGGCTGACTCATACATATTCCCAGGTCGTTTAGTCAGCCCTTCCTGTATCACTTCTAACGCTTGCTCTTCCTTGGGCGTGTATGGTTTCATATCCCATCGTTCCATCCAATCATCGTGCCTATGTATCGAAGACCATGCCTGCCCCGGTGAATCAAATCCCAAGTAATCATACTCTTCAAGAGCCGCTTTTACTTCTGGTGTCATCTCAGCGGTACCAGGCTGATACGTCCTACTCACATTAGGATTTTCTCCATGATACCCGCCCTCACCCACGCCGTACGCTCCACCACCTTCACCCGTGCCGATCTTGCCACGCTTGAACCGGCCCAACGGATAGCCCGGCTCTGGCTCAAAGGTATGGGGCGTGCCGTGATACACTTTCTTCCCCAATACCCTCTTGGATAGACTTTTTGCGTCACGGCCTGTGCGTAGGGCTGCTTTGCCCAAGTCTCCAAAAAACGGCAACGCACCCAACGCCACGCCACCAACGGTAGCCCACGAAGGGTCCTGTATGGCCTCATGCACTGCCTTGACATCACCTATGCCTGGCATAACATCGACGGCCATATTAGCCCCACCACGCATCACGTCTTCCGCTGTGTCTGTACCTATCATCCCTTCACCGGGACCTATAGCCGTAGGGAACTGCTTACGCAAAGCGTTGGGGTCTTCCCACGTGCCCTGGTCTGTCCATGGTGGCAACTGCGCCCCTTGACCCATAGGGTTGGGCGCATTGGCCAACAGTATCTGTAGAAGTTCTTCTTCCGTCATTGGTCAGCCATCTCCTCTAACATCTTCAGCACTTCCTGCGCCCCGTGGTATCTGCCTGACTCATAGGCCACTGTCTGCGGGTCTATGGGTGGCCGAGTAAATGTTATCATACTGCGGAACAGCGTCTCTACCCTCTTGCCTACCTCCGCGATGGACCTACCCCACGCGGGGTTGGTCTTCATGTCCCATACTTCCTGCTGCTCTGCCGCTTTCTGCGCTTCAAAAATCTGGTTCATTTACATCCCCGATGTAGGCGGTGCCATCATACCGTTGCCACCACCAGCCGCCTGTGTCTGTGACTGATAGATATTAGCGAACCCCTGTGCCGCGCCACCCGATGGCACGTTAGCCACCTGCCCTGCGGCACGCTCCTGCGGGTTAGCACCCCCCTGTACGCCGGGGGCGTTGCCGGGGGCGTTGCCGGGGGCACCCTGCTGGGCCATCATCTGCGCCTGCTGCTGTTTCTGCACGAAGGCTTGCTGATGTGCCAGCTTATGCTGCTCGTATGCCAGCTCATTGGGTCTACTCATATCGCTATACTCTTCCGAGCCGAGCCACGCATCGACTTCCTGCATATGCTTCTGGTCATTATCGCCGGGATGCACGGGGGCGGGAACGCTATACCCGAAGAGATACTGAGCCATCTGCCCGTTCTCCTCGTCCTGTGACTTGGGCGTACCCTGACTCACGGCATCTTCAGGACCGATAAATGTCTCTATCTCTGCGGGGCTATACCCCAGGGAAGCAAGGATCTCATTTGTCACGGCCCAGTGCCTACCCATATCGTTCATCACCAGGGGTGACTGCATCAGGTATTGCGCGGCTGTCTGTGCCCGCTGATAGCGGAAGAGTTGCGAATACATACCCACGTTAGCGCCGAGCCGAAAGTCATACTGACCACGGAACCACAGGTCATCACGCGACAGACCTTTTGCGCTTACCGCTGACCTGCGCCCTTCCAGCCTGAAGGTCCGGTGTGTAGGGCCATACTGCATATCCAGGTTATATATCATCTTGGCCATAAAGCCGAATGCCTGTGCGTCCTGATTCAGAGGCTCAGACATACGTGCTTCCGCTTCCTGCTGTGTACCGAGGAAGCCCGTAGCGTGACGTGCTGCAGCACCCGTGGTAGGCGATACACCCATAAACAGATCGGTGACACCCATCACCCGCTCGACAATCGTCAGCAGGAGCATCTCTTCTTTCTCGTAGAACGTGGTCACGCCCTGTGTCTGTGGTGCCACTACCTCATGCGGGTTATCTACCGGCACCAGAGCCAGGGGTTTTAGCTTAATCTCAGAGGGGTTAATACTCGCTCCCGCCCTGACAAAGTAGAAAGGCATATTCGTAGCCTGCCCTACGTCGATACGCAGGTTATGCAGGGTATCCAGCTCTTCTGACAGATGCTCGCATATTTCACACACACCCATAGAGTAGAAGCGGTTGCTGACCGTCTGATAGTGCTGCTCTATAAGCGGCCTGTCACCCGTCCATACGATGTCAGACAGCAGAAAGGCCCCCAGGAACACATCGGGCTTTTTACAGAAGAATACGACCATCTCCTCTTCCTTGCCCGTCTCAGGATGCTCCCACGGCCCCCAGTATGTCATTATCTCATATTCAGGGTTGCTACGCTCATCGGAACGCCTGGTTGCCGCCTGCACCCTGTCTACACCTTCTATCAGGTCCTGCTGGCGTACCCTCTGTGCGTTCTGGTCACCCCTGTCTACTACGGAGCGTGTCTGGTCCGCGGCGTTGTCTATCCACCACTGGTCATCGCGGTCATCGTCATACATATACGGATATGGGCTGTTAGGCGAGTTATGCTTGCGCCGCATCAGGTTCAACTCTTCCCACTGCCGCGTTATTACCCAGTCTGCCCCGCCGGGGTTGCTTGGCCGCCGGGGTTGCAGGTTCATACATCCTATAGGGATAATGGTATCGTCCCACTCCAACGGGTATAGGACAGGCCCCTGATACTTGATGCCCTCCGTTACTTCTGCTTCCGGTATGCCGGTAACGGGTTCGCCTGTCTCATCGTCTACCATCTCCGAGCCGTCTACATTGAACTGCGGCACAGGTTCCGCATCGCTAATGGCTCTATACGTATATTTGTCGTGTACATACGACAAAAGGCTCACCGATACCCCGTGGATGAGCCTGATCTTGCTTGCACGCGCCCATAACTCACGGGCTTTCATGCGCTGTAGGTGCCATTCTACCAGATGTGCCGCCGATGTCGCTACGTCTTTGTCATCATCCTCATACCACACACCCTGCACCAGCGGGTTTTGCGAGAACATCGTATGCACCATACGGGCGTTTATGCTATCTACCAGCCAGTAGGGCATCTGCACGTGTAGGCGTGAACTGTTGTCCCACGGTCCCGTTCTGTTGCTGAACTCCTCTACCTGACCACGGAACATCTGGTCATATACCATATGCCTGTTCATGAAATTGTTACGGGCTATGACATTCTGCTCATATTTCTCCCGTGCATAGGAAATGAACCGCTCCTGGTCCTCTTCGGACAGTTCTATACTCTCAGGATCGGGGAAAGCCGGGGCCACAGGCTCTTCCGCAGGGTTACTTGGTGCAGCGGGGGCCTCTTCGCCAGAAAAGCCCTCGCCGCCGGGAGAAGTTCCCATATTTCTTAACATTTCAGGAGGCATCGCCATAAAAAAAAGGTCCCTTACCCATTAGATGGGTAGGAAACCCTATTAGAGGCCCCTGGTGTGCCGGTCCCGCAGGGAGGCTATGAATCGTCCGCTGGTTTTTCGAGTATCCGGTCTATTTTATCTACAATGCGCATATGACCCTGCGCTCGCTGCTGTGAATGCTCTTTGTAGCGTATGAGCTTGTCACGCAGGGCCTTTTTCAGGGTCGCCATGTGCGATATCGCACATAAGTCCATTGCCTACCTCCTATAATAGGGGATATATACGCAATTGTCAACATAAATTATGAACATAATTGGGGATGTGCGCGCAATTACCATCCTTCGCTACAATAACACTCTCTGTTTTCCATAAGGTCAAAACATAGGCTACAAATGCCCCGACACATCTCCTCGATAGCATCCTGCCTCTCGACAACTGACAACTTCAGAAGATACTGGTTCACTTCATCAAGGTATTTCTGGTGTTCCTGCTTGATCTTCAGTCCCTTCGGTGGCATACTCCACACTCCCCTCTACGCATAGCAGTTCACATACCTGGTTCCACACATTGCCCAGGACCACCTGCGCCCAGCGGTCATTATCATTAATGGCCCCTTCCAGCAGGGCACACCGCAGACGGTATAGCGATCCCTCAAAGTCCGCCTGGCTATCGGGCGGCACCATAGGGCAGTCTTTCAGCCATTTCTTTTCTGCCTCGTTCACCTGTGACCAGTCGAGCTGGTTATACAGCGTTTTTAGTGTCATCGTCGTCCTCCAGCACCTCTGCCAGCGTCTGCATAAGGCCGTTACGCGCCCCTTTCAGGCGGCGCATCAGGCATAATTCGGCTACCTGCGCCTGCGCCAGCACCTCGCGCATCTCTCCGGCGAGGGCATCGAGGCTGTCGGATAGGATATGCGCCTCGTCGGGCATCCTGTCCGTGACGGCCTGCATAAAATCGGCGCTTACGCTGTGGTATTCGTCCCACAGCGCCTGGTGCTCTTTTATCTTGCCACGTAATTGCATCATATCAGTATCCGGCACGGTTCACCCCTCCCTGAAGGATATGCTTTCCTGACCATCAATGCGTACCACCTCTTCCCAGAAGTCCACATCATTGCCTTCTTCATCCTGCTGTGTACGTTCACGCTCAATGACCCATTCGCAGTTTTTCGCTTCTGCCGTCACGCGCAACCGGCAGAAAATCAGGGGGCCGAACAGTTTGTCGATAACCGCCCTGTTGTGGCTGCCCACCTCCACCTTAATATCCTGCACGGTTCACCACCCTTTCCTTTTGCTCAGTATCGGGGAGCCACCGCATCGTCTTCTCCATACCCATCACGGCACACCACAGTGCGGAGCATACGGCAGGCTCACCCACCTGTATGCCCCTGACGGCCAGGCCACGTGGCAGCAGGTCACCGGGCATATTGAGCCGGGAGACGGTCATACCCGCCTTCATGAGCAGGGGGGTGCGTGTGTCAGGGTCTACCACATCTTCCTCCAGCAGTCTTTCCAGGTCCCTGTGGAGGGCCTCACGTTCAGGCACCTTGTCTTCACGCACCCCCGCTACGGTCTTGTTGCTCACATAGTGCGTCCATTCCCTACGCAGGATGCGCGGGTCCTCCTGCCGGTAGTGTGCCAGCCCATCGAGCCTGCGCAGGCCCTCGTAGAAGGATACGGGGGAATCGGGGCAGTATACCACGTCTGCCAAGAACCTGTCCTTCAGATTCACCAGCTCCAACATCAGGTCATGCGTCCTGTGTGCGTCCGTCTCTTCCAGGACCACATACATGCGCTGTACGGGCGTCCTATCGTTATCGCCCTCGAATACACGCTCACCCACCACACAGGCGTAGGCATATGGCTGTGCGCCGGGGGCGTCCTCCGATATAACGGCGGCACCGATAGATATTCTGCGGAATATGTAACTGTTTATCATTACCGTCTGTCCCGGCCCCTTGCCGGGCATATGGTGCAGGACTTCTACCCCCTCGCTACAGGGCTTGCTGGCTATGTGGATCATCTACGCCCCCATCGAAAAGACTACGTTGCCCTTGCGACCTACGAGCATCCACCCCTCTACATCCATTAGCGAACGCATCTTCTGCGTATTCTCCTGCCTATTGCCCCAGGCAGGACGTTGCACCGCCACTACAGGCACGGGGATGTTTATGAGATGACCATCGGTGACCACGCACGAACCTCCGTAAACAATAGACGGTGTATCACCGATACTCATTAGCATCTCTGCTGCCCAACGGTATGATGTCTCAGAAAGATCAGCGTCAGTATTCAGCCACTGCACGGTAGTCTTCACCACCACCTCTGTGGTTATCTCCTGTACAACTTTTTCCTCACTCACGGCAGCACCTCCAGGGACATCGTGTGTCTATCCTCACTAAGCGCCGGGTGACTCACGTAGCCCATGTCCTGCGAAGCCCCCCACAGGCTCATGGCTCCCGCCACCACGGCATCAATAGGTTTTGTCTGCTGTAATTTGATAATACGCGGCCCACTCTCCGTCATCTTCACCGCGCAGTGCAAAAAGTGCGCACGTAGCGCCCCGTCCGTATACATCTCAAAGTCCTTGCGCTGTATAATCGTATGCAGGTTCGTAGCGATGCCCACCATAAAGGACCCACTCTGCGTTACCTCGCGCATCAGATGGCCATAGCCACCCACCTTGAGCCGTTGCACCTCTGCGGCATACTGCATAGGGTCGAACCATACACCGCCCACACGCTCGTTCTCCAGGATGCGTAGCACATAATCCGTTACATCGGGGATATGCACAGGCGGCTCCCATATCTTGTGGCAGAACAGGCCGAACTTATTCCTCTCCAGGTCACGAAACGTGCCAACGACAGCCGAACTATCCCTTTTGTAACCGATATCTATGCCCAGATGGATTACAGGGGTCATTCCCCCTCCTTAGCATCTATCCGATCCCGTTCCTCGGACGGCAAACATAAATGAAATCCTCCGATCAGCGGCTTGTCTATCCTCACTGCGCTCTTGCAGTACTGGCATATTCCATACCACTTCTTTCCGATCATCCAAGTTCCTTCAGGAAGTTTCTGGCCCATATTACACATCCTCCTTGGCATCCAGGAACGCCGCAGCCAGCTTCTCTATGCTCCGCGACAGGACCAATATGGCCTCTGACAGGCCGGGAGCATCCATATTCATAGTAGGCCCGCCGGGAGCAGGCTGCAGCTCATTTATGGCCCCTACGATATCGTTTACCTGCGAGTCTTTTATGGCCATGTCAGATCCAATAACAGCAACATGCCGCTTATCCCCAGACACAGGCATACGGCTCTCCACAGGTTCCTGATCTCTTTACGGAACCCCTTCTCATCAAGGACCTTCATGCGTTTGCCCTCACGCCCTGACTGTATGATAGCGTCTACCAGATCAGGCACCGTCCCGTCAAAAGACATGCCATACTGTGCATAGTAGACCTCCAGGGCACACAATTCTTTATACATCTTCTCATCGACAGTAAACCCATTTACCAGATATGGCATATCACCCTCCTTCACACACTCACAATCATCTCAGAGTAATCCTGCACCCTGTTAGCTTTCTTCATCAGGCCCATAGCCTCCGCGAGCCTATCGTCTACCCTCTCCAGGTGCCTGTCGTGCATACCGTGTTCAGGGACGTTAATAGCATCCAGCGGCACCAGCATATTAGGATGATAGTGCTTCCCCTGTGCGGCTCCCAGGTCCGTCCAGAAGGACGCCTTTATATACCCTACGTCCAGCAGGGAACGGTATATGACAGGCGTCTCCACCCTGATGATCTGCGGCGGTATGTCCACACCGGAGCCGTCCGTGCCCACCACGCGGTATATACGGCCCATCTCGATCTGCGAGGCACGGGTTACGCTGATGCGCGATTCAGGCAGGATTATGTTCATCGAGCAACTCCTTTATGCGCTGGTCCCGGCATACCAGTGTCATACTCAAGTCCGATATCTGGGCGTGGGCACGCAACAAAGCCATCTCACTTTCCCGTTTGCCCGCCTCATACCCCGCTTTGTAAGCGTGACGCTTGTTGCGCTCATTAAGACTAAGATAACCCTCCGATTGCCACGTAGGCACAGTCGGAGGGAACCTCTCACTGTAGTGCTTTTCACACAGATGCCTTCCCGGACCGCCATATTCGTTAAGTATATCACATTCTTCGCACACACTACTCTCAGGTATGTTCATCGCTCTTCTCCCACTGTTTAATGAGTTCACGGGCAGCAGCCATTACCTTTGCCCCTGTCTTTACGTCAATGCCCTCCAGCGCCTTCGCAAAGGCATCGCCCACCGTAGCACGCCCCGCACGGTAGCCCTCCCTATATGCCCTGTCATTCTGCGCACGGGTAATAGCCACGCTGCGCTCCGTCTGCCACGTGGGGTCGGTCATTCCTCCTCCTTGTTGGGGTCCTGCTCAACATGTACAATACGTTTAAGAGAGCATTCACTGTCTGTCCAGTCACACGATAAGTGCCCCAACAGCACATTATGCTCCTCGATAAGCATATTAATGGCGCGGGTCAGGCGGCATATCTGCACCACCCCTGCGGTATCACGTATATCCTCGTTAGATATATCTTCCACTTTCTTAATCATCGCCAAACTCCCCCTGCAACCATTCCAACAGTAACTTGGCCTGGTCACGGCGCATATACTGCTCGTGGTGGCTGCCGCTGTCATTCCAGAAATGTATCACCATAGCATACGAAGCGGCCCTGTCATCCATATTGCTCAATACCGACTTGGCTTTCATAATGCCATGCCCCTCCAGGTCCATCATCATATACGAGGTATGTTTGTCTTTTTGTATGAGAATCATCCCACCACCTCCTCACTAACCAGCTCATTACCCGCATCAGCCGCCTTCGTAGCCATAATAAGGTCCAGAGCCTTCCGCACGGATGCCTATGTCATCCATCATCATGATAAAGAAATCAGGCTCGGCCTTTCTGGCCTCCGCCCAGCACATATTAAAAGACGTAGTGTCAGGACCCCTACACACATGCAGCCCTATGTCCCAGTTCAATCGCATACGCTCTAATGCCAGCAGCGTCTCCACAGTAGCAGCACGCGGCGCCCCCGTGGTGATTACACGCAACATTATCTTCATAGACGATCCCCCTTCTTCATTCCTATCCAGCCGGTGGCGTAACGCATACTGTCGAAAGACTCACGGCCACGCTCTGTCTCCCACGATGACCACCCGCAACTGCAACCAACGAAACTGACACCCATTGGAACAGCAACCCACGGACCTGTTCTAATATCAGGTGCATACTCACGCAACGTAACCATCCGACACCCACGGTGCATACCACGCAGACAATGCCACCAACGGGCTATGCGCGCTCGGATTTTCATTCAGCACCCTCCTCATATGAATCGCAAATGCCCCAAGCCGCAACACCACGGGCGTCGGCCCACTTGTGCCACTTCTGGAATGCTTCGTGAAATACTTCTCCTTCTACCGTGTTGTCTTCCACGCTCTCACCATCCATCGCAACACTCATGCAGAGTGGTCGTTCAGTTCCGTCCAGATGGCAGTAGTAACATGGCCCCTCGTCATAGTCGTACTTCATAAATACGTGCTTGCAGTTATGACACCCGCCCTGCGCCTTATACGTGCCAGGGATCTCCGTGATGATTTTCATTTATCCCCCTCCTTCCTATTCTCCAGCAAGTCCGACAACACACGCACCAATACACTCACAGGAACATTCACCCAGAACAAAAACCACATCAGCTCCGTAGCACCCACACGATCCAACACATGATACCACAGATACAACGAGATAGGCACAGATACCAACAACAATAGAATACGCTGCACGTAGATCATTTGCCACCCCGCAGCTTCTCGCCCAACGTGATCGTGTCATCGGAACGCTTGTTGCCGTCTTCCGCAAAGGTACGATTCGCATATGGGTATCCCTCATGACCTAAAACATCGTCCACAGCAGGGATAGCCTTCTGCTCCGTATACGGGTACTTCTCATGGACGTCCATAGCTTTGACCGTCCCGTCTATCTTAAACCCCTTCAACTTCTCATACTCCTCAAGATGGATATCGTTCTTGTGAGAATGCAAATCACCGTAACAACGCACCCACCGATCACAGTGCTTGCACCATATCTCACGGGCCATCTCATGGTTCTCGCTCTCCGCTATCGCGTCCTGCAACGTGCCCGTAGGGGTTGTGTGGTCTATCTTAGGACCCTTATCAGGATACTTCCGGTTCACATAATCAGCCTCCGCCTTGCTGCCAGGCTCATAAGGCCCCTCCCCCCCGGATACTTTCCCCGTCACAGAAAGTATCCACTCCGCCATCGCACGAGCCTCGGCAGCAAACATAACCTTCGTTAGCACACCACCCCCGTCATAGTAATCCATACTCACCGTAGACCTGTCGCCCCCGTTTGAACGGAATTTCACACGAAGCAACGTCTCCTGACCACGGAGGTCAAATACCTTCGCCTGCTCTGGCGGCTGCTCGTTCCATGTCTTACCTGCCATAACATCCCCCTTAATTATCGGTGTCAGGCCGCTTACATCAACGGCATAGTCATCAGGGAGGCCCCCGCCATACAATATGTTCATAACAGAACCCCCTGAAGGATTGATCCTACTGAACTATCTAACCATAGAACCCTGAGCCGGGAACCACTGAACCGGGATGGACTAACCAGCAGAACCATGTAATCGTAGATGGCTGATATGCACCAGAGGAAAGAAAAGGGGCCCCCCTATTCCCCGCCATTCTCGATACCCCCACCCCCCTCTGGGGGGAAGCATAAACGAGAGAACGGGTCCAGGGGGGGACCAGCCCATTGCCAACACAGTGGCAATCCCAAGTTTACATAAGATCCATTAT
>TARA_R110000737_G_scaffold182585_4_pt1 | contig 13397 bp, 19 predicted proteins | sample TARA_R110000737 | Tara Oceans TARA_R110000737 (sample SAMEA4398027) | marine metagenome | biome: Polar Biome; feature: [SRF] surface water layer (ENVO:00010504); material: water (ENVO:00002006), including particulate matter (ENVO:01000060) such as... | depth 5 m
TACAGGAGAAAATCCCTATGCCATCGCCATCATTCGCCTGCTCATCCTGACGGGTGCGCGCAAGGGCGAGATCGAAAGCCTGCGTTGGCCCGAGGTGGACTGGCAATACGGTTACCTCCGTCTCGCCGATTCCAAGACTGGGCAGAAGCTGATTACTTTGAATCTCGCGGCGATAGAGGTTCTGCAGACGGTGCCACGCCAGAACGCATCAAATTTCATATTTCCAGCATCACGCTCGGATGGGTACTACAAGGGAACGTCGAAGGTCTGGCGTAGGATTCGAAGTAAAGCCAAACTCGACGCAGTTCGGTTGCATGACCTTCGACACAGCTTCGCTAGTATGGCCCTCTTACAGGGTGCGAGCTTGGTCATTATTGGTGAACTTCTGGGCCATCGCGACTCCGCTACTACAGCGAGATATGCGCACTTGACGGCTAGTCCAACCAGAGAAGTTGCCGAGAACACAGGGGACAAAATAGCAAAGCAGCTTTGTGGAGCGCCAAATGGCTCGCCGCTTCTTTGAAAAGTCAGTTCAGATTTGGGATGCTGTGGATTGGTTCAAAGAATCTATTACGTACGCCAAGTTTCAGGCGCTCGGAGATGTTCTTCCCCTTGCAGCGAGGGCGCTGCACAAAGACGACAGAGACCGCATCCTCAACACCTTAATTGAAACGTGGCGCGAAATTTTTTCTCCGAGGCGCAGCCCGACTCTTAGAAAGGAGCTATCCATTAAGCTCAAGAAGGTGGGCGAGGCTGCCTTGGAATTATACGAATTGCTCGAAGCAGATTCGCCACCGTCGTTTGAAAGCACCATTTCCGAGAGCTGGGAGTCATTCGACCATTTAATCCTCAACGACATGCATCTGCGCGTGAATCCCGATGGGTTTCTGGAGGGTGAATTGGCTGATTTCGATGCGTTGAAGCGACAGATTTTCGCTTTAGTTGGAGCGGTGAGTCTTGCCCGAAGCGGGGATGGAATGAGTTTCGATCCATATGCTCCCAAGGACCCGAGGCGACATGAAATTGCCTCAGCACTCGCCGACGCTTGGACTACAGTTCACTTGTTGAGTGGAGCAAATTTAGAGGACAGCGTGCCGAGTGGAGCCAATGGAGGGTTTCGGTGGTGCTACGAGATGCTTGGTGAGCTCGGCGATATGCACCCAGTGAGGCCCTCTTCCCAAAGGAAAGCATCAGAAGCGCCGAAGGAGAAGGGTTACCAGCACAGAGCCAAGGCGGCCTTTGAACGACTCCAGAAATCGCGAGAGCGGCTGTTAACTCAGGTGGCAACTGTAGAGGAAGAAGACGGATTTTCCATTACCGCTTTCGAGACGAAGAGCTGGACATACGATAGCCTTTGCAAAGCCATCAGCAGTTATGTCAACGACATTCGATCTGGCCAGCATGAGGGTTTTCCTATTGAGGACAGTGAATGGACGCAGTTGAATCTCAACTCAAAACTCGGATTTGCATTTATTGAATTTGGGGCCGGTCTCTCTTGGCGCGAAGAAGTTATTGACTCCGAGCTACCGGCTGACTTGCTGCCAACCTTCGAAGAAACGTTCACCAGAAAATAAGGCCAAAACTTCCTCGGCTTAATTTCCAAAGTACGATTTGGCATGGGTCGGTTGCTCAGGGCATATTTGTGCAATCAGAGAAAGCTCTGTGTGCACAAGGAACCCACCATGCAAGATCCATTTATTGACACTTATGAACTCGCCAGGCGTACGGGCACGGGCGCGACTACTTGGGCCAAGCGCCGCATGCTCGGAGAGCCGCATTCCCCTCGCTGGTACGCTCTGGGCCGTTCAGTCAGATACCGCTGGTCCGACGTGGAAACCTGGCTCGAAACCCGCCAAAGGCAAAGCACGTCTGAGGCCGCCTGATGCTGGCCCCAGATAGAAATCGACCCCGGAGCGGAGTTGCAATCCGCCGCCGGGGTCTCTCGAAGCAAATCACCCTCACAGGAGAATTTTTCCGATGAAACGGAAAGTAACGCGTCGCCACCGTGCGCGCAATGACCATAACCTTGACCTCTTTGCCTGGGCGGATGCCTTCCGGCGTCGCCCTTGGGCCCAGAGCCTCGCCGCGCGGGAGATCCAGCGGCGCGGCGCTTATCCGCCGTCCACGGCCACCCTGTACGCCCGCCTGGCAGGCCTCTGCGTGGAGGAAGACTGATGTCCGACCATGATGATGACATGTCGGCCAAGGACTGGCCTTTCAGCAAATATCTACCGGGCCAATTCGGGCTTCGCGAATTGCTGGGGCCGGTCATCGGTGATCTGCTTGAATGGCGGCTCGGCTGGAACCTGCCCGAACGCATTCAGGAGCTGCTTGGCTGTATCAGCATGTTGCTGATGGAACTGATCGATGACGACGAGCTTGGCCTGATTGGTGCCTCCCCGGAGGAGCGCGTGCGATTTTCCCTCATTATGAGGGGGAAGTGCGATGGATGATGCATACTGCAGATCTGCCTTGGCTGATATGGCCCGCGAATATGGGCAGGCCAGGGGCCCGAATGGCTTTGCCCATGAACACGCTGACACTGGCACATGGCCGGAACATGATCTCGGCCTCTTCGGAGATGCCATGCCAAGTGCTCCGAAGCTGCCACTGCAATGTTTCGGTGCGGCGGGGAATTACATCCAGCGCGCAGCAGCGGGGGCCAATGCACCTGCGGACTATGTCGCTGCTACCCTGTTGGGGGCTGTGTCTGGCCTCATTGGCAAGTCGGTTGAGGTGCGGATCAACAAGAGCTGGTATGAGCCGCTCATTCTCTGGCTCGCCATAATAGGCCCGCCCAGTTCCGGCAAAACACCCGCTGCCAAGCCGATTCGCAAGCGCCTGTTCGCAATCCAGAAGCAGATGATTGCTGACCATGAGGCAAAGGTGGACGGGCTGATTGCGGACTTGAAGGCAAATGCAACACCGGGCGCAGACAAGAGGGCGGCAGCTGAATTGAAGCAAGAACTGGAGCGTCTTGAAGCCCTGCGCGACCGGCCTCCTCGCTGCCTTGTTGGGGATTCAACTGTCGAAGCGCTTGCTGACGTGGAACAACGTGCACGGCTGGGCTTGCTGGTTGAACGTGACGAACTGGTGGGCCTCATTGCCGGTCTGGAGCGCTACAATTCCGGCTCAGACCGCCCCTTCTACCTCGAAGCCTGGAACAATGGGCCCTTCACGGTCGATCGGGTAAAATACGGCAATAAATTCATACCGAAACACGGTTTTTCCATTGTCGGCGGTATCCAACCCGAACGCTTGCGCAGCCTGCTGACCCACAATGGAGACGATGACGGCTTTATGGCGCGGCTCCTGCCTTTCTGGCCTGGCACAGTGAACCCGACGTCTATTCCCGAGGGGACTTTCCAGCATGACATGGACACTGCGCTCGAACGTGTGGCGGGCCTGTCTATTCCGGAGGACGGGCTTGTCCTTAGCCTGAGCGTAGAAGCGTTCGAGATGTTCAATGATTGGTATGGAAGCGATCATTCGTCCAGACATGGCACCCCCGGCAAGATCGGTAGCGCGTTCGGCAAGCTCCCCGGTTATGTCGCCCGCACGGCAGGTGTGCTGCATGTGTTGGACTGGGCCTATGCTGCATCGGTGGAAAATCTGTCCAGCGAAGTGGGAGCCGAGCATCTCGGTGCCGCGCTCATCCTGATGGAGGAATACATCGTTCCGCAGATCTGGCGCGTCTACTACGGCGCGAACAAGTCCGACGAAGAAGCTGTTGCTGCGGCCATTCTTCAATACTGCCACCAGAAAGGCCTGCGTCGGTTCAATCTCCGGGACGCACGGCGCGAATGGGGCATCCTGGGAGCACGCAGCAAGGATGCAACCAAGCTGTTCGACGCTGCGATAGATTTGCTTGAAAAGTCAGGCTGGGTACGCGTCGTGAAGGGCAAGACACGGGCAAAGCAATTTGAGTTGAATCCAGCCCTTCATCGGGAGAATATGACATGAGTTGGCGCGATGCTGCTCGAAGGTACTTTCCCGAAGATGCCCCCGTGCCAAACGCGCCAATTAGGCCAAAGGCCGGAGATTATCGTCCTATTGGCACGATTGGCACGTTTGGCACGGGTGCTGAGGCAGAAAACGGTTTCGGACAACATGATGCCCACGTCTCCGACTGGGTGGACTGGAACGAACGCGCGGCGTTCATGGAATATGATGGCGGGATGACCCGCGCCGAAGCTGAGAGCGCAGCGGCTGTAATCATCAGGCTGGATGACAGAACTAGCTAATGAGCCGAAACAGACCGCCTAGTAGACATTCACATTGGACGTCGTACTTTGTTGTACATTGGTGTCTCGACGCGGTCTGACCTCCTTAAGTCAGGGCATCACAAATACTTCCACTCGCTTGCCTATATCCTCACCTGTCCAACTCCTTCACAAACTTTGCAAGTTGGACGTTTTGAAACTAGTGAACTTTCCCAGCCCTCTCCGCATCGATCACAAAAGTAGAAATTGCGTCCGCCACCGAATGCGTTTTGGTAGGTCGCTCGCTGACATATGCCGGTGCTTTCGCAGTGTTTGCACTCGACGACTTTGTCGCCGATTCCCACTCCAATTCTGCTCATGGGCTCCTCCAAAAAAGTGCTTTTCCAGAACGCTAAGCTACAAATCAATACCCGCCAATGCGCTCGAATTTTAAATTAGTCTGGCGACAACGTTTGAACTAACCGCGCAGAAGCTAACCGTTGGCTCAGAGTAGCCAAAGAACTCATTCCCAGCCCCTTTTATATCCTCCCTCACGGTATTCATCGCCGGGCAGGCCGATCGACCAGCGCCAATAGTCCTTGAGCGAGACATTCTTGAAGTCCCCGTCCCTGTCCATGTCATTGGGGAAGAAAGCTGGAACTTGGACCATTTCCGACTGGAGCGCAGCGTTCTTCGTACGGCCAGTCCAAGTGAAATCTCGCTCGCGCCACATCTCAAGCCAAGCCGCTTCCTTGTCCTCCGGCGCGGCGCTGTCGTACCGATCAGTCGCAGCATCGTCGTTGACATCGGCCATACTATTTCCCTCGGCCAAGCCTGTACCCACGCAATTACAATCTCCCAGTAGAAATTGTCCATCGCATCAAGTGCGCTGCAAGTCCGCAGATGTGAGCAGGCAGCCTGAAGGAGCCTGACGTGTAGGACATTTAGCTGTGCTCGAAAACATGATAAACATATCATAATAATATAAAAATGCGCGGCGGCGAATGACGTTATAGGGCTTGAGAGAAGGCGAGAAGAATTACTGGTAGAGCGCCGTAGAACGTCGCCTCCATCGGCATCTAAGCGGCGATTGAACAGTACTTCGATCCTTTCGAGACCGGCGAGCGGCTAAAAAAGTTTGATGGGTTTTATTGTTTTGTAGGCCTGTCGGACGGAAAGGGAGGCAACCGATGACGAAGAAACGACGCCTTGAAAGCCTTGAAAGGCTGGAGCGCCAGAAACCAGTGCCCAGAGCGCAAAGAGAAAGCGCTACTGACAGGCTACGGGCAATGCTGGGTTTGGCTGCTCAGACTGAGGAGCAACGGAGATCCGTACCGCGTGCGTCTGACCCTTCCGACACGCGTACAGCGGCGGAAAAGGTGCGGGACATCCTCGCTAGCGAACGCGATCGGCTGAAAATCAGCGAACACTGAAGTTATTCTGACCCAAGTCTGGAAATACAAAATCACTTCCAGTCGCCGCTTTCGGAAGTGCAGTCGCTATTCCAACCACTGTACCAACCGGACTGGCTTGCCTTTTTAGGGCCGTAGATCATCTGAACAAGGAAGACTGCAGCCAATGAAAATGCCAGAACGGTTGCGATTATTCCTGCCAATTGCCAACCGCCGGTTTTGCTCTGAATTAGAAACTGCCGAGCAGGTGTGACATTCCGGTTTTGTAAAAAAATCCTTGATCGGAAGAAATACCCGAAGCCACCCATGGCGATTAGATAATTGAGAATGATTCCAGCTATTGTGGCTCCAGAAGCGTCGTCTGATTGGTTTGACAGAGAAATCGATATGACGACCCCAAACGCACCAATACCAGCGATTACCGGGAAAGCCCCGTTCACCAGCCGCCCTTTTGTAATTGAATACACCCCGATATAAATCCCGGCGGTGACGACCCCAGCGACAGAGAGCGCTAGCACCGTCCAAACGGCAACGGAATCAGAATCCGAGGCTGGAGTGATCGCAAAATACAAAATCGCGATTACCAACACTTTAGACGCGATATTTCCACCAACGACGGCACCAAGATAGCTGAGTACATGCTCCATCAAACCATTCTGCGGCTCGTTTGGGTTCCCTGGTCCCGCGAGTTCTGACAGACCCGCAGGCGGGATCGAGCCCATGATGGCAGATTTAACAGCTCCGCAGTTGCCGCAAGTTTGGGCGTCACCACTTACTCGCGCGCCGCATTCCTTACACTCAACGCCCTGCACATGTGAGCCAAGCATTACCGATTTTGGTGCGCCACAGTGAATACAGCTCAAAGCCGTATCGCTTACATCACGGCTGCACTCTCCGCATTTGATTAGCAATGTAGTCCGCCCCTGTTCTCCGCTAACCAGATCGGTGAGATCCAGCAAACTGCGTTAGATGTGTCAGCTACTTAAAATTTCTAAACGATCGGCCATTATGCCGCCAAGAACTTTTCAACGGTGCAATTACAAGGATGATGCCCTTGTGCATGTCATAGCGATTCAAACGCGGCACAAACTCTGGTATACGAGACATGCAACAACCACGAGGGCTTGTCCGGTGGCAAACAAGCGAAATAACGCAGCTGACAACGCGACAGCACCTGCCAAGAAGAAGGTTGTTGGTGTTCCCTTCAAGAAAGGTAACCCCGGTCGCCCCAAGGGCTCTCGGCACAAGGTAACGCTGGCCACCCAGGCCCTTCTTGATGGCGAAGGCGAGGTCCTAACCCGCAAGGCTGTGGAATTGGCGCTAGCCGGTGATGTGACGGCGCTACGCCTTTGCCTTGAGCGCATTACTCCCGCCCGGAAGGATGCGCCTGTACTGTTTGACTTACCGCCAATGGACGGCGCGGCGAGCGCTGCGGCGGCGATGGGCGCGATCCTGTCCAGCGTTGCAAGCGGGGGCCTTACGCCATCAGAAGCAAGCAGCCTTGCAGGGCTTGTGGAGGGCTATCGAAAGGCACTGGAGACAACTGAGCTTGAGGCCCGGCTCAAGGTGCTGGAGGAGAAACAGGCATGACTCTCAAGCACCGCATCACACGCTTGGAAAGCAAGTCCGCCCAACCCGGTGGGGAATTGGCTGAGCTTACGGACGAGGTACTGGATGCCCGCATTCTTGCTCTGGGAGGCACATTGGAACAGGCCGGTGATCTGGGTCTGACAGAGCAGCTGACGGCCCTCGGCTTGAGAGGCAACGATGAGCAGCATTGAGCGACGTCTTGAGGTGCTGGAGGAGAAGCGGGCATGAACCTGAAGGCGAGGCTCGTGAGGCTTGAGAACAAGACCAGAGAGGGGGCATCGGAAATGCCCACATGCATAGTTATATCCTCGGTTGCTCCCGGTCCTGATGGTCCCATCAATCTCGGACCAAAACTGGCGCACATTCTCGCCGGACCAAATACGGGGATGCAGCTAAGCCGTTCCGAGGGCGAGAGCGCCGAGGCTTTCGAGGCGCGATGCGATGCTATGGTGGAGGGAAAGCAATGACCCTGAAGCGCAGGATTGACCGGTTGGAGCGGGTGAGCCCGGCTTTCTATTCCCATGTGTCGGAGATGCCAACGCCATTGTTGGAAGCGATGCTGCGGCAAGCGTACAGGGCCGGGGAGTGGCCTGCGACCCCGGACGAGAAAGACCTACACCGGAGGCTAGAGGAATGCAGGCATGCAGCTCCCAAAATCTTCTGCAACAGAGCTAGGGAGCATGTGAGAGGCGCCCATCATTCACTTTCCCCTTCATTCAAATAATTGGAAGTCGCTAAAGTAGCGCGTGACGTTCAACTTCGAGGTGTTATACTTAGTCAATCAAATTTCAGTTCGGTGTCCGTTATGTTACGGCTCGTCGCCGCCTACTTTATACTCTTCGCCTTTGCTCTAAGCAGCAGTGCTCAGGTGCGCGTGAAGGGATACTATCGTAAGGACGGAACATATGTTGCGCCTCATGTTCGCTCGGCTCCTGACGGGACAAAATCTAACAATTATGGACCGTCGTCGTCTTCGCCCTACTACACGGGGCGGGGATCCGTCACTCCGCCGAGCACAAGAGACTCAGATGGTGATGGGCTCGCAAATCTCTATGATTGGGATGACGACAATGATGGATTGGGCGATAATTTTGACGACACGTCCAGCAAGTCAAATACCGGACTTCGAATCTATCCAACGCCTAGTATTCCGTCGATTATGTTTTCGGCAACACCGAGCCCCGCGCCTCAGAACCCTGTCGCACCCGCTCCAAATCTACAAGCTGCCAGCCAAAATTTCGTCAAGTGCCGCAACGGCTACTATGGGTGTGACGAGAGCCTGCTGACGCCGGACCAGCAGAGAGTTTCATACGAAGCAAACCTGTCCCGGAATTTCGTCAAGTGCCGCAACGGCTACTATGGATGTGATGAGAGCCTGCTGACGCCGGACCAAAGGAAGGTTTCATATGACGCGAAGCTGTCTAGGAACTCGGTCGCCTGCCGCAATGGCTATTATGGATGCGATGAGAACCTTTTGAGTGGGACGAAATCAGGTCCACATAATTAGGGCAGCTGCAAATGTCGCAGAAGTTGCGCTACGGAGACAGGCTTTGCACAACAACTAATTTTCCGAGCAGCCTATCCGCTCCCACGGCCTCGCGGTTTGTGCTTATCTGCTTTCATGAAACCAGCGCAGCCAGCCAAAATTCCAACGCTTCAAGAAGTTGGCGCACTCGGGCTTATTGTGACTTGCGCGAACCGTGATTGTCGGAGACGGCGTTGGCTTGAACTGCGTGCATTGCCCAAGCATGCGACCGTTACAAGCGTTGCTTCTAATGCCCGATGCCAGGTGTGCGGTGGCAAGGGAGCGCATGTGGAGGTTGTCCAGCCTCTCGCCGAGATTGGCGAACAGCGCGGCAAAGGCGGTCCTCGAAACATTGAGCACGCCGCGCGGTTGAGAAAGTATATCGAGGAGCACCCGGTTAGTCCGTGGGATGTGATAAGCCACAGGAGTTTCAGCGATGCCCAATAACAAGACTTGCGGCGCAAAGACACGGCAAGGACACCCGTGTCCTTCCTGGTCAATGCCCAATGGTCGGTGCCGCATGCATGGGGGAACGAGTCCCGGCGCGCCTAAAGGTAACCGGAACGCTTGGAAGCACGGGAAGTATTCGTCCTACGCGGCAACGCTTGGCTCTTTGGAGGGGCGGGCTCGCGAAATGCTCCCGCTTTAATGAGCCTCATTGGCGTTGACCGTTAGGCCATACTTTTCAGCATATAGACCAAACACCTGCGCTACAGACAGAGCCGACGCTTGTTTGGCGAACTCGTCAGGAACAAACTTCACCACCATCGCGACGTTTGGTTTGAACGTTGTATAGATCTGAGGCGGCGTATACGTCGTATTCGTGTTCGCGACGCCGGTAGCATATGCTCTGTTGCCAAAGGAATATGCGCTAGCGCTGCCGGTGGTCGTGCTCGTGCTTGAACCTGGAGTTACGAACTGGCTAGTGCTCTGATATTCTTCTGAATCGACTACGATGAAATAGTTAAAGCCATTATCGCGGGTCAGTTCGGCACTCCGAAGCAGCGCCATCTCGTTGGTGCGCTCTGACGATGTGTACCCGTTACCTTTAACGGTCACCTTGTACGCGTCTGCTGCGATGGGGATTTCGGAGAACCCGCCGCCTGTCCATCGATTATTCGGCTGATAAGAAGTGGCACAAGCAGCCAACAATATCGTTCCTGCGATTATTGGAATGAACCTCATCAGTTTCCCCTCCCGAAAGCGATGCTCCGAGATACTACAAAAGTCGCCGCATGGATACGTTCGCTGAGCGAATGAAGGGACGTCGGATTCGTGTGTGTGTGCGCTTTGAGGCTTTCTGGACGGAAGCGGCGAAGGAGGCTGTCGCCGAGCAACAAATCCACTTGAGTCAGAACATAGCGAAAATGTCGCCGTGGTTACTATGTGGTTACTGAGGGTCCATTTCTGGAGATCCAAACCACGCTAGTGCCTTGAAAAACTTGGTGCACCCAACAGGATTTGAACCTGTGACCTCTGCCTTCGGAGGGCAGCGCTCTATCCAGCTGAGCTATGGGTGCGGGGTGAGGCCGTCTTTAGGCCATGCCGGGCAGGGGCGCAACGGGTGAAAGGCGCTCGTGTCGTTTGCGCCTGCGGGAATATAAGCTAGCTAGATCGTGCCCGAAAAAAGGAACATCCATATGCGAATATCCGCTTTGGCTCTGCCACTGTTCATCGGCATCGCGCTGATGGTCCCTGCCGCCTGTACGGAGAAGGCTCCGGATGCGGCTTCTATTGCTGCAGATGCCGCCGCTGCAAAGGCGGAACAAGACGCAGCCGCCGACGCCGCGCTGGCCGCGGCCAAGGCGTCACGCGGACTTGGTGAACCCGCCGTCTGGATCGTCTCGGACGAAGACACCACGCTCTATATCATGGGGACGGTTCACCTTCTGCGGCCCGGATTGGAGTGGCGCAGCGAGGAGATCGACGCGGCGATGCAGGCAGCCGACACGCTTGTGTTCGAGGCCGATGTTTCCAGCCCTGAAGCCGGCGCCGAAATGATGAAATTTGTCAGCGAAAAGGGTCTGTTTGCCAATGGCGGCCAATTGACCAACCTGCTGGATGAATCCGAGAAGATCGAGCTTCAGGCCGCTCTTGATTATGTTGGCCTGCCGCTTGGCGCGGTTCAGAACATGCGCCCCTGGTTTGCGGCCATCAATCTGTCCGTGATGCAGATGCAGAAGGATGGCTTTGATCCGAATTCCGGTGTCGAACAGGTGCTGATGGCCGAGGGCCGGGTTGACGGCAAGGCCTTCGCCTACCTCGAAACCGTGGACGAGCAGCTCGGGCGGCTCGCGAGCTTGCCTGACGACGTGCAGGTTGATTTTCTCATCAGTTCCGCCGAATCCATCGACGAAGGCGCAGACATGCTTGATACCCTCGTCGATGAATGGGCCGATGGTGATGTGAACGGGCTTGGCCTGCTTCTGGCGAACCCCGAGATGATGGGTTCAGACGCGGTCTACGGGGCCCTCCTGAAGGATCGCAATGCGATCTGGGCGCCCAAGATCGCGGCGATGCTGGATGAGCCGGGCACTCGCCTCATCGCGGTTGGTGCCGGCCACCTGGCGGGCGATGACAGCGTCATTGCGATGCTTCGTGAACAGGGGCTTGAGGTGACGGGGCCGTAGACCTCGCTCTCGCTTTTGACCGTGATGGAAGGCCAATCCAGATGCGCAGGAACGGAACGCGGCGTCCGATATCGTAGAAAAGCCAACACCCTGCGAGCGTGATGGCAATCAAGAGCGGCGCCTCGATCGCCACTGGCATGCCGACCTTGGCGAGGTAATAGGCGACGACAACGATGATTGTCTGGTGGATCAGATAGACCGGGAAGATCGCCTCGGTCAGCCCGCGCCGGGCGGGCCCGTCACTGTCCCGCAAATGGAGGTGGGCAAAGCCCATCAAGGCGACAATGGCAGTCCATGCCTGCAATTCGCGGACACCGCGGAAGGACATACGCATCCATTCTGGCGGCGTGCTCCCGTCTGACCAGGCATTGTAGTAGGTCATCAATGCGCCCCAGGCGACGAACATGAAGCCTAAAGCCAGCCACCGCCACCGGACGCACGCGTCAAAGAAGGGCTCGTGCTTGGCGATGGCATATCCGAACAGGAATGTGCCGAAATACAGCGCATGCAGGTAGCCATCCTCACGGAAATCATGGCTTTCACCAAATATGGGAAAAAGGAATGCACGTGTGGCAAACAGGAAGAGCCAGGGTGCAATGAAAAGCCCTGGCCCTTTGATCAGCAGAGCTAATGCATTTGGCATGCGGCGTATCAGAGGAATGAGCGGCAGCAATGCGAGCGAATAAATGATCAGAAACGCGACAAACCACATGTGGTTGTAGGTCGGTGTTTTGAGGCACCCATCGCCGTCGCACCAGTTGCCAGTTCCGGTGACATATTTCAGGTAGAAGTTTTCCAGCCACGGGCCGGGATCCTGGCCAATGGCGGTCATGGCTTCCAGGACTTCATAATAGCTTTGCGGTGGTACGATCACGAACATGGCGAGCAGGAGAGGCGGCCAGAGACGTCCCATTCGCGCCTTGGTAAGCTGGCCGATGCTCATCTTGTCCGCCATGAAGCGTGTTGCTGCGCCTGATATCAGGAACAGCAAGGTGAGACGCCACGGGTTCAAGAGCAGCATCAGCGGCTCGATCAGCGCGCCTGCGTGAGGCGACTTCACGTGCCAGCCCCACGTCACGTAGAACATGCCGACATGGTAGAGAATCAGCAGGGCAAAGGCGCCAATACGGAGCCAGTCGAGATCATATCGGCGGGTTGTCATTGTGAGATATCTCCTTTGGGATAACCCTTTCTTTCGCGATCCCGACCCGTGCGATATCGTGACGACGCAAGCGGCAGCAGGCCGGGACGGGTGGATGCGGAATGGTGATGAGTGGTGGAAATGGCGTGACGAGCGGTGCCCGGTCATTTCTGACCGGGCCCTGGATCGCGATCGCTGCCCTCGGGTTTCTCAATGGCCTGGTGAACATCACGTCAATTGTGCTGGAGGCCAAAAGTGATGGTGATCAGATTTCCCTCGCCGGGCCGCTAATAACGGAAGGGTCGAGCTATATTCTCTGGCTGTTGCTGGCGCCGCTGATTGGCTTTGCGATTCACAAGCTGCCACCCCGGTCGGACAACATTCCGCAATTCATTCTAAGCCATCTCGCGATTACGCTGCCCATTTCACTGTTGCATGTTGGCGGAATGGTTCTGATCCGGCTGGTCTGCTTTTCGCTGCTCGGTGAGCGGTACGGATTTTTTGATCAGGGGATCCTGCTGCCGCTGGTTTATGAGTGGCGCAAGGATGTCGTCAGCTATGCCGTGCTGGCAGGCACTTACTGGGTCTATCCACTCATCCGGGCGCGCAGGGCGAAACCGGTTGGCGAACGCATTGAAATTCGCGAAGGCAACAAGGCGCTGTTCCTGCCGCCGGGCGATATTCTCGAAGTCGAAGCTGCCGGGAATTATGTCCAGTTCCACACGAAGGACCGTGTTCACCTCGTTCGCGGCACGCTGGCAACATGGGAGGCACGCCTGAAGGATCATGGCTTTGCCCGGGTTCATCGCTCCCGGCTCGTCAACCGCGCGCGCATCGGTGCGTTCAAGCCGAAATCATCCGGTGATGTGGAGATAACGCTCGATGACGGACGTGTCG
>TARA_R110000737_G_scaffold2924_4_pt1 | contig 13377 bp, 4 predicted proteins | sample TARA_R110000737 | Tara Oceans TARA_R110000737 (sample SAMEA4398027) | marine metagenome | biome: Polar Biome; feature: [SRF] surface water layer (ENVO:00010504); material: water (ENVO:00002006), including particulate matter (ENVO:01000060) such as... | depth 5 m
ATAACTCTTTGTACCAATTTCAGGAAGACCCATTATTTATTCCCCTTTAATTCCTCAATCTCCCCTTTCAACTCTTTAATAGCTTCTATTAATAAGGGAACGAGTTTCTCATATTGAACAGTTTTATAATCTGTTCCATGTTCTTCATTGATAGGTGCAGATTTAATAATCTCTGGCATAATTGCTTCTACTTCTTGTGCAGAAACACCAACTTGTCTTTGGTCATTATCGAATCCCAATTCTTTTGCAGTTTCATTTGCAGTAAAGTAGTAACCATTCAACTGAGATACTTTATCTAATGCATTTGGTATTGTTCCTTCGAAATCTTTTAGTCTTTCATCTGAGTAGTATGCAATAACATCACCACTTGAATGAAGAGTGGAAGCGGTAAATGTACCACTATATGAACCACTCATTAGGAATTGTGTTCCACTTAGAGACATACCATTACCAGCAGAATATGTTGTGTTGGTATCTGTATTGACAACTGTATTTCTAAACTGAGTACCAACTAAAGTCAATCCTGTTCCAGCTGTATAAGTTGTGTTAGTGTCTGTATTGACAACATTACAGTTGAATGTAGTTCCACTTAAGGACATTCCTGTTCCAGCTGTATAAGTTGTGTTGGTATCAGTATTGGTATCAGTAGAATTGATTGTAATTGTTCCACCTGATTTTGATATTGATGTTGCACCACTACCATTTATATAAATGTTACCAGTAGATAAACCTGTGTTATTTGCACCAACTGATGTTACTGTATTGGTATCTGTATTAACAACCGTGTTGGTAATTTTTAATGCATCTTTACCAGTACCACCAAAGTTGCTGACCTCACTAAGAGATATACCAGTTCCAGCTTGAACATATAGAGATTTGTTACTTGTCGATGCACCCATCGCCATAACATAACCAGCACCAACATTACCATTATATCCATAAATGGCATTGAACCCTAATGTTGCATTACTGTCAACACTATCTAGTTTGGTCTTTAGAGTACTTGTAAAGTTCTTTTGAGTTAATCCACCGTCACCAACAGAATATGTAGTGTCTGATGAACTTGTTCCTGCACCAATTAGTGACCTAACTTCTGCACCAGTAATACCCGATGCAAGAGATGGTGTTGAACCATTACTAGTTATGGCTGCATTTGAACCTGTACTGTTGACTGTAAATGCATTTCCTGAGCGGGTAATTTCAATATCAGTACCATTTACGAAATTCATCGTTTCACCAGCACTTATATTTGTTGTTGCACCACCATTTGCTTGAATGTTGAAATTGGTTGTGTTAGTATCTGTAAACAATGCACTTGCTGGTACTGCTGTTTTAACATTATCAAATGCCCAGTTACTACTGATTGATGTAGTTGTTGCACCGTCAGCTGGACTATCGTGAATAGGTCTCCAAGTATTGTTATCTGTTCCAGTAAATGTTACAATTCCACTTGACCTTGATACTGAAACTGAACCTGCACCTCTAAAGTCTACTGCACTACCCGATGTAATTGCATATGCACTTCCACCATCTTCTTTAATAGAAAATGTGTAGTTGTTTGCGTCTGTAGCACCACCATAACCTAAGTTGGCAAGTGTCAAAGTATGAGAATTTACACCTGTAAGGTGACCCTGACCATCGATTGTCAAGTCTTGTATTACTGTTGCACCACTATTGTTTACAGTAGCTGCACCAGTTGATGTATGGTCAATTGTTAAAGTATCACCTGATACTGAAGTCTCTAATCCTGTCCCACCTGTAATTGTAAGTGTGTCACTTGTTGCGTCTGCAACTGCATTTCCACTATCGGAAGCAACAGTTTGGAATATGTTTTCTGCACTTGCAGCTGAAAGTCTAATCTCATTAGATGCATCTACATATGCAACGGTCACATTGGTGTGGTTACTATGGTTTAATGCAGCTGCAGTTGCATCTTGAGCTCTCTCATCTGTGTACCATAGGTTAGATGAACCTTCAGATATTGTATCTGTTGTACTAGGTGCAGTGTTGACCCACGCAGAACCATTATATGCTAACAAGTTACCACTTGCAGGGGTTGTTATTGTGACATTAGAAAGGTCTTGAATATTTGCTTGTCCAATCTGCACATCTGCACGAGCATCAGCTCTTGCATTTGTAAAGTATACATTGGTAGAACCTTCTGATAAACTATCTGTATTATGATTTGATATACTTGATACCGAACCAGTTAATGCACCACTTGAAACATCTAATACTAATGCACTACCAAATTTAATATCACCTGTTACGTTTCCTGTTACGTTTCCTGTTAAATTACCACTAAAACCTGTACTTGCAGTAATTGTTGTACCACCAATTGTTGTACCAAGTATTGTTGAAGCAACAGCTGCACCGATTGTGGTACCATCAACACTACCACCATTGATATCTGCTGTATTGGCAACAAGTGCATCTGTAGTCACTGTTCCATCAAAGTATGCATTATTCCATTCCTTTGAAGATGTACCTAGATTATATGTTCCATCTATGTTTGGGATTAAATGTGAATTAACATCTGCGTTGAAAGCAACACTATCTGTATCTGCATCACCGAATGTTAGGTTACCATTAATAGTTGCATTACCAGTAACAGTCAAGTTCCCACTTAGGTCTACATTTGTAAACTTACCAGTTGACCTTGAGGACTCACCGATTGAAGTTCCATTGATTATTGCACTGTCTATTGTACCACCATTAATGTCTGCAGTATCAGCAACAAGTGCATCTGTAGTTACAGTTCCATCAAAGAATGCATTATTCCACTCTTTCGAAGATGTACCTAGATTATATGTTCCATCTGTGACTGGTATTAAATGAGAGCTGACCTGACCTGTTAATGTGATTGTATCACTAGAGGCATTACCTAATGTTGTGTTACCATCTACTGTAAGGTTTGAATTTAAGTCTGTAGTACCTGTAACTGTTAAGTTCCCATTAAGGTCTACATCTGTAAACTTACCAGTTGACCTTGAGGACTCACCAATGGTTGCACCATCAACACTACCACCATTGATATCAGCTGTAGTTGCAACAAGTTCAGGTGTGGTGATTACTTTACCACTTGCAAGGGTTAGGTCGTCTTCAGCATAAGTCCTACCTGCAAGTTGTATGTTGTATCCACTTTCTAATTCTGTTGTGTATGCATCATCTCCCTGAAGGATGATACCATTTTCATTAGTATTGTATATTGTATTTGCAGCTGTTTCAGTGAAGAATGTTGACCCAGCACCTGACCCACCTAGAACTCCTAAGTATGAACCAGTGAATGCAAAGAACACTATAGTGTCATTAAGACTTGCACCCGATGTTAATGTTATAGATGTTACGATACCTTGGTCATTATCTGAACCAAGAATATAGTCATCACCTTCTTGTAATAATGCACCATTTTTAAATACTTGTAATCTTTCTCTTCGTACTTGAAGGACATTATTACCGTCACTTCCAGTAAATACAGTTTGACCTGCAGTCGCAGTGTATGCAAATTCTTGGAAATAGAAAGACCTACTGTCTAGAGTATTAATCGCATCTACAACACTATTATCTGCAGTTTGTATTCCCGAAGCATCACCCACATCTGTGGCAAGTTCGTTATACCTTTTTCTAAAGTCTTCTATAGTACTGTGTTGGTCAACTGTCTTAGCCATTTAATTTTCCTAGTATTGTTTGAAGCATAGATTTCATTTCTGATACTTCATTCTTTAATGTATTTATCTCATTTTTTTGGTTTAGAAAATTTTGCTTTCTATTCTTTGCATACTGAAATGACTTCATATCAGTATTAACAATTGCACCAGTAACTTCATCACGATATATTCCAGTGTGTCCTTCAACTTTTGCAAGAGTTTCCATATTATGTTGCAAGTGCTAATGTTCTGAAGTTAGATACCATCGGTATCACTCCTGTATTGTAGGACTGACCTACAATCTTAATTGCAAAAGAACTAAACTCGGGTAAGTCATTGACTGTAAATTCGTATTCTTTAAAGTTTCTTCCATCAGCTTCTACTGTCTCATCAGGACTTCCATTCGTATTGAAATATGTCCATCCAATATCATCAAAACTGATTGATTCATCATTCTTTAATATTTTGTATAGAACCTTAACTTCTGCACCCGAACCTCTGAACACATCCATGATGGTTTTTAGGGAAGTTGCAGGAGACTTGAGATTAATCTTCTTAGTCAAGTATGTGAATACATTGTTATCTCCGTCTGCAGCTGTTGATGGTACAAATGTAGTACCACTTCCTAAACTTGTGACTGTAGAACTAAGTGATGTACCATTATATTTCTTACCTGTTGCACTATCGATATTATTGATTCTATTAGTAATACCTAAGAAACCTACCGATGCAGTATCAATAACTGGGGATAGGTTTGTTGAATTTGTCTGTAATTGAACTTGTAATTGGAATGACTTAGTAGAGTTCATATTACCCGACTCGTTGATACCACTTGCAATAATAGTCGGACTGTCAAAGAAATTGTTATCATTAAGTGTAATGAACTTTGAAGAGGTCTTCTTAACATAAACCGAGTCAACAGTTTTTCTGAAACCTTCAGGTGTGTTCATACCAGTACCTTTAATGTTTACACTTATTTTTGTATCCTTTACTTGTAAATTTGGTATTAGTGTATGACATGCATCAAAGTATAAATTTCTTGTAGATGTTACGTTTGAACTTCCACCGACTGTTCCATTATCCCCAGTAAATCCTGCAATTAAATTCATAGCACCAAACGCAGCAGAAGCAGAAACTTCAGGTATGATAGTGAATGCGTCAATTTCATAACTTGATAAAGCACTATGTGTTCCATTCAACAAACTAATCGGGAACCCACCTAATGTATCTTCAATAGCACCTATTGAAATATTAAAACTATTAGTTGCACTACCAAAATCAGTTACAGTTAGAGTATCACTTGCACTATAACCACTACCACAGTCTACAACTTTGGCTGCAAATGCAGTTCCACTGGATGAGACTGTTATTGAAACAGTTGCACCAGTACCAGTTCCACTAGTTGTAGTGGTAAGAGGTGATGATACGGTTCCCCAAGTTTGGTCTGCAGGTGTAGTTCCTGTTTGTTTAGCAGGTGTTCCTACATTTGTAACACCACCTGTCTTGTCTCCAATAATCCCTGAAAGAATTACCTGTGATGAGTTATCATACATACCATGGTTGTATGCATATACTTTAACATATCTTTGGTCAACAAATGTCTGAATTGGGTTACTTTGTAATTTAATGGTTGGTAACTCAATATTCTCAAAGTTAACTGTTGCAATATTCGCTGAGGCATTCGCTGTAAATTTAGCAACTTTAATGTTAAACTTGAGGTCGTCTGTTTGTTCTGCAGTCCATGTTGATGCATTCTGAGACATGAATAATGACCCTGCATATGGTTGTCCTGCAATTGTTTGTGAAGTGATTAAATCTTTTTCACCCATTCTAGAAATGTATGTGTGATACTTATCTGAGTTAGATAGAACAACAAAACAATATTCTTGTTGTGATTCTAAGAATACTGGTGAATCAAATGTGAATGTTGTTAATGCTGAACCATTAGTTGAAGTGTTAATTTCAGCAGGTGTTAGTGTCTTAGTTGAGAAGGGAAGAACATTCTGGCCAGGATATCCATTGACCATATTTCTTAATTCAACTGTTACAGGTAGTGAATCATCCTTTGTTTCAAAGTATAAATCTACCCCTGTTACAAACATACCACCACTTTTCTCTACTATGAATGATTGTGCTAATGGGTCTCTCCAATTAAACTCAACTGGAATAAACCAAAAGTCTTCTACTTCCCATAAGTCGGGAATAAAATCTGCAATAACTGGGTCGGGAATTGTTTCTTGTGGAGTTGTATCCACTGGTATCTCAGGTGCAGTTGTATCAGTCGGAGTTGAGTTAAGACTTTCACCTCTTCTTACGGTGTCTTTACTCTCTCCTAAACTTTCTCTAATTACTCTACCATTTCTTGTAGATGTAATTTCAGTTTGTGATGCTTGTAGTAGACCTTGAGCTTGATAAATCTCCTGTCCACTTGACGCAGGATTTGATAGGTTATATAAACTCGAAGTAACTCTTAATTGTCTTTGACCTGTAGGGAATCTCATTGAATCCGTTTGAGGGATTGTAAAGTATGCACGAACCCTACCATTACCATCAGCTTTAATTCCTGATGTTACAGTCACCCCACCATCTTGTGAATAGGATGCACTATGTGGTCTAACGTGTGCGTTGACATCTTGATTATCAAAGAAAATGAAGTGGTTAGAATTTGGTTTAAGTTCAGTTGCATCAATTTCTATTTCTCTTGAACGAATCCAAGGGATAATTGTAACACTGACAACTCGGTCATTTCTGTTTTCTACAAAGTCTTCAACTACAGTAGTTTTAATACCCGACCTAGTCTGAGTCTCGGGTGTTTCTGTAATTTCTCTAGTGACCTGTTCACCAGCAACCCATGTTCCACCTTGAGTAGGGTCACCTTCCCATCTTCCTGCAGTTGTTGATGTAACTTCTTCGGATACGACTGTTGGTTCACCGACAAATGTTGTTTGCCATGAGTTCCAAACAGAACCTAATGAGTTTGTATTTTCTGCAAGAACAGCGTCATAATTACCCTGTCTATTAACTCTTACATCGGGAAGTCTTTCAGAATCATTCCAAATATCGATTGCAGGAGTTAGTTTAACATTTCCTATAAATGCAAATACATTGTATGGGTTGACATTAATAGTTCTTGATGCTTTATCTTGAGACACATAGTTATAACTAGTGTATGGTAATGTTATTAAGTCACCTGTCTTTTGATAGTTGGAACTTGTGGTTGTGTCAAGTGTTAAATCAATAAAGTTTTGATATGATTGTGGTCTCAGTGTTCCAGTTTTAGCGTCCACTGCACATCTGTAATCAGGATGTCTAACATCTCCGATACCATGTCCTTTAAATGAATCAACAACAAACCCCGACTTGAATCTATCAAAACCATCAGAATCTAATATCTGAAGTGACTGTGTGTCTTTTTCTAATAAAGATAATGTAGTGACTCTTTCTAAGTTTGCAACTCTATTGGCAATTTTACCAATATCTTTCATTGTGTAACTTCTATGGTCTTTAGCTCTTACCTTTACAGTTTTTAAATCTTTTGTATATGCAGGAATACTGACTTCAAATAATTCAATTGCATCGTCAATAGCCTTTGGTTTAGTTGGTGTGATTGAAGATGTTCCTTCAACAATTTGGAAACTACCTTCTCTATGTAAAAATACTTTGTCAATTCTACCAACATAGAATGAAATATCTCCTACGGAGAATGTACCATTCACTGGTGTATCTATTTTACTTGAACCTGTAGAACCAAAATCTCTAACTGTGTATAGGAATGGTGCAGATGATATCTCTGTTGAGATGTTTGTTGGGTCTGCAACAGTTCTACCATTGTTACTACCAGTATCATTTGAGAAATTGGTGTTAGTCAATAGTTGTCCAACCACTGGTCTGTAGTCGATTGAGTCTGATAACTCATATGTTCCATCAGGTTCCAATCCACCAAGGTCTACTTTGTTTGCAGTATAAACTGGGATATCTTTATATGGGATATCATATGAATTAATGTCATAGAAATTACCTTCACCAGCTGATGCAAAGTAATCAAATACTACGAGAATTGCATTACTTGGTGCAGGTTCCCCCGATTTTCTTGTTAGTCTTGCAATGTCATAGAACCCATCTCTCTGACCATCGTCAAAGAAGAATCTATTTGTTATATCTGATGAACCAACTGCAACACTTGTTAGTGTTCCTGTAGCACTTGAAGTTTGTCCAGTGATAACTTCACCTGCAACAAATCTATTAGTACCAGTGTAGTAGATATATGAAGTTGCATCATCACCACCATATGCAATAATTGTTCCTCTTGCACTTGATGTTGTTCCGATGACAATTTCACCACTAGTGAAACTTGTAGAATTTGTCTCATTAATTACGAGTGAAGGTGGTACTGGTGTTGAACCACCAACTCCTTCATAGATACCATGTACTTTGTATGCATCTGCAACACCTAGTGTAATATCTTTGTCATCGTAATTTCTACCATAAGGTGTATTAGATGATGATGCAGTAGTTACTGTTACAACTCTACCTGATTTAAAATTCTTTGTTTTTCTTGCAGGGTTTGATTGTTTAACAGTATATGAAACTCTTAATATTGCACCTGCATCTTGGGCATCCCAACTTCCACTTGTGAAAGTATAAGTACCTGTTCCTGAAACAGAAAACTGATTAATGTCTAATGTATCACCATTAACAAGTGTTCTACCTGCATCAGATGATTGTTGTGCAACGGATACTGTGAAGTTATCGTTATTCACTGCACCGAATGTTTCACCCGAACCGACACTTATTGCAAATCCAGTCGAACCTGCACTAACAGTATTCTGTCTTCTAACTGTAAGGTCATCAGGCGTATGGTTTGAAATCCAATCTCTTGGTAGTGCAGAGATACCTACTGTTCTATCTTGTTGATATACTTTAGTTCTTCTTCTTGTTGCATTACCACTATATGTTGGTTCTGTACTATTTCCATCTAGAGTTAATGATATTGCACTGGCAATACTAGACACTACATGTTCTGTACCTGCACCATCAACAATGATGTCACCTTCTTTAAGTTCGGTTTTAAAATCGGTTCCGAAACCTGATACGGCTGTTGTTCCATTGAAGTTAACTGTTCCAAGTAATATCTTATCTGAATCTGTTACAATGTTTGCAGTAAATGTTTCTCTAGATGCAGTTGATACTTGTGTTACTGACCTTGCACGGTCAATGTTATATCCTCTAACACCTGCACCAATTGTGAATGCACCAGTACCTACACCTGAAGTTGTTACAGCTTCACCATCGGCAAATGTTCCTACAACATCGTGAAGATATAATGCACTATTAGAGACATCATTATGCACTATACCTGTTGCACCTGTTGTCGTACCTGTAACTATATCACCTGCTGTGAATGTTCCAGTTTTTGAACCATAAGGTAGTTTAGTAAACATCTTAACATCAAACATGTATAAGTTGTGTTGTGCATTACCAGTCTTTGCAAATATTAGTCCAGTTGCACTTGAAGAGTTATCTACAAAGTCGTAACCTCTAACTCTTGCATAACCGATATGATTACCAGCTGCAGTTGGGTCTCCTGCATCACCTGATGCAATTACACCATCAAATATTTTAACTTCGTTGAATGGGGACTGTGAGTCACCACCTGTTTCGTTACCGAACTCAGGCATACTATGTACATTCTTAAGTTTAATGAAGTTACCAATTCGGATAGGAGTAGATGCACCCACTAGTGCTTCTGTACTTCTAGCTTTCTTGAATGTTAGTGGAGTAGTTCCAATCTTTTCAATCTCATATCCTTTAACATATGCTTTTCCTGGCGATACCTGCATGATAAACTTGGATTCATTACCACCATATAGTGAAGAATAGTAACCTGCATTGACACCATTGTTTAAATGTTCTTTTAGATTAGGAACGAATTGTCTTGTTACAAAATCTCCACTAGCATCGAATGTTCTTCGTGCAAGTGTACTATTGAAACCTTGAGTGTATCTTGTCTTGTCTATTTTAAGTTCAATGATACCATTGTTGACTCTAACAAGTTCTATAAAATCTGAATCTGTTGTCGAACTAAGTAAAACTTTTGTGAATGTTAACGAAAGTTTAAGTCTATCTGCACCACCAGCATTCTCATTAGAAGAACCCGCTGCATTATCTAGTAATGATGTGTCATCTGCAGATGAAATTAGATTTTCGGAAATTTGAACACCAATTCTGTACGAAGGTTTACCTGAATACTTTTCAAGTATCAATTCTTGAGTGTCTACCTTTGTAAAGAATCCACGAGTGTAAATAATACCTTCACTTATGTGTGCAATCGAAGACCTACCAATTGGTGTAACAGATGTTGCAGCTATGGTAAATTCTTTTCCTGATGCTGTTGCAGTTATACTACCACTTGAACTAATTGTGACTGGTTCTAAGACCTCTCCTGCTGAGAAGGCATAGTCATTAGTTGCAGTTGTTCCCTGTCTAATAAACTTGACTAAAAGAGTTAACTCATCTGTTCCAGTTGAAGCTACTGAGGTCATTACTCTAGCAACAACACCTGATGTCTTTCCTTGAACATGCAACCCATGAGTTGCAACTCTATGTGTTTCTGATGTACCTGCACCACTGCCTGGGTTTGCAGCTAAACACTTCACATAGTAGATATCCATATCGATATCTGCAATAGCACCACTAACAATAGACCCCTCTTCAAACACATGATTACCAAATCTTTCGATTTGGTTCTGCATGATTGATTGGGATTGTGTTAGTTCTCTTGCTTGAAGAGGTCTACCTGCACGATATAAAACTTTGTGAAACTTTTTAGATTCATCATAGTCATCATAGTAAGGCGAAATATTTAAGTCAATCTTCTCTGGCATAAGTTTACTCTATTTGTTATGTTTCCTAAGAAACAAAATTACATTTGAACAATAAGTTTAATATCTTCTATTTGGTCGGCTGCTCTTGATACTGCACCTCTATTTTCCACATAGATAATCTTACCTGTTCTCGGAAGGGCTTCAGGGAAAGTACTGTCTAAAGACGACACTGTTCCAAAAGATGATGCACTTCCACTAATAAACATGTTATCGGATACAGAGAAATCTGCATATCCACCAAAACTATTTGGAATTGGTAAGTATGAGACAACTGAACCTACGATTGAAACAACTCTTGCAACTGCAATGTTATCTCCGTCTGCATCAGCATTCAATAAAATAGAATCTACTACAACACCCGATACACTTGAAAGTGTAAACTTCTTATATGTTGCAAGAGTAGCATCAGCTGCAATTGCACTGACTACTTTTTGTGGGTCTTGAAGAAGTCCAATTCTTCTAAAGTCATTAGTTGTTGGGAAATCACCACCACCTTCTGCAAACTCTAATCTAGAGTTTACGATGACATAGTTTGCACCTAGTTCATTGACTGGGTCTGCACCATGTCCAAGTAATGGAGAGATGATTGGTGTAAGAACCATATCATTGTTACCATTACCAGCACCAACAGCTGCAACTCTCATTGTACCTGATGTGTAATTGGTTCCATTTGCAGTCATAGTGATGGATTCAACTCCACCTGAAGAGATAACGACTGTTGCTACTGCACTAGTTCCATCACCTTCAACAGGAACATTAGTATATGTACCTGACGTATAACCTGAACCTATGTTGTCTGCACGAACATGGTAAATTGCACCTTCATATGTGTCTGCACCATCTTCTGACGCAAATTGTGTGGAACCATCTGTACTACCAACGGCACCAATAGCTGCAAGGTCACCATGCACTTTCTGTAATGCACCCAATGTTTTACAAGGGATAAAATCGTTAGTTACGAATTTAATTGTTTCTGAGGCAGATACAGAGTACATGTATTTCCAAATGTAACCATCAGCAGTTGTGATTGGTGCAATTGCTGTTCCTGTTGGTTCAACAGTAGAAGGTTGTCTAACATATGAACTGTTTCTTCCAGTTCTGATACACTTGTAAACATTGTATGCTGAGGACATAACGTAGAAAGTAGTGTCGTATAAGTTGTTAGAACTTGTAACTGGTGAAAGGTTTGATGCACTGTAATCATGTGCATACTCTTCGTATGTGGTTCCTGTAGTCCAGTTTCGTCTAGGAATAGAATGAGATACGTCACCTGATGCAACTTTCTTCATTGCAAGCATGTCATTGAACGCTGCAACTTCTTCTTTTACAGAGTTAGCTGGTGTAGGAATTGTATCCGTTGAATCCCAAACATAAGGTCTACCTATGAATAGATATGTGGAAGATGTTGCATCTGCAAAATCCTCTTTAAATTGTCTCGCATTGTGGATTCGAAACTTTTCCGTAATAATTGCTGCCATTTTTTGTCATCTCCTCAGATATTTATAATACTATTTATACACCTATGCAGACTTAACCGTCGCACTAAATGTAAAATTTGTTCTAGTTCGTTGTCTTTGTTCAAATTGTGGTATAAAGAAGTTGGGCATATCAGATTCTAAATCACTAATCCTCAACCCTTCAGATACACATTCTTCCAAAAGTATGTTTCCATGACCATCTTCAAATAATATATCATCATCATCTGTTTCATCTTTTAGATATTTTGATATTCTATATGTGTCTTGTCCTGTTATTATATTTAGACTTCTTAAAGTAGTCCCTAATGGGGCAAACGAATAAACTCCGTTTTCTTGTCCCGTTTCTAATAGGAATAAATCCCCATCTTCACTTGTTAAAATGTCACCATCTTCCATAACCAGTCTTTGACCAGTAGGTTCCATAGACCTTTCAGTAGTGAAATAATATTCTTCAAATGTTTCTGTTGCATCTTCTAGTTCAATAAAGTCACCATCTTCGTAAATCATTTCTCCACCAAAATCTTGAACTGAAATTCTATCAGCTTTAGGTTCTAGTCTCATACGATTAACTTCGGGTTCTAGAAGGATGTTACCACCATCTTCTAATACCAATTTCTCTTCTTCAGGTGTCCACATTTGAATCACTCTACCTACATCTGCAGGTCTAGCTCTTGTCCCAAATATAGTTTCTTCTCTGTCCTGATTTTCAAAACCATTATTAGAATCTATGTTTAGTGTAGTGGTGTTACCATCGTGGGTAAAGAATGAGGGTGCAGATGCAGTTGCAACTGATTTAATTTGTAAGATATTGACATGTCTTTGTCTGATTGCAGGGTCATTCCATTCGGTTCCCTTACCTCTCTGAATACCACCTGTGACTGCGTATGAACTTAGTGAACCCCCACCAATAGCATCGACACCATAAGTAGGTGTTCCTGCATCTCCCAAGTATACATAAGGGCCGAACTCGTTAATAACTCGGATTATCTTATTGTATTCTAATGATGCACCAATCGATGCAGCTGTTGCGGCATCCGAATTAATGATGATAGTGGGCAAGAATTGTGTAGTCATACTAGTATCAAAGTTGTTCGATACCTGAACCTCACCAAAGAAGATGTGTCCTGCAGGGTGAAGTAAGTCTTTTACTGCACTTCTCCACTTGTTAATAGATTCACCAATTCTAATTACATAAGAATGTGTTTGATATATTCTATTATCATGTAGTTTCTGTTCGGCAGAATCCAAGGCACCAAAGTCACCTGTTTCTCCCTTACCAGTTTGAGCTTCACCAGCAAGTAATCCTGTACCATTGAATGCTTTATATTCTACTACCTTTAATGAACCACCAGTAAATGTTACTGTCTC
>TARA_R110000737_G_scaffold117874_2_pt1 | contig 13354 bp, 10 predicted proteins | sample TARA_R110000737 | Tara Oceans TARA_R110000737 (sample SAMEA4398027) | marine metagenome | biome: Polar Biome; feature: [SRF] surface water layer (ENVO:00010504); material: water (ENVO:00002006), including particulate matter (ENVO:01000060) such as... | depth 5 m
CGTAGAACAACAAGTACAACGTACACCAATACCACAAAATGTACAAACTTCTTTAAAAGAAAAGATTATGGGTAAACCTATTTCCCAAAACTTTTCACAAAATGGTACTTTAAATGATTTACTTAACGAAACTGCTCAAGGCAATACAAATCTTGAATCAACATTAACACCAGAACCACCAATGCCTACTGAAGTTTCAAATGTAGTAAATAGAGATTATCGTGAATTAATGAGAGCTATAGATAAAAAGAAAAATAGTAGACCATAATGGCACAGATAAAAAAACAGATAGACCCATTAGACTTATCTTCTTCTACAGGAGTGGGGGTATCATTACCTTTTAATGGACCTGGTGTTTTTAATATCAATTATACTACTAAAGATCAAACTAAATCAAATTTAGTTCATATAATTCTAACTGAACCTGGAGAATTAATAAATAAACCATTTTTTGGGGTTGGGTTAAATAGTTTACTTTTTGAACAAAATATAAATAAAGAAAATTTACAAGAGAAAATTCAAAAAGCAGTATCTCAAGATGAAAGGTTAAGTAGAATGATTACTATATCTAATGTTAACATAGATAAAGATATTAATACAAATACAATTAGGATTAATGTAGAATATATTTCAAATTTAAACGGTACTAAAGATGCCATTCAAATTGGGATAGGAAGTATAGATGAAAGAGGTCCTTTACCATATGAACAAAAAACAAACTAAATAATGGCATATTCTACTACTAATAATACACCCCAAAAAGATATTAAATATCTTAACAAAGACTTTAATACATTAAGGGATCAATTAATTGAATATACACAAACATACTATCCCCAAACATTTAATGATTTTTCTGAAGGTTCTCCGGGTATGATGTTTTTAGAAATGGCGGCATATGTGGGGGATGTACTTTCTTATTACACTGATACTCAATTACAAGAAACATTTTTATTACTATCCCAAGAAAAAAAGAATTTATTTAATTTAGCATATTCTTTAGGATATAGACCTAAAGTTACAAAAGCCTCTAGTACCCTATTAGAAGTTTTTCAATTACTTCCTGCTAAAACGGATAATAATTATACTCCTGATTATGATTATGCATTAACTATGGGAGAAGGTTCATCCTTTAGTTCTACACAAGGAGGAATCAGTTTTGTTACTGAACAATTAATTGATTTTAATATTTCATCATCATCAGATCCTACAGATATTAGTGTTTATCAAATAGATGGAGATGGAAACCCTCAATACTACTTACTTAAAAAAAATATTAAAGTCATATCAGCAGTTAGAAAAACAACAACTTTTTCAGTAGGAACAGCTGAAAAATTTTTAAAATTAAATTTAAATGATAATAATATAATAGGAATAGAGAAAGTAGAAGACATTAATGGTAATATATATACAGAAGTAGATTATTTAGCCCAAGATACTATATTTAGTGACCAAATAAATAGTAAAGCAAATGATTCTATTTTATATAATGATAAACAATCATCTCCCTATTTAATGGAAATAAAAAGAGTACCAAGAAGATTTACTTCTAGATTTACTTCCAATACCAATTTAGAACTACAATTTGGCGCAGGTACTTTAAGTAATAATGATGAAACTATAATTCCCAACCCCACTAATATAGGATTAGGAATTAGTGATGGGAGAAATGAATTAGATAGAGCATATGATCCCTCTAATTTTTTATTCACAGGAACATATGGTAAAGCTCCCTCTAATACTACATTAACTGTAACCTATCTAATAGGGGGTGGATTTTCTTCTAATGTTGCTTCAAATACTATTAATAAACCTGAAACTATTTTTACTGTTACTAAACCTAATTTAAATACAAATACAAGAAGTTTTATTATAGCTAGTATAGCTTCTAATAATCCTCAAGCAGCTACAGGAGGGGGAGATGCTGAAAGTATTGAAGAAATTAGATTCAATTCAATGGCTAATTTTGCCGCCCAGAAAAGAACAGTAACTAAAGATGATTATATTTTAAGAACTTTATCTATGCCCTCTAGATTTGGAAATATAGCTAAAGCCTTTATAACCCAAGATGACCAGATAAATCCCCTAAACACAGAAGATAATTTAAGAATTCCAAATCCACTTGCTTTAAATTTATATACTTTAGGATATGATATTAATAAAAATTTATCTACTTTATCTAATACAACTAAAATTAACTTATCTACTTACCTAGAACAATATAGAATGTTAACAGATGCTATTAATATTAAAGATGCATTTGTAGTCAATATAAGTATTAATTTTAAAATTAGAGTATCTCCTGGTTTTAATAATCAAGAAGTCTTACTAAATTGTATTCAAGAAGTACAGAAATTTTTTAATATAGACAAGTGGCAAATAGGTCAACCTATTATTAAATCTGAAATAGTTAATACAATAATAGGCATAATAGGAGTACAATCAGTACAAGATATTATTTATAATAATGAATCAGGTGAATCTTTAGGCTACTCCAAATACAAATATGACATTCAATCAGCAACTATAGATGATGTAATTTTTCCATCTTTAGACCCTTGTATTTTTGAAATTAAATACCCCAACACAGATATTAAAGGACAAATTATAACATAATATGGCTTATTATTCAATATTTCCCGTAAAAGATGCAACATTATATAGTAACCCTGATAGGGATACTTTAAATACGGGCATCGACGAAATTTTAGAATTGGTAAAAGAAAAAGGTAGTAATGGTATATATTACCCTTCAAGGATTCTTTTACAATTTGATACATCTAAAATTCAATTAATATCTTCAAGTAAAATTCAAGGATTACCTTTTTCTGCTAGTTTACAACTATTTTCTACTGAACACAAAAATTTAGCATCAGTACAACAAATAGAAACATTTGCAGTTTCACAGTCATGGAATGAAGGAACTGGAAGATATTCAAATTTACCATCATCCTCAAATGGATGTTCTTGGTTATATAGAGATAACTCAACATCTAAAACAGAATGGTCTTCTATAAATTTTGCACCTGAAACTACAGGTTCTATTGGAGCTCCTAATATAGAAGGTGGTGGGGGCGTATGGTACACAGGTAGTGAATACTCAAGTACTCAAGAATTTAATAATGAAGATAATTTAGATTTAAATTTAAATGTTACTTCTATAATTAATAAACACGCTAATTTATTAATTCCTAATAATGGTTTTTTAATAAAATATTCTAATGATATTGAAGATGATGAATCAAGTAGTAGAGGTACTCTAAATTATTTTTCAGTAGATACACATACAATATTTCCTCCTAAACTTACATTTAAATGGGATGATAGTATTCATAATTCCCAATCTTTAGCAAAAAATAAGGGAGAATTAAATGTTTCTCTATACAGAAATAAAGAAGAATACAATATTAATGAAGAATCTATTTTTAGATTAAATGTAAGAGACAAATACCCAAATAGAATATTTTCAACTACTTCAAATTATTTAAATGTAGGATATTTTACTACATCTTCATACTATAGTATAAGAGATGCACACACAGAAGAAGAAATAATCCCCTTTGATGATGAATTTACTAAGTTAAGTGCGGATTCTGAAGGAATGTATTTTAAAATTTATATGAAGGGACTGCAACCTGAAAGATATTATCGTTTATTATTTAAACATATAAATAATGATGGTACAGAAATATTTGATAATAATTACCATTTTAAAGTAGTTAGATAATGAATCCACAAATCATAAAAATTGATAAGCTCACAGTTAATAGTGAAATAGGAGATAAATCTATTGATAGAACTTTTTCTGAATTAATACCTAAATTAGAATTAGTATCAGTTGATCAATTTTTTAATTATTATAATCAATTATTTTATGATATTCCTAAAAATGGTACAACTTCACATAAAACTTTAATAGACCAAAGTACAGAATTTTATGGGGATTATAAAGATCCTAAAGATGGTTTAATTAAAAATCTAGAACAACAAATTTTTGATTTAAATAATCAATTATTATTAGGAGATATTAGTGAAGTTGAATTAGAAGAAAAAATAGAAAAAACTATTAAAGTAAATTTAACATTAGAAGGGGGTAGTAAGTTAGGAAAGAAGAAAGACAGAAGAAGGAAAAAATACAAAGTCACTTTTACAGATGCTGAAGGTTTAAAAACTATTAAAGAAGGTAGCTATAACCAATACCGAAAAGAAACTTTTGAATTTAAAGGAAAACCAGATTTTTATTTAATAGATGTATTTGGTAGGGTAGATAGAAGAGGATCTAAAAAAGATTGGGTTCATGAATATACTAGTGGAATAGTAAACTTTACTAATAATTCCCCAGATATTATTATTGAAGATATATCTGTAAGAAATGAAAAAAGATAATAGATGAAAAAATTAAAAAAGAATCTACCTAAATTTATCAAAAACATCACCAACAATTCTAATAAAATTGTAAATCTATATAATACATTTGGAAAAGACACAGATAATATTGAATTTAATGTATATGATTCTAACAATACATTAATTTCACATATACGTGATTTTAAAAATTATACTTTTACTCAAGAAGGCACACAATTAGATAATACCACAAATGAAGTATTAGTAAATCCTGAACAAGATTTAAGAAATTTAAATTTTAACTCAGGTAAATATAAAGTAGAATATAGATTTCAAAGAAGAAAAATTATAAATAATTTTTTAAAATCATTTTCTATAAATGAAATATCTAATTCAAGACGAGAAATTAGGATAAATACACTTGAATTAACTAATACTCAATTAGAACAAAGATATAATATATTTAGTAATGAAATAAATGAATCATTATTTTTTAAAGATTTTACCCTAAATTTTGGAAACGGAGTAAATATAACTGCGGTTAATATATTTTTAGATAAATCAAATGATGATTATTCTTTATTAATTAAATTATTAGACCCTTTACCCTTAACTATTGCTAATACTTTTACATTAAGAATAGTTGAAGATTTAATTGAACCCGCTTTTCTTAATTTAACCCTTACTCCCCTTAGTGATACTGATTCTACAATTTTAATTGCGGGACCCAATTTTAAAATAGATACCCGATTAAATAGTTCTATACCCTCAGAATTTAAAACTTATGATGAAATATTAGGAGGAGGAATAACATCAAGTTATGAAAATACCCAAAATTATTTAAATAATAATCTTGAACCTAATATCGAGTATAACAATCTAACAACAGATTCGGGATATCACTTTGAAAATTTTACTCATTTTAGCTCAGCTACAGAAAGATTAAATAATTTTAAATATAAACTAAAGTTAATAGAACTATATAACACACAAGTAACTAATATTAATAGTATAGAAGGAGAAGCTTCATCTTCTATTGTAACTTTAAATAGTAAAAAATCTATAGAAGACAAAAAGAAAAAAGTTGTAAATGGATTTGATGGATATGAAAGGTTTTTATATTATGAATCTGGTACATATTCATGGCCTAAATCAAATTTAACTAAACCTTATACCCAACATAATATATCTGATCCCCAATCATTAACTTGGTTTGGAAGTAATAAAGGAGAAAGTACATATTATGGGGGGCAAATTTACTCCGCTTCTCAATTTGATGATCAAAATGTATATAATTTAAATAAATTAATTCCTGAATATATTAAAAATGATTCAAATAATAATCAATATAAATTATTTATTGATATGATTGGTCAACATTTTGATCAATCTTGGTTATATATTAAATCATTAACTGAAAATAAACGAGCAGAAAATAAAATAAATAGGGGTATTGATAAAGATTTAGTCTATAATGCTTTAAAGGGATTAGGCATACAAGTATTTGATGAATTTGAAAATGAAGACCTATTTAGCTACTTAACAGGTATAAATAAAGATGGTACTATACTTCATCAAACGGGATCAGGTATAACTCTAGTTACTGCTTCTAATGATGGTTCTCTACCTAAATCAGATATAACAAAAGAAAAATGGAAAAGAATTTACCATAACTTACCATATCTTTTAAAAACTAAAGGTACTGAAAGGGGAATTAGAGCATTAATTACAAGTTATGGTATTCCCTCTACAATTTTAAATATAAAAGAATTTGGTGGTTCTACTACTGATAAAACTACTTTTAAAACATTTACACATGACAAATTTAGTTATGCTTTAGAAGGAATATCAACAGGAAGTAATGGGCATTTTATTAAAACTAATTGGTCTTCTTCTTTAACAGATGCTTTATCAGCGTCTGCCAAAACAGTAGAATTCCAAATTAAACCAAAAAGAAATGGGGCCCAACATTATCATTTATTTGGATTACAAACTACAGTTGATGCAAATACACTTAATTTAATAATAGAACCTTATAATGGAAGTGATATAGAAACATTTAATGATTCAACTCAATATGGTAAACTTACATTATATAAATCTCAAAGTGCCATAGTATCTACTGAAAATTTTCCTGTTTTTAATGGAGAATTTTGGAATATCCATATAGGTACTTTAGGAACATCAGGTAGTAGTGCAGACATTAAATTTGGGGCATATCAAGCTAATCATTTAAAGACTATAAATAAATATGTTACTCAAAGTTCACAAACTGAAGCAAACAGAGCATTAACATTTGGTGATCCTTATTCAGCTAGTGCAAAACATATAGGGGGAGCCCCATACGCTTATTTTGGGGGGATATCTAGTTTTGGTAGTACTAATGTAGTGGGAAATTCTCCCTATTCAGGTTCTTTAAGAGAAATAAAATACTATTATGGCGAATTACTTACTGACAGCACTTTACAAAAACACGCACTTGTCCCCTCAATGTATAGTGGAAATAGTGCATCATCAGCATATAATAATTTAGTTTTAAGATTACCTTTAGGTGGAAATCTCCAACAAAATAGTCAAAGTTATCATCCTAATATAGATGTAGATTATTTAGGAAGTACTACTAGTAACATGATTTTATCACGTTTTTTAGGTTCTACTGAAACTCATCATTTAACTACACCGGACACAGTAGGAAAAGCAATGACAAGTGAAAAAGTTAGACTTGACAGTGGTGAAGTAGAAGATAATATTTTATCATATGATATAAAAACTGAAACATCAGTTTTAGACAGACAACCTACAGACTCACATGATTTAGGAGTTTATTTTTCACCCTCATTTGAAATAAATAAGGATATAATATATAACTTAGGATCATTTAGATTAGATGATTATATTGGGGATCCAACTCATATAGGTGAAAACAACTACCCTGATTTAAAAACTTTAAGTAATGAGTATTTTAAAAAGCCAATGGGTAGATTTAAATACACTGATTTTATTAATATAACTAAACAATTTGACCACACTTTATTTAAAATGATAGAAAGTATGGTACCTGCTAAATCAAATTTAAAAACGGGTATTTTAATTGAACCTCATTACTTAGAAAGATCTAAATTTGCTAATCCCTCAACTTTACCAGGAATAGAAAAACACAATAATTATGAAATAACGTATGATTTAGACCCTAATTCTGAAACATCAGATTTTAATTTAAGTGGACAAAATTTATTAACTGAAGTAGATTTTAGTATAACCCCAGAAAGTCAATATGTATCATTTGACAATAATAGCTTACCCCTATTAAATAATGTAATAAGTAGTAGAACTAGTAAAAAATATTTTAAGACAATATTATCAAAAACTGAAGAATTTTAATTATGCCTATAGGAGACAAAACATATACAGTAGAAATTAATGATTCTGAATTTGAAAGAGAAGGATGGAAAAGAGGCCGTTATAAAGGAACCAAATTAACCTCAACTAAGTTAAATAAATTTACTCCAGGTGATATTACTTATGGAAAAGAACCTGTCATTTCCCAATATACTAAAACAGTATATGTATTTAATCAAGCCAATAATTCTTTTGGGGCTAATGCTGGGGTATTTTATCCTTCAACAGATGAATTTAATCAAACCCTACCTGATAAACAGATAATAGGAGCAGTAAATTTTAAAATAGATAGAGCTGTAACTTTTACCATAGGAAATCCTAGAGATTTTTCTCAAATAGAACCCGGAACAGATAAGCAAGATCCTAGTTTTCATTATTTTGACACTTTAATTAAAACCGATCTATCACTTTTTAATTCTTGTAGTGTAAGATTTTTTGATAATGTTAATAATGGTTTTGTTAAATCCAAATACATAGTAGGATATAATAGTGGAGAATTTAACCCCGCAGCTGCATATTTTCAAGATGAAGAAGCTACAAGCACGGGAGTACACGCAATAACAGGAGAAAGTCAATTTGACTATGAATTAAGTAATGATGGAAGATTATATATTAACCCTAATGTAGAAGATTGGTTTATAAGCCAAACAGGAGCTTCAGGATCTCAAGGTACCCTTAATGAAGGTAATACAGCTATTACTATAAACCATGTTGGTGATTCTACTAGTATAAATTCAATGGAAGGGTATTTCTTTGGATTAAGTAGTAGGTTAGGTAATAAAAAGGATTCATACTATATTAGTTTTGATGAAGGAAACCAAGGAACAGGTACATTTAACCAAAAAAATATAATTAAAGCATTTGACATACACGAGTTAGAAGACAGTGGTAGTAATATTAATTTAAGTAATAATGAATTTTCAATAAAAACCACAGGACGTTATGGTTCAACATTTACGGGTAATTATGAATCAACAACGGGAGAAAGAAAAGAAGAATTTATACTATTTAGAGAGAAAATAACTAACAACAATGTACATTTAAATTTTAATTTAAATACAGAGGCACCTGCAGGTGTGGGGAATGGTGGTATTATAGTACCAGATAATTTACATCCTGCAATTAAAGAATCATTAAATGTTTATTTAGGAAATGCAGGATTAGGTGCTCAAGGTGGTGCAACTGCACAATTTGGTTTAGGTGGGGCTGTACAATCAGTTAATGCCCGATCTTCTCAACAAGCAAGTAGTAGAAGATTAGCTTCAGGAAGAATAGGTTTTCAAGGAGCAGATGCTGAAGAACTAACAGCAGGAGTTTCACGGCAATTGTCTGTAGCAAAACAAAACATATCTAATTTAACATCATTATCCTCACAACAAGCAATAGCATTAAAAGACCAAAGTTTAGCAATTGAAACAGAAACTACAGCACGAAATACTTTAGGAGATGAAATTGCTTCTTTAGGAACAGAAATTGATGAAGTATCATCAGCACAATCAGATTTTGAAACCGGTTTAGGAGAAACAATTACCAAAGCAACTTCAGGGTTTGTTACTGCTGACGATGTTTCGGCACAATTAAAATCTTATATAAGTGATAATACTTCAACTACTACGAGCAGCACTACAACAGAAGGGTAATAGAAAAATAAAAAAATAATATGAAAGAAAGGTTATATATTAATAAAAAAATAGAAGTTAGAAAATCACCCTTACATGGATATGGTGTTTTTGCAAAAGAAAAAATTAAAAAAAATGAAATAATAGAAGAATGTTTTTATTTAGTACAACCTACTATCCATCCATATAATGCTGATTATCTTTATAGATGGCCACAAAAAGGTGATTTTAAATATAATGTATTAGCATTAGGATTTGGAAGTATTTATAATTCATCTAAAACATCTAATGAAAGAGGAGTAGAATGGCAAACAGATGAAGAAAATAACATATTTATTTATAGATCAGTTAAAACAATAGAAAAAGACGAAGAAATACTTACTTATTATGGAGAAAAATGGTGGAACCATCATAATCAAAAGTATTTACCAAAAAATATTGAATAAAACAAAAAACTTATATATTTATAACAAAATACAATTAACATGGGATATTTAGACAATTCATCAGTAACAGTAGATGCTATTTTAACACGAAGAGGAAGAGAATTACTATCAAGAAATGATGGTTCTTTTCGAATTACTCAATTTGCATTAGGTGATGATGAAATTGATTACACATTATACAATGAAAATCATCCAGATGGTTCACAATATTTTGGTGAAGCAATTGAAAACTTACCTTTAGTTGAAGCCTTTCCTGATGAAAATAGTATTATGATTCATAAATTAGTTACTTTACCTAGAGGAACCACTAAATTACCTATTTTACAAGTTGGCTCTACTTCAGTTAATATTGGATTAGGACAAACTAACGCAGTTTCACCACAAACATTTAATTTTGCGGGTGTAAATAATACAGTAGAATCAAGTGGTTATTTATTCACTATTGCTGATAGAAGATTACTAACTAGTTTTACGGGAACAGGAGCTAATGCTACACGTACAGGTAATATTCCATTTACGGGGGAAAGATTAAGCCAAACAGTTAGAGGCCAATCAGTTACATTAGCAGCTATTAACAGTACTACTTTATTTGGAGCTAATGATACTTTAACAACAACATTAACTATAACAGGTTTAGATTCAGGTGCTAGAACAACAGTTCCTGTTACAATTTCAAAAACAGTAACAGCAACATCATTTACAGCTACATCTACTAAAGGAATAGTATTATAAAATAAAAACAAAAATAAATGTCAACATTTACAAGATTTAATAGCGGAGATATAGTATTAAGTACTGAAAAAGTTAATAGTAATGCTTGGACAGATTCATTAAATGAATTATCTACATTCTTTACAGGTTCTAATACTTATGGAAGTGGAACCTCTCAATTTTCAACTCCTACAAGTTCAGGTCAGTTCTTTTTAGAAATCTTTAAAACTCTTGCGGCTGCTGAAAGTACTACTGGTAGTGCTGAATTTTCAATAGCTTATGGTCATAAAGCTGGATCTGGTTCCAGGGATTTTTCAGTAGGAACAGGTGGAGTAGGATATAATGCATCAAGAACAATTTACAGTCAATATAGACAATTAGTTTATGGTGATGAAAGTCAAAATTTCACATTTAATGGTTTTACTCCTCATGATATTTATGTAATTAATTTTGAAAGAGCTAGAATAAAACAAGGATTAAAATTAGGTTCATTAAATTTAAAATTATCTTCTGGTTCTTCAGATTTACATTTAACTGATGATAGTGTAACTACAACAGGTTCAGCAACACTTACAAATTTAGGAAGACAATTTAATTTAGTTAGTGGGTCAAGTGGTACTATGTTAGGTAGTACATTAGCCCAAACTACTAGTGGGTCATATGGATTTGTATACCCAGATGCTGGTGTTATTGTAATGAACCCTTCAGCTTTATCAACTGTTTTAGGTGGAACAGGTCAAAATACATTAGCTACTAATAAACTTCTTCAAGCTAATAAGCTTAGTATTATTCCTAGTGCAAGTAATGGAACCGATGGTAGAAATTCATTAAAATTATTCCATTCATTAAAATCAGGATCATCTTTTATAGTAGATGCTGAAGAAAAAGTATCATCTCAATTTTACTTTTCAAGAATAACAAACCAAGAATTTAATTATTCTACTAATCCCTCCTTTACAGGAAATGACGGAACTTTAAAATTTGATTCAATGGCAAATAATCCAAAAGTATATATTACAACTATAGGATTATATAATGATTCAAATGAATTATTAGCTACAGCTAAATTATCAAAACCCTTAAGCAAAGACTTTACTAAAGAAGCTTTAGTAAGAATCAAACTTGATTATTAAGATGAAATGTCTACAGTATATAAAAAATTTTCAAAATCAGATATATCAATTACTCCCTTTACCGCTCACAAACAAAGCACATTTAATTCTGCCAGTTTAAGTAGTAAAGGAGGTAGTTTTTATTCTGCTTCTTTCCCCACAGTAGCTTATAAAAATGGTTCTAACTTTGAATGGGCTAATTCTGGTAGTGACCCCAATAATCATAAAAAATTTCTTCAACTAGATCATTTATTTTATAGAAATGCTAAATTAGAATATCATAACAAATTTAGTACTATAAAATATTTCGACCATTTTAGAGAATTACATGATAAAGTTAATATTTTATCATTACCTTATAAAACTATAGGTTATAAAATAAAACCAGGTTCCTTTTCACTTACTCAAGGAAGCACTACATTTAAAGATGACAGTAAAGGTAATTTATATTCAGATACAGCTTCTACATTACCCTCTAAATTTGTTGATGAAAAATTTAGAATATTTAATTTAACCCCTTTAAATGGATACAAACACTATGATTTAAGTATAGAGGATGGTAAAGAAGTAATAAACGTTCCTACATCTTATTCTAAAAAAGGATTATTAGATGATAGTTTTTTATTTAATGAAATTGAATATAAAAATGTTACTTTTCAGCAACATACTACATATAAAATTCCATCTATAGTTTTTAATGGTGAAGATTCTACTGTAGTATCCCCTCATAATTCTCGATTAAACTTTAATAGTGATGATGATTTTACTATTACGTTTAAGCCATTTGGTATTGGGTGGAATCTTTCGCCAGGGGTAAATGATAACAAAAAACGATATTTACTTAGTAAAAGCACTACAAAAACAATAATACAATCACCTAATCTATCTAACAACACAATAACAACAGGTTCTTCTCAGGGTGTAGATGTTGAGGCTGAACCTCAATTTCCCTTTGAAATTTACCACCAAAGTCAATCACTTTATTTTAAAAGATTTGATGGAAACGTAACATCAGAAGTTAACATTAATATCCCCCAAGATGTAGGTGTATCCAATGTTGCAATGTATTCGTTTGTAAAATCAGGATCTAATCTAGAAATATGGAGTAATCATACCAAAATATCATCGTCAATTGACATTACTACACAAACCCAAAATAAAGCTAACTTATATATAGGTAGTAAAGGAGGAACTAATAATTTCTGGACTGGTTCTATATCAGACATAGCTATATACAATAAAGCATTAAATGCTACAGAAATTAATGCTAATGTTAATATACTTAGCTTAAAACCTTACGTAGGTAATGTTTTTTATAATAATGGGTTAGTGGCTATTACACATCCCAACTATCAATCAATTTTAAGTCCTGCAAATAGTGATGATTTTAGTTTGCAATATCAAGGTACTCATTTAATTTATGAAAATGAATATCAATGTATGGCTGAACAACATGAGTTTGACGTTACATTAAACCCCTCAGCTCGTAAAATTAAATCAAAAGATTCAGAAGATTTAGCTAACTTTGCTACAGGATCTAATTTTAAACCTTATGTTACCACAATTGGATTATATAATGATAATGGTGAATTATTAGTTACTGGTAAATTAGGACAAGCAATACGTATGACAGATGAAGCAGACACTACTTATGTAGTTAGATTTGACACTTAAAAAATAGTTTTATGAAATGGTTATATAATAAAAAAGAAATTAATGA
>TARA_R110000737_G_scaffold344050_1_pt1 | contig 13319 bp, 9 predicted proteins | sample TARA_R110000737 | Tara Oceans TARA_R110000737 (sample SAMEA4398027) | marine metagenome | biome: Polar Biome; feature: [SRF] surface water layer (ENVO:00010504); material: water (ENVO:00002006), including particulate matter (ENVO:01000060) such as... | depth 5 m
TTTGAAACCAACTCCCACTGAAGTCCAATGGAACTATTACCCACATTCTTATATACTTTAATTCCGCCTATACCATAGGTGAAAATATCGTTTTTACTATCTTGATTGTAATCGGCTAAAAAGACTCTGTAACGCAAATCTGTTGGAAAATTGAATCGGCCGTTGTAGACTATTTCATATCTGCGAGTTGATCCGTCCAAAACGTTTTGAAAAAGTTTAATATTATCATTGGTCCGATCGAACGCAAAAAGATCCATGTCACCATCGAAATCATAATCAATTTCAGAAAATTGAGCATAATTTAATCCTCCGGCAAACGGATTTTTCATCGTATTTCCGTTTCTAATAATTTCTATTTCTGTTGAATATTCAAAGTTGAATTGAGAATAGCTTATTGAGGAAATGAGGGCAATTAAAACTAATAGGCAAAATTTCATATATCAAAAATACGAATTTAGTATGGGATAAAAAAAAGGTATAAAGAGGAAGTCAAAACACATTAATTGACGGCGAAATACAGCTTAAAAGCATCTCTATTTTCCATTAAATTTTTTTGCCTTAACAGTATGAAAGACAGATTTTTAATTGCTATTCTCAGTGCAGCGTAAAAGTTATTTTTCCAGAAAATTAACAAATGATTATTTTTCGTATTTTTTTTTCTAGAGTGAATATTTTTTTAGCTGATTTTTGCTGAAAATTAAATGTGTATTACTATGAAAAAATTTACTTTTTACCGAGTTCTAGTAAAACCAATTTTCGCTTCGTTAGCGATTGTTTTTGCTATTTCGGTACAATTCGCCTCGGCTCAAGTAAGCTTAACAGCTACCGCGGGTACTACAACGGGTTCTTTTTTAACTGTCCACGATGCTTTTACAGCAATCAATGCTGGAACTCACCAAGGAGCAATTGTTATTTCAATTAACGGAAATACGACTGAGCCTGCTGCTCCTGCATATCTTGCGGCAAGTGGACAAGGGTTGGCGGCTTTTACGAGTGTTTTAATAAAACCGACAGTAATAGCAACAATTTCTGGAGCCACGACAGCAGGTTCTGCAGTAATCAATTTGGATGGTGCAGATAACGTTACAATCGATGGAAGTATCGCTGTTGGAGGAACAACTCGTGATTTGACAATCCAAAATACTGCAGCTAACACTGTTGGGAACGTTGCTTGTGTCCGCCTAATTGGACGAACAACGCTTGGGTTAGGTACTTCAAGCATTACAATTGAAAACTGTAATATCATTGGAAGTACAACTGGAAACAATGGACTTTCGGGCTCTACGCAAACAACAACGTATGGTATTTACGCCGGATCTTCTGTTTTAACTACAATGGCAGCGACGACAGGAGGAGCTGACTACGACAACATGATTATTCGTAATAACTCAATTTCTAATGCATATATTGGTATTAATATTATTGGTTTAACGGCAAATCAAGCTGATAACCTTCAGGTTCTTAACAATACAATTGGTTCTGCAACAAACAGAATTGGTTTCAAAGGATTTGCTGGTCAATTTTTAGTTGGAGGTAATATGACTAACAATATTGTTTCAGATATTGAAGCGACATCATCTATTTCAGTTGCTGCGATCGAAGTAGGTGGAGCTGCTACAAATGGTTTTCAAGTTCGAAGAAATACGATTGTAGACATACATAATTATAATGCTGGTGGTTATGGAGCTTATGGAGTAACTATTCTTACGGGTACCAATGTAGTTGTTGCGAACAATTCAATTACGGGAGTTCAAACTTTGAATTATTCTCTATCAACTACATTTAATGCATTTGGTATTCGCATATTAGGAGGAACTGGTCACCAAATTTATTACAACAGCGTTAATATGTACGGTGCTTATTCTACAGGAACAAATACTACTAGTGCATTCTCAGCGGCACTATGTGTTACGTCAACAGCAGTTACAGGCTTAGATATTCGCAACAACGTTTTCGCTAATAAAATGACGAGTACGAATCCAACACCTGAGTTTCTTGCGGTTAGTTTCCCAACTTCATACAATTTTGCTAACGCAAATATTGAACGTAACGCTTATATGGTTACAAATGATGCGCAACACTTTGTAGGTAAAATTGGTACCACTATTGGAGCTAATAATTTTTCAAATTTGACTGCATGGAAGGCAATTTCTCAAGTAAACAATGCCTCAAATGATGTTAACTCACATCCTGGTTCAGGAAACTCTAATGCACCTTTTACATCGGATATTAACTTAGCCATACCAGCGGCTACAGTAACCGTATTAGAGAGTACAGGTTTGCCAGTTGTATCTTTAGGTTTGCCTAACGTTGATAGAACGAATCTTAATCGTCCGGCTTTTGGAGGATCCAATCCTGATTTGGGTGCTTTTGAGTTCAATGGTTCTCAACCAGGAGATTTAGTGCCACCAGTTGTTTCATTAGTTTCAGCTGCGCCAGGTGCGAGTTGCGCTGCTGTTGCACATACGGTTACGGCAACGGCTTCAGATAACGTAGGTGTAACAAGTGTAACTATGAATTATAGTTATGCAGGTGTAGCTCAAACTCCAATCACAATGACACTTGCAACTGGAACAGCATTGAGCGGAACTTATACAGCGATTATACCTGCTGCAGCTGGCCCAAATGTTTTAGTTACTTATTCTGTTATTGCTTCAGATGCTGGTACAAACTTGAGCCCAGTTATTTCTGGATCTCCATACACAGATAACTACTTAGTGGTAACTGCTAGCGCTGATCAAACAATAAATTCAGGCAATGCTACTTCAGTTTCCGCAACTGCAAATGACCCTAGTTTTGGTCGTTTAATGATTTCTGAGGTTGTCCAATTCAAGGGAGGAACAGGAGATGGTACTTATCCAGCTTATATTCCAACAACTGATAATGATTTTGTAGAACTTGTCAACTTTGGTAACGTGGCAATGAATGCTGGAGGTTATAAATTGAACATTTATGGCGCTGTGAATGGTTCATATACTATTCCTGCAAATACCATTATTCCTTCAGGAGCAACTTTGGTATTGGCATTTACAGGAACAGCAGCAGATGTTACTAATCTCTATTTTGGGATGAATTTAGGAGTAACAACTTCATCAACAGTTCAAAATGGATACGTTTTGAGAGACCCTCAAGGAACAATTAAAGATGCAGTTGCATTAAATAATTATACATTTACTGGGGCTTCAGGAGTTACTGCTACAGATTGGAGTGGAACTATTCCTAATTCTTCTGCAGGCGTTCGCAGAACGGTTGGAACGGATAATAATGTTGCCACGGATTGGACTATTTCTTCAGCTACCAATTTAATGAATATTGGTGTTTATAATACTGAGATTACAATAGTTGCAATTCCATTGACTATAACTTGGACAAATAGTTTTAATGCTACAACTTCCACGTTGAATCCTTTACCAGTAGCAGCTTTTGCAACTGCAGGAACTTATACGTTCTATGCTACCTTTAATGATGGAACTTGTACAAGCGTTGATAGTGTGATCATAACAGTATTGACACCTATTGCTCCAGTTGCGAATTTCAGTGCAACACCATTGACGATTGCAGCTGGATCGAATGTTACATATACTGACTTGTCAACAAACATTCCCTCATCTTGGTTGTGGTCAGTTTCTCCTTCTACTGGTGTGACTTATGTATCAGGAACAACAAACGCATCTCAAAACCCGGTAATGCAATTTGCAAATGCGGGAGTTTATAGCGTCACTTTAACTGCCACAAATGCAGTTGGTTCTGATGATACGACAAGACTGCAGTATATAACTGTTAGTTTCTGTGCTTCTGGAGCTACTAATGCTGCTGATACAGATTTAGGAAATGTCACATTTGGTGCTTTGAACAACGGTAGTGCATTACCAGTATTCTCTAACCCAGCGGCAGTTGGATTGTATACAGATTTTACTTCTTTACCAGTTCAGACATTTAATTTGGGACAAACTTATCCTATTTCATTGTCGCAAATCACATCTGGCGCGACGTTTTATTCTGCTTACGCCAATGTGTTTATTGACTTCAACAATGACGGATCTTTTGATCCATTAACGGAGCGAGTTTTTAACGCTGCAACGAGTAATACAGGACCAATTTCTACAGTAACGGGTAACGTTACTATCCCAGCAACGGCATTTATCGGGAACGTTAGAATGCGCGTTATAATAGACGAAAGTGGCTCAGCTTCTTCTGCTCCTTGTGGAACCTTTAGTTATGGTGAAACAGAAGATTATATAATTAACATTGCTTGTCCAACACCAACAACTACGACTGTTTCGGCTTGTGGTTCATATGTTTGGGCAGAAAACGGTCAAACATATACTTCTTCTGGCACTTATACCTATGCGGCTGGAACATGTCCACCTTCAACATTGAATTTAACGATCAATACAAATAGTTTCGCAACACAAACAGCTTCGGCATGTGGATCCTATGTATGGGCATTGAATGGATCAACTTATAGCGCTTCAGGTTCTTATGTAGATACAATTCCAAGTTCTAGTGGTTGTGATTCAATTGTGACTTTAAACCTTACAATTAATCAAGCAAGTTCGGCTACTCAATCAGCTACGGCTTGTGGATCATATTTATGGGCGTTGAATGGAGTTACTTATTCTACTTCTGGAGCTTTTGTTGATACTATACTTAACTCAGTTGGTTGTGATTCTATCGTTACTTTAAACCTAACGATTAATCAATCAACTTCAAGCTCTGTTACCACAACCTCTTGTGGTTCATATACTTGGACGTTAAATGGTGTGACTTACAGTGCATCAGGTGCGTATGTTGATACTCTTGTGAATACGGCAGGATGTGATTCTATCGTAACGTTGAATTTAACAATCAATCAAGCTACTTCAAGTTCTTTAACAGTGGCATCTTGTGATTCTTATACATGGGCTCAGAATGGTATGACATATACAGCTTCAGGAGCTTATGTTGATACAATTCCGAATGCAGCTGGTTGTGATTCTATTGTTACTTTGAACTTAACAATTAACATATTGAACTTGACAGTTACCAATGCAAGTCCAACTTTGACTTCCAATGAGGTAGGAGCGACATACCAATGGTTGGATTGTGGAAATGGAAATGCAGCTATTTCTGGCGCTACAGCAGCAATTTATGTTGCTACAGCTAATGGTTCGTACGCAGTTGAGGTAACTAAAAACAATTGTATTGATACATCAGTTTGTGAAATTGTTGCAAACGTAGGTTTGGATAAATTGAACAATACTTTGAATGTAGTTTTCTCACCAAATCCGACAAACGATTTTGTACGAGTTGATTTTAGTACAGTAAATTCTGCTAATGTTCAAGTAATTGATGCTACTGGAAAAGTAGTAATTCCTCAAATGGAAATTAATTCAGGAGAGAAATTAGATTTACGTAATATGGAGCGAGGAGTTTACTTCGTGAAAATCTCTTCTTTAGGAGGTAACTCTATAGAACGCATAGTTAAAAATTAATATCATTCTTAAATAAAAAAACCTGCTCAGTAATGGGCAGGTTTTTTTATGAATATAATTTCGTCATTGGACAATAATTCTTTTTGTAATTGGCTTTTTGCCATTTGAAAGATTAATGTGTAAATTATAAATCCCAGAGGGTAATTCTTCAAGATTCAATTCTATTGATTTAGAATTAAAATTTTGACATAAATTGTTAAGCTATATGAGTCCAAATTGTTCGAAATGGTGATTTAAATGTTTGTCATTTAATAATTTCCATTGGCGATAGTTTAAGTCGCCATAAAAGGAATGTCGAGCGGTATGATTTGGATTACTTTCAAAAACATCTTCAAAAAGCAGCCACTCTTCGGCAAATTCATCAATTGCAGTTGAAAGTTCTTCGTTTCTTAATTTGACATTTTTACCTGCAAATGGAACTTCTATATTTCTTGCCATGGGTTTATCCGTTTCAAGAAATCCCTGCATTTTTTCAATCTTATCTTCATGAATTGCCAGAGGTTGCGGATTCTTGCCATTTGCTATGCAAATAGTGTCGGATAGATGTTCCACCATACGTTGCGCACTCATTTCTCCCCAAGCCGGTTTTTTATCTTCAGATAATTTATCCAGTGTTTTCAAGATATTCTCAAGGTTCCATTTATTTGACATGACTATTTTTATTAATTAAAACGTGTAAACTTTTTGGCACTACTTCTACATTCAACTCATTCCGAACATCAAAAGGCTCACCATCGTAGTGTCCAATTGGAGAGTGCAAGGTAATTCTGGCCTTTGTGAAAGGTATAATTTCCATGTATCTGCCTTTGTGATTAGACTTCCTAAAAAATCGAAACAGCACGGCAGGAGCCATTAGTAAATTAAATGGTCGGAGCATACAAAGTTCAACGATTCCATCAGTTAGACTGGAGTTAGGTGAAATACAAAAACCATTTCCATATTCATTGGCATTTGCAATGGTGCACAGAAATAATTTTTTCTCCATTTTTTCTCCATTGATTTCGAAGCTAAAAAGTGTTGGTCGGTAACCGAAACATTGTTTGGATACAAGTTTAACATATCCCCAGAATCCTCTGCGAACATGATTTTCGAAACCTTTGGCAATTACGGCATCAAAACCATATCCACCAACATTTAAAAATGGTTTATCATTCACAAGTACTGTGTCGATAATAGCTTGTTTTCCGTTATTTATTGTTTCAATGGCTTGTACAAAATCCATTGGGATTTGTAAATGTCGAGCTAGACCATTGCCAGAACCAGCCGGAATTATTGCCAGTTGGGTTTTTGTGCCAATCAAAACAGTGCCGACTTCATGAACAGATCCGTCACCGCCAACTGCGCAAACAATATCGTATCCTTCTGCAGCAGATTTCGCGGCTATTTCTTTAGCATGCTTTTTATATTCAGTGTGTGCGATATCAAAATCGAATTGAGATTTATCAATGTATTTTTCAATTAACGCAGGGAAATCATTCTTTTGCTGAACGCCCGATTTAGGATTGATTATAAACCGAATTTTTCTTTTCATTTGACGCTGGTTTGATTTTTAATCAAATCGTGATTATAACGCTGAATCATGGCTTTAAGTCTTTTTTCTTTATTAAGAAACTGAGGCGTCATTTGTTTTTTTTCTTTTGGAGACATTTCTTCTCGTTTAGCCAAATCAAGCATGTTCATTGAATTGCTTCCTGAAAAAGTAATCATAAATGGACTGTTAAAATAATAATAAATCCCTTCCAAGTAGGTAATAGCTTCGCGTTCTACATTTTGGAAAATTGAATTTCCGAAAGCGTAGTATTTCCTTTCAATATTTAGTAAATCTAGAACCGTAGGCAGTATATCTAAGTGTTGAAATATTTCACTTCTTTTCCCTTTTGGCAATTTTCCGTTTGGTTCATAAAAAAGTATCGGTATCCGGTACATTTGGTCTCGTTGACTATAAATTTCAGATGAGGTTGAAGGTGTATGATCGGCACATATAACGAATAAGGTATTCTTATACCATTTTTGCTTCCGCGCTTCAATAAAAAATTGTTTCAATGAATAATCACCATAGCTTATACTAGCGCAAATAGGCTCAGGACCGTGAATAACATCATTTTTTCGGTCTTCAGGTATGAAATATGGGTGGTGTGACGATATTGTGAAAAGAGTGCTAAAAAAAGGAGCTTTGAGTTGACTCATTTGTTTTGCCGCCCAAGGATTAAAATATTCATCTAAAATACCCCAAGTTTTGTCGAAATGATCATCATTGTTGTATTCGAAACGTCCAAAGTAATTCTCATACCCAGCTTGTGCTGCAAATCCATCGAATCGCATTGAACCATTTGTTGCGGCGTGATAAAAGCCAGAGCTATAGCCTTCTTCCTTTAAAATATTGGCCAAAGATTTAATCTTATTGTTTCCATACATACTAGAAATATATGGATTGTTCATCAAACTAGGTATGGATGAGACTATAGCTGGAACAGCTTCTATGGACTTTTTTCCATTTGCAAAACCATTTTCAAACCACATACTTTCTGAAGCTAAAGAATCTAGAAAAGGAGTGTAGGTTTTACTCAGACTTGGATTGTTGAAGTTCAACCATTCATTACCAAAACTCTCCAAAATAATAATTACGACATTAGTTTTATCAGCCAGTAAATTTGCGGGCTTTGAATTTTTAATCGGGTTGAATAGTTTGTTTGCTTCTGCTTCAGTAAAGAAGTTCTTTTCTTCTAAAGTTTCCGCACCGTATGATTTAAGCATGGTAAAAGCAGTGTTCAGAACCAGAGCTGTATTACTTGGCTTGGTGTAACGAGCAGCTTCTATAATGCCAACTGGTCTCAATCCTATTCCTCCGCGACCGATAAGGATAACCAACGCCAACGAAATAATGAGAACAAAGGTGTGTGGTATGATATCTCTTTTTGTCATTGATTTCTCAGATGAGCTCCATTTTTTGCGGAGCCATAACAATCCGAAAATGAACAAAACAAGAACCAATACAAGCCACCAAAATTGAGCAAGAAAAGTCCCAATCAGCTGAGACATATCGTTCCCAGTTGTTGTCATTGAAATTAAATCACTCGTAGATCTTTTTCCCGTGTACTTGAAGTATTCAACATCAATTAAGTTTAGTCCAATTAATAGCAAATTGGCGATAAGAAAATACAATGATGTCCATATTCTGTAGACTTTATTATTTCGATGCGGCAAGGGCAAGAAATGAATGATAGCGTAGGGTAGAAAGACTATGCAGACAGTTATTAAATCGAACCAAAGGCCAGTAAACCAATCTGATATTGCGACATCGTTAAACGCAACCCGATGCACAAAGTAAAATAAGATTCTTAACAAGAATAGAATACCCGTCGACAAAAGAATCATACGCCAAAAATTCTGCGCATGTTTAGGCAATAAATTTTGTAACAATCGATTCAACATATCCTCGCCAAAAGTAGCTATTCTTAGCGCAGAAATGGGACAAGGCTACTATTAAAATGCTTAAATTTGTATAAAAATGGTTTGAAATTGGGGCAATGACCTTGATTTAGAACTCAATCTTTTGTACCATGCCCAAATCCCGAATTAAAAATATTCTCGAAATGAAATGTCCTCAATGTCAAGAAGGAGAATTTTTCATTTCTCATCCATATGATTTGAAAAACGCGGGTAAAACACATTTAAATTGCCCGAAATGCGGACTTGATTTTAGAAGAGAGCCGGGCTTTTATTTTGGGGCTTTGTATGTTTCTTATGGTTTGGGAGTTGCAATGTTTGTAACAATTTATTTAAGTTTCATTCTCTTTTTACCGAGTTTGAGCGTTTGGTGGCCAATCGTTTTCATCGCAATAGCAAGTATGATTTTAGGTCCTTACTTATTCGCACTTTCAAAAGTTATTTGGATACACATGTTTGTGAAACCAAGTAAAAAGTCCTAGTGCATGTTTCTTGGGTGATAACTTAAAATAGCTTCTTTTAAGAAACTTTGATCCAAATGCGTGTAGATTTCTGTCGTGGTAATCGATTCGTGGCCCAACATTTCCTGTATTGCACGTAAATTGGCTCCACCTTCTAAAAGATGAGTTGCAAAAGAATGACGAAAGGTGTGAGGAGAAACATTTTTAGTAAGACCGATTTCTTTTGATAGGTTTTTGATGATCGTAAAAATCATTTCTCGAGTAAGTTGCGCTCCTCGTCGATTTAAAAAAACAATATTCTCACTTCCTTTGACAACATTTAGGTGGTTTCTCGTGGAAGTTTTGTAGAAATTAATTTCTTTTTCCACGCTTGGACTTGAAGGCACTAATCGCTGTTTGTTACCTTTTCCAATAACTCGGATAAAACCTTCATCAAAAAATAAATCTGAAAATTTAAGATTTACTAATTCACTTACACGAAGACCACAACTATACAAAGTCTCTAATATGGCTTTGTTTCGATGACCCTCAGGTTTACTTAAATCGATAGCTGAAATTAATTGGTCAATTTCTTCAATGCTCAAAACTTCTGGCAATTTCCTTCCCAATTTTGGCATTTCTAAACTTTCACTCGGATCGGTTTTGATTATATCATCCAATAATAAAAAACCATAAAACTGCTTGATGCCACTAATAATTCTAGCTTGACTTCGAGGACTCAATCCTAAGTCATAGAGCATTCCGATAAAATTATTTAAGTCACTGTATTCTATGCTCGTTACATCTTTGTTTTCATAGTCGCAAAAGGAGATAAGTTTTTGGACGTCGCGTTGATAAGCGAAAATTGAATTCTCCGCTAAGCCTTTTTCTATTTTCAAGTAAGCGACAAATTGCTTAATATAGCGTTCCGAATTAGACATGTAATGAAAATATTGATACTCAACGGTCCGAATTTAAACTTAATTGGTCAAAGACAACCTGAAATTTATGGGAATCTTTCTTTCGAAGATGCCCTTGTTCAATGGAAAAAAGAATTTGAACCAGCCATTGAATATTATCAATCCAACGTTGAAGGAGAGTTGATAAACGCACTTCAAAAGGCTGACGCTGATGCAATTGTATTCAATGCAGGAGCTTATACGCATACTAGTATTGCTTTGCGAGATGCAATTTCGAGTATCTCCATTCCTGTAGTTGAGGTTCACATGTCCAATATTACGAATCGTGAGTCTTTTAGGCATGAATCCATGATATCGCCAGTTTGCGTTGGATGTATTTTAGGATTTGGAATGGAAAGTTATAGACTTGCAATTCAGTATTTCGTAAACCAAGTAGATTAGAATTTTCCCTTCGGCAGTTTAGAAAACTGATCATTCTTTTTAACGTAGCGCTGCCATAGTATACTTCCCCTGTAAAGTCCGTAGCGATTAAATGTTGTACTATTTTCTTTTACGATTTTTCGTTTTTTCAGCATTTTACGATAAATCTTGTAGGTATGCACGTGCGCATTGAAAATGCTTTTGAATTGTTTCCCTTCACCACGTAGTAAAAATCTAAGGGCTGCAATTCCGTCGAGTATAAGTCTAAAAAATAGCTTAGGAAATAATGGACCTTCATGATTTTTTATCAGCATGAAAAGGCTATTTCTAAAATTTAAATAGGTTTTAAATGGAGAAGAATAGGGTAGAGTGCCACCACCAACATGGTATACAACAGATTTTGGTTCTACCATGAATTTGTAATTTTGCTTTTTCAAGCGCCAGCACAAATCAATTTCTTCCATGTGTGCGAAAAAATCTTCGTCCAATCCGCCAACTTCATGATACAATTTAGAACGAATCATTAATGCGGCACCAGTTGCCCAAAATACTTCAGTTTTGTCGTTGTACTGACCACTATCTTGCTCGGTTTTCTCTAAAATTCTTCCACGACAAAAAGGAAAGTAATCTCTATCTAAAAACCCACCAGATGCGCCTGCATGCTCAAATCGACTTTTGTCATGATATGCGAGAACCTTAGGTTGGCAACCAGCAACGGATTCATCATTCATTATGTCTAATAAAGGATCTATCCAATGAGGTGTGACTTCAATGTCACTATTTAAAAGAATATAGAATTCACTTTCAACCTGTTTTAAAGCATCGTTGTATCCTTTTGCAAAACCTCCATTGCTGATATTTTGAATAAATCGGATTTGAGGGAAATGTTCGTTTAGGAAGGCAACTGAACCGTCTGTGGATTGATTATCCGCGACAACAATTTCGTGATTTCCACTGCACTCAATTACAGTCGGCAGAAATTTTTCTAAGAAATCGCGACCATTATAATTCAGAATGACAATAGAAAGTTTATTCAAGGCCTTAGAACTGAATTAATTTTGGCGAAAGAGCACGTTGTTTTGATCTTGGAAAGAATTCGGCATTCCTGAGTTTTGATTGTCCGTATCGCCGTTAAAAACTTGTTTGTACCTTAACGCCATTGGCCAATTCATGTTTTTAATTTCCCCAATTAAGTCGGAATGCAATAACTTATAATTATTTGCAATTAAGTCAGGATTGTAAAACACGAAGTGTTTATTTGAAAATTTGCCAATTTTATTGAACTGCCAGATTTCGTATGGGAATTCTTCAGCAGAAGTTTCTTGAGCAATAACCTGGTTAGGTGCTCCATATTGCAAATAAACACGTCCTCTATCTGATTCGTATCCCGCTAAGAAATTGTTAGAAAAAAGTCTTTCAGTGTAACGAACTTGTTCTTTGTATTTCAACCAACTTTCATAAGCTGTAGCTCTTTCCGTTGATAACCAAAATGATTGAATTAATTTCATCGACTTTTCGTCATTTTTCTCCTTCAATGCGTTTAAAATAGTCAATGCTGATTGTCCAGTAGCTATTGGAATTAAACTTCCTAAATAATACGCAACACTATCTTTTGGAATACTTTGTTCAAATGCAGGATCTAGAGCTAAGTTATCGTCCAATACAAATTCCTCATTATTCGTTCGTTCAAAGAAATATTTTTCGACACTTGATTCTTTCATGTTTCCATCAATTATGGATAATGAAAGATAGTAGTTTCCTGAAGGAAGTTCTTCGATATCAATTTGTCTTAGAATTGGGACAACATTACCCGTTTTATAACGGTAAATATTACTGAAGCTTTCTAATTCTTCCTGTGTATCAGCATTAAAGATACTTTCTTTCAATCCAAATTCGGGTATTCCAAGTTTCGCAGAGTTGTATATTTCTGTATAATACGGCAGTGAAGTTAGTTGCTCAGGATAATAATTTGATAAGCGAGGGATAATTTCATATCCTGATTTAAAAAAGACACTGGTTTTATTTCCTTTTACGGCATATTCAATATTTTGAATGTCTCCGAAAGAAACTAACTCATCTCTTTCTTCAATAGTAAACGTAATTTTACCTGAAACCGGATCATCATTCTTAATGAGATCAAAAATTTGTAAATGAAGATCGTATTTCCCTGGTTTCAAAGCAAATCTTCGAATATCATAGAAATCTTCAATTATGCTATCGTGCATCAAGGGTGTCTCCAAGCGGAATGCATCGCTGGCAATAGTATCTGTATTTTGAACGATGTCAAGTAATACTGCAACTTCGCCTTTTAAACCTCCTTCAACGCCTATGTATTCAACTGTAGTTGCGACATATTGGAAATTAATTTCCACAAAGCTTCCATCAGTTGGTTCATAGTATTGCTTGGTGTCCATGTAAACTCTGAGCTTCTGATTTTGACCAAACCCAGTAAAGGCAAGCAAAAGACAAGAGAGACTGGCAATAAAAAAGTTCATGACTATAGATTTTACTGTAAAAATACGAAATGTAGAACATTTAAGGTAAATCAAGTTCACTTATGTAGTCATTGGTTAATTTTATTGAGTAAAAGGTCAAGGAAATCAATGATTTAGAAACGA
>TARA_R110000737_G_scaffold330285_4_pt1 | contig 13309 bp, 10 predicted proteins | sample TARA_R110000737 | Tara Oceans TARA_R110000737 (sample SAMEA4398027) | marine metagenome | biome: Polar Biome; feature: [SRF] surface water layer (ENVO:00010504); material: water (ENVO:00002006), including particulate matter (ENVO:01000060) such as... | depth 5 m
CGGCTGTTGCTATGTCAGTACAAAACATGTATCTTACAGCCAGTGCTAGAGGATTAGCAGCATACTGGAGTACAGGTGCACCTACTTTCTGGCCAGAAGCCAAACCGTTTTTTGGACTTGGTGAAGAAGACATGTTAATGGGTTTTTTCTTTATTGCCAAACCTGTATCAGACGGATGGCCTGAAGGAAAAAGAACACCCATTTCGGATAAAGTGACCTGGGTAAAAGAATAATGAGTTTTATTAAAAGACAATTTCAAAATCCTGCTTTGGCAATCTGTTGGTTGGCTTTGCTTTTGATTGGGGCATGTAGTGAAGACTACCTTCCCAAACCCAAAGGCTATAACCGCATTGACCTACCAAAGCGGGATTTTGTTAGCTTAAATAAAAACTTACCTTATAATTTTGAACATTCTGTTCATGCACAAATAGAAAGGGATTCATTTAACTTGCAAGAGAAGACCTGGACCAATGTGCATTACACAGATTTAGATGCCAGAGTGCACCTGACTTACAAAGCGATCAACGGGGACAAGGCTTTATTAAAAACTTATCTGGATGATGCCATGAGCCTTACCTTCAAGCATCAGGTAAAAGCTTACGGTATAGATGAGGCAGTAGTGTTAACCCCCAGAGGGTATACCGGTTTTGTCTCAGAATTAAGTGGAGAGGTGCCCACTCAATTTCAGTTTTTTGTTACAGATTCTACGCAACATTTTTTAAGAGGAGCCTTGTATTTCCAAACAGCAGTTAAAAATGACTCCTTGGCTCCAATCATAGAGTATATCAAAATTGACATGATGCATTTAATTAATACCCTAACTTTTTAATTGAAAATGTCAAATTAAATTGGTATCTTTAATATATCTTAATTGAACCCTACCTAAGGCTATTTTTAATAGTGTACTTAAGCCGAGTAATGTTACCCGAAATCATTTAATTTTAATTTAATATATGGCTACGCCAAAATTCTCCAGACCTAAAATAACATTTCACCAGGATTTAAAATCCAGAGTGGCAGAATATTTTAAAGCACACAATCTAGCACGTTCAGGAAATTCCGAATTATTCGTAAAAGCGGGTATCATGGTCGTTGGATTTGTATTGTTGTACATTCACCTGGTCTTTTTTACACCGCACTGGATTTTAGGACTCGTAGAATGTTTGGTTTTGGGTGCATTGACAGCATTTATTGGTTTTAATGTAATGCATGATGGGGCACATGGGAGTTTTAGTGACCGACCTTGGGTCAATTCTCTGGCCGGAATGTCAATAAATTTTCTAGGAGCGAATGTTTTCATGTGGAAGACAAAGCACAATGTTGTGCACCACTCATTTACAAACGTAGATGGTGTAGATGATGACTTGAATGCCAGGCCATTTTTACGCCTTTCTCCAAGTCAAAAGAAATTTAAAATACACCAGTTTCAACACTATTATTTTATCTTCACCTATTCTTTATTGTACCTCTATTGGGTATTTTTCACAGATTACAAAAAGTACGTTACCGGAAAAGTAGGAATAGTGCCTATTCAAAAAATGAAAATGTCTGATCATATCAGCTTTTGGGCTTTTAAGGCACTTCATTTGGTGCTTTTTGTTGCCATTCCGGTTTATATGGTTGGATGGGGCCCATGGTTAGTAGGTTTTCTTGTATATGGCCTATTCGCAGGGCTAGTGCTGACACTTGTTTTCCAACTGGCACATAGCTTGGAAGAAACGGCATTCCCTGTTCCTGAGCCTGTGTCCAATTGCCTTGAAGACGAATGGATGATTCATCAAATTAGAACAACTGCAAATTTTGCCACTGGATACAAGTTACTTACCTGGTTTTTGGGTGGGTTAAATTTCCAGATAGAGCATCATTTGTTTCCTAAAGTATCACATATCCATTACCCGGCTATAAGTAAAATCATTAAGCAAACCTGCAAGGATTATAACATTCCATACCTTGAGCATCAAAAATTAAGATGGGCCTTTAGGTCTCATTTTAGACATTTGAAGGGCTTGGGAACGGCCTGATCTAAAGGTCGTGATTTGTCATTTTAAATAATACCAGCTACATTTGTGGCAAGATCATTAGGGGTGCCTTAATATAACGGGCTGAGATCATACCCATATCACCTGATCCGGATAATGCCGGCGCAGGGAAATGAAAAATAGCTAATCGTACGTAATGCTATTGGGTAAACAACTAAAGGAGATTTGTCCCCTCATTTCTGCTATGTTTAACCAGAATAAAATATCAACATGAATCGTATTTGTTTTACAGCAATATTTTTATTGCTGTGCCAATTGTCTATTGCCCAAACCAGTATACAGGGAATAATCACCGATGCTGAAACTTCCTTGCCTCTTCCTGGAGCTACTGTGTACCTGGAAAACACCCAGAAAGGTACTGTAAGTGACCAAGATGGAGCTTTTCAGATTAATGACATCAAGCAAAAAGTGGCAAACCTACGCATAACCTTTGTAGGCTTTTCCTCCAAAACCGTAAGTGTAGCCCTTCCTCAGCAAGGAGATTTATTAATCGCCCTGAACCCAACCACCCTAACCGCTGAAGAATTTATTGTTTCAGGAACAAGGGCCTCTGAGACTACGCCCACTACCTTTCAGGTCATCAGTAAGGAAACACTTGGGAAGGACAACCTTGGGCAGGATCTGCCACTATTGTTAAATTATACCCCTTCCATTGTTACTCACTCAGATGCCGGAACGGGCGTTGGTTATACCGGTTTGAGAATCAGAGGAACAGACCAAACCAGGATCAACGTCACTGTTAATGGAATTCCATTAAATGATGCAGAATCTCATGGCGTGTTTTGGGTAAATATGCCAGATTTTGCCTCTTCAGTGGACAATATCCAAATCCAACGTGGTGTGGGTACTTCTACCAATGGGGCTGCTACTTTTGGTGCCAGCCTTAATATTCAGACCGATACCAAAAAGGAAGAAGCCTATGCAGAAACCGACAATTCCTATGGTTCTTTCAATACCCGAAAACATACCATTAAAGCCGGTACTGGCTTGATCAATGACAAATGGGCTGTAGATGCCCGTCTTTCTCAAGTTACTTCTGATGGATACATTGACAGGGCTTTTTCTGACCTTAAATCTTACTTTGTTTCCGGAGGCTATTATGGAGACAAGCATGTGTTTAAGGTGAATATCTTTGCAGGAGCCGAACAAACCTATCAGGCTTGGAATGGAGTACCGGAAAGCCTACTTAAAAGCAACAGGACATTCAATGGTTATACCTATGAGAATGAAACTGACAATTACCAACAAAACCATTATCAGTTTATCTATGCAGGAACACTGACGGATAATTTGAAAGCGAATTTTGCATTGCATTATACTGCTGGACAGGGTTATTATGAACAGTTTAAGGAAGACGATGATCTGGAAGATTACGGTTTTGCCCCAATTGAAATAGGCAGTGAGGTAATAAACAGTACAGACATTATTCGCAGAAGATGGTTGGACAATGACTTTTATGGTTCAGTTTTTTCTCTGAATTACGTTTCAACCAATGGTAGATTGGACGCTATATTGGGAGGTGGAGCCAATCGATATGATGGAGACCATTTTGGTGAAGTCATCTGGATGGGCGTTACTGGTAATACCAATATTAGAGACAAATATTACAACAATGTAGCTGTCAAAGACGATCGGAATATTTACCTCAAGGCGACCTATGAGGTTAAGGAAAGACTTTATTTGTTTGCTGACATGCAGGTAAGAGGAATCGACTATTCTTTTGATGGGAAAAATAACGACCAAAGGGATGTTAGTGGAAACCAGTCCTATACCTTTTTCAATCCTAAGTTTGGTGTGTCTTACGAAACAGGAACGGGTCAAACCCTTTATGCTTCCTACGCAGTGGCCAATAGAGAGCCTGTAAGAAGTGATTTTACTGACTCTCCATTATCTGAAATTCCAAGACCAGAGAAACTTAAAAATGTAGAGGCTGGAATCAGGGTGAAAAAATCCAACTTCCAGTACAATGCCAATTTTTACTATATGGGATATAAAGATCAGTTGGTGCTGACCGGACAATTGAATGATGTGGGTGCTTATGTTCGGGAAAATGTCGCCAGTAGCTATAGGGCGGGTATAGAACTTGATGGTGCAATAGTGCTAACACCTAAATGGACGCTAGGTGGTAACATTGCTTTTAGTCAAAATAAGATTGATTCCTATACTGAGTACAGTGATGTGTATGACGAGAACTGGGATTTTACAGGGCAGGAAAGCATCACTTATACCAATACCGACATTGCTTTCTCTCCAGATGTTGTAGGAAGTGCTATTATTGATTTCAGGCCGTTGAAGAATCTTGAAGTAAGTTTACTTAATAAATATGTAGGCCAGCAGTTCCTTGACAATGCACAGCAAAAGGGAAGAAGCCTGGATGCTTATTGGACTTCTGACTTGAGATTTGTGTATTCTTGGAATCCAGGTTTTGTGAAAGAAATGGTTTTTTCAGGTAAAGTTAATAATTTATTCAACAACCTTTATGAGCCAAATGGTTATACCTTTGGTTATTTCGTTCCTTCCAGTGAAGGACAGGGCATGGAACGTATAGCAGAAAACTATTATTACCCAATGGCAGGAACCAGCTTTATGGCTGGTGTAGCTATCCGTTTTTGATATTTTGGGTTTAAAAAATAGGAATAACCTTTAATATTCAGTTTTTATAGAAAATGCTCCTTGGCTTAAGCTTGGGAGCATTTTTACTTTATGGGTTGTCCATGGGTTTGAAGAATGAGTTTTTTCGCCAGGTAAGGAGATTTTTTGATCACATTCACAGCAAGGTTTGAAACAAAAGGAGCGCCGAAAAGCTTTTGTACCGCTCTTCCCGTTCTCAGGCGACTGAAAAAATACTGGTTCCAGGCTTTGGCGTATGCTTTTTGAATCATTGCCAATTTCTTGTGCTTGAGAATGGCATCAGCTGCAAGCTTCCCCGTATGAATTGCGATGGCCATACCATTGCCGCACAAAGGTGTAATCATCCCGGCAGCATCTCCAATCATAAGTAACTGATTTTCCACCGGAGACTTGGTTGCGAAACTGATTTCATTGATTACCTCAGGCTTTTCCCAAAGGAATTCTGCCCGACTATATATTTCTTTGATATGAGGGTTTTTAAACAAATATTGTTCCTCCATGCTTTGAATATTCCCAGCGGCCTTTAATTGCTCTCTACTTCCCAGGTAGCAAAGATTAAACGCCCCATTTTCAATTTTATTGATGCCAAGATAGCCACCATTGTAATTGTGTAATGCCACCATGTTTTCCTCATGCGCTATATTAATATGGTATTTAATACCTACATAAGGGCTTCTTTGATTGAGGAAGCCACGGTCAAGGTACTTGTCTATTCGGGATCTTTTACCGTAGGCTGCCAGGACAATAGGAGCAGTCAGAAGATCACCTTCATTGGTATTTACCTCAAATACATTTTGGGCTGCTTTGAAACCGATGGTGGATGCCTGGGTTTTTAAAAGAAATTTAACCCCTACATTAAGGCATTTTTTGTATAAAAAGTAATCCAGGTTGTAACGACTTATTCCAAATCCACCTAAGTCCAGGGGGATTTCTGCCAGCGCCCCATTTACGGCACTTAGCCTGAAGGTATTGATTTCAGCAGGTTCAAAAGAAGAAGGGAATAAATCTTCCTGTATTAGAAAATCCCTGACTTCATTGGAAACGTACTCCCCACAAACTCTGTGAAAAGGGTACTCTTTTTTTTCAATAACAAGAACGCTTTTGCCTTCTTTTGCTAAGAGGTAAGCGGCAATAAGTCCCGAAAGCCCTCCTCCAATGATTGTGATTTGATTTTCATCCATGTTTTTTATTAACAACTTGATGCCTGATAGGTTTGCTCCTGTTTGATTTAGGTGTTGGGTTTTGCCAAGTTTACAAATTAAAATTTTAATTTTAGCTTTCTATTATTCCCAACTTAATTAATTGAACTCAAATGTTAAAGTCAAAAGCAAGCATTTTGATTTTGCTGTTAGTAAGTTTTGGCCTGAATCTAATTTCTCCAGATTTGGCAGAGGCACAGCGAAGGAAGAAAAAAAAGGATGAGCAAGAAACCAAAGAACCGGAAAAAAAACCGGCGAAGAGCAAAGATGGTTTGAAATCCTATAAAGAGATTATTAAAGACAGCACCGAAACAAAAGTTGGTCTGTTTACAGTCCACAAGGTGGATGAAAAATACTACTACGAAATCCCAGAAGAAACGCTGGGTAAGGAAATGCTTATGGTCACTACCATTGCCAAAACAGCCAATGGAATAGGCTATGGCGGAGAGCGCACCAATACGCAGATGCTTAAATGGGAAAAGAAAGACAAAAACATTTTGTTGAAAGTAGTCTCTTATGCCAATACAGCTGCAGATTCCCTTCCCATTTATCAGGCGGTTAAAAATTCAAACTTGGAACCAATTCTTTATAGGTTTGAGGTTGAAGCCAAAGGCAAGGACGGAAAAGGCTGGTTGATTGAGGTGTCGGACCTCTTTTCAAAGGATGTGCAGGCATTGGGCTTACAACAAAGCAGACGAAAAGGATACAAGGTAACGCGTTTGGATACAGATAGGTCTTATATAGAGCGTATAAGTCCTTATCCTACTAATATTGAAGCGAGGTATGTGCTCACTTATGCCGCCTCTGCACCTCCATCTAACACTTCAACTGGACTTATCACAGTGGAGATGAACAGTAGCATGGTCTTGCTTCCTGAGGTTCCAATGAAACAAAGATTAGCTGACCAAAGGGTGGGTTGGTTCAATACCCGTGTTACTGACTATGGACTGGATGCACATAAGGCAAGTAGAAGAATTTACCTTGATAGGTGGAGATTGGAAGTGAAGGAGGAGGATATTGAGAAATTCAAAGCGGGAGAACTGGTTGAGCCCAAAAAACAAATCGTTTATTATATAGATCCTGCCACACCTACAAAGTGGGTGCCTTACCTCAAAGCCGGGGTGGAGGATTGGAATGCAGCTTTTGAAGAAGCGGGATTTAAGAATGCCATCACGGCCAAAGAAGCCCCAAGCCCCGAAGAGGATCCTGATTGGAATCCTGAAGATGCCAGGTATTCTGTCATTAGGTATTTTGCTTCCAATATTCAGAATGCTTACGGGCCACATGTTTCTGATCCAAGATCTGGTGAAATTATAGAATCGGATATAGGTTGGTACCACAATGTGATGAACCTTTTGCGCAATTGGTTTTTTGTACAAACTGCAGCCATCAACCCGGATTCAAGGGGTATGCAGTTTGACGATGAAGTTATGGGCAGGTTGATCCGTTTTGTGTCGTCCCATGAAGTGGGGCATACACTTGGTTTACCGCATAACTTTGCTTCTTCTTTTGCCTATCCTGTAGATTCATTGCGGTCAGCTACTTTTACAGCGAAATATGGTACAGCTCCATCTTTGATGGATTATGCCCGTTTTAATTATGTCGCCCAGCCCGAAGACAAGGGAGTGCACTTATTTCCAGAAGTCGGGCCCTATGATAAATTCGCCATTTCCTGGGGATACAAGCCAATACTGGAAGCCGAAACACCGGAAGATGAGCAGGAAATCCTGGACCAATGGATTGTAGAGAAGAATGGAGACCCAATCTATCGCTATGGCAGACAGGGGAATTCTTATGACCCCAGTACCCAAAGTGAAGATTTAGGTGATGATGCTGTGAAGGCTTCTACTTATGGAATTCAAAATCTAAAACGCATTGTTCCGAACCTAATCGAATGGACAGGTGAATTGGACAAGCCCTTTAAAAATTACGATGACTTGGAAGAGCTTTACGGACAAGTCTTGACCCAATACAATCGTTACATGGGACATGTGAGGACGAATATTGGTGGGGTTTATGAGATTTATAAGGCCATTGGTCAGGAGGAAGCTGTTTATACGCATGTAGACAAGGCCAAGCAAAAGGAAGCCATGGATTTTATCCAAAAAGAGCTTTTTACGACCCAAGATTGGCTTACGGATGATGCCATTACTAGTAGGATCCAGGATTTTGGAATACTGGACAGAATTAGAAAATTGCAAGTAGGTACATTGAACGCTATACTTGATTGGGGAAGATTGGGCCGAGTAATTGAAAATGAAGCCTTAAATGGTTCCGAAGCCTATGATTTATTGGAATTGATGACTGACTTAAGAAAGGGGATTTGGGAAGAACTAAGTTCTCGCAAAGCCATCGATATAAACAGAAGAAGCCTTCAAAGGGCTCATATTGAAAAGCTTGAAGAACTAATGACAAAGGATGCTAGTGGAAGGTCAGCTTCTTCACTAAATGCCTCTCAGTCAGATATACCTTCTGTGGCAAGGGCATCATTAAAAGTGATTCAAGCTGAAATTAAACGTGCTATACCAGGTACCTCAGACAGTATGAGCAAAATTCATCTGGAAGACTGTCTAGAAAGGATTAATGTAATATTAAATCCTTCCTGAGCAGGATATTATAAAAAGTAAAATGAAACCCATGGGCAAATGCCTATGGGTTTTTTTATGGTCCATTATTGGACTTTTTTTGTGGTGGTTTTGGCTTATTTATTCCAGATATCCCAGGCAGCCTCAGCTTGTAAGTGAAGCATTTCAATCCCATTTTTAGTTTTTGCACCCATATTTGCCGCAGCCGTCATCATGGCTGTTTCTGTGGGATTGTAAACCAGATCATAATACCAATTGCCTTTGTTTAATTCTGCAATAGGTAGGTCAGGCATGGCCGAAACATTGGGGAAAGTACCCAATGGGGTGCTGTTAATGATAAGTGGATATTTAGCCAGATAATCAGGGGATTTCTTTATTTCATCGTAACTGATGGTGTCCTTGGCTGATGGATCTGGGTTCCGAGATACCTTCAAAAAGGGGATTTCCAGGTCTTTAAGTGCTTGGCAAACCGCCTTCGAAGCACCGCCTGTACCTAGAATCAAGGCTTGAGGCCTTTCTTCACCCAGCCAATTGGTCAATGAGGTTTTGAACCCATAATAATCGGTGTTATAGCCCACCAGACCATTAGACGTAAGTTTGATACAGTTAACCGCACCGATAGCCTTGCAAGCAGGGTCTAGCTTGTCCAAATAGGGGATTACCTGTTCCTTGTAGGGTATTGTTACATTAATACCTATTAATTCTTCTAGAGAGGCAATTATTTCAGGTAAAGCCTTGATGCTGTCGATTTCATACAGATCGTACTGGCAGTCTGAGGTTCCCTCTCGGGTGAATTTATCTGAGAAATACTTTTTCGAAAAGGAATGGGTAAGTGGGTAACCGATTAAGCCAAATTTTTTCATTCTTTTCTAAAATTATATGCTACTCTTTCAAGTCCAACCACAAGAATAACCCCGATTAAGAATGCCAAAATGGCAACCAGAAAAGCAGGTTCCTGACCTGTCTCTGTAAGGTATACATGAGGTAAGATGTTCTCAGTTAAAAATGGTTTTTGATCTCCAGAACTTGACATTCTGTAACTGAGTATTTTTTTCCAGGGCCATATTTTGTTAATAGAGCCGATCATAAAGCCGGATAAAAAAGACAAAGTGATGGCATGGTAGTTTTTCAAGAACCATGATATTAGTCTGCTGAATAGTAGCAAACCTGTGATACAACCTAAGGCAAAAATTGCCAAAACAACAAAGTCTTTTTCATTGACAGCGTGAAGGATGTATTCGTATTTGCCAAGAATAAGCAACAAAAAGCTTCCAGATATTCCAGGGAGGATCATGGCGCATATGGCTATGGCTCCAGAAATAAAAGTAAACCAAATGTTATTCGGAGAGGAAATCATCGGTAGTTCTGTGATGAAGTACGCAATGACCACTCCTATCGGAAACATCAAAATGGCAATAATGTTCCATCGCTTAATGTCCCTTAGGATTATGATCGCACTAATAAGTATTAAACCGCAGAAAAAAGACCACAATGGGATGGGATAGCTATCTATAAGAAAGGTAATGGCCTTTGAGAAAGCAAAAATACTGGTAAGGATTCCCAGGAATAAGGTCAGCAAAAAGCTTGCATTTACATGTTTCCAGAAAGCGACAATATCAAACTTTGCCAAGAGCTTAAGGGCATCAAGATCAAATGAATTGATGCTAGAAAGCAGTTCTTCATAAATCTTTGTTATCAGTGCAATGGACCCCCCTGAAACTCCAGGAACAATGTCGGCACTTCCCATACCCATGCCTTTTAAGAAAAGCAATACCTTCTCATTAAACTTATTCATTGGTTGGACTTTGTTTATAAAGAGGTGTAAAATTATTTATCCAAAAAGAAATCGAAAGTATCTCCTCTTAGGCCAAGTCTTAATGTTTCTAAAGGAATGATTTCATTGGGCGCGATATTCCCAAGGTTGACATTTGATCCAAGTAATTTGATAAACCAAACTTGTTGTTCTTTCTGTGGTGCTTCCCAAATGATTTTTTCTTCAGGAACCTGAGTTAAGATTTCTTCTACAAGACCTTGTCTTACTTCTCCGGAATCCCTAAAAAGTCCTACGGTGCCACCTTCTCTTGCTTCACCGATTACTTTCCAAGCACCTGCACTCAACTCTTTTTGCATCTGATCAATCCACTTATATGGAGGGATGATTTTTGCTGCGTCTTTAGATCCTACTTCTGAAAGAACTGTCACGTCTTTTGCAAGGGTGCGAATGTATTCGCATTTTACGTCATGGTCCAAAGTGATCGACCCATCGGAAACCTCCACGAAAGACAGTTGGTACTTGTCCAATAAACGCCTGTAATCGTCAAATTGATTTCTAATAATAAAGGCTTCAAATAGTGTCCCACCAAAGTAGACGGGTATCCCTGCAGAGCGATAAATGTCTATTTTTTCTTTAAGTTTGGATGTGACATAGGAAGTGGCCCAGCCAAATTTTACGATATCAACGTAATCTCCGTTAGATTCAATAAAGTCCTCCACTTCTCTTAGACTTAAACCCTTGTCCATTGCCATGGTGAATCCTGAATCTCTAGGCTTTTGTGTTCTGGACGGGATGCTTTTTAGAATGTAATTCATTCAATGTGATTTTGATAAAATAGATAAACAAGAATTTTTATTCTTTCAAACCCTCTCTATACTGTTTGATAATTTTGAAGATTGCTTTTTGTTGTTCCAGTTCTGGCATCAACTCATAAAGCAAGATGTGTTTTTCAAAGTCCAAAGTTAATGCATTTTCCAAAATTGAAAAGGCTTCTTTGTATTTACCTGTCTTAATCATGTATACTACCAATCGATAATACAAGGATGCTTCTTCAGGTAATTCCTCCAATCCTTCCATTATAACATCTTCAGCCTCTTCAAATCGGTTTTGGTCAAAATAGATCAAAGAAAGGTTGACGTAAGTTTCTAATATGCCGGGTTCCAGATTGATAGCTTCTTCGTAGGCTTCGGAACTTGATTGAAGATTGCCTAATTCGTATTCCGCATCGGCAAGTCCTACCCAGTAGCTGGCATTTTCAGCGGTGAGTTTAATGGCCTTTTTAAAATAATGAATGGCCTCAAAATACTTCTTCTTTTTGACCATGCACATGCCTAAGCCAAACCAAGCATCATCGTATTCTGAATCTAACTTTGCTGACTTTTTGAAATATTTGAAAGCCATGTCTATCTGATCCAGCTTTTCATAAGAGGCAGCCAGATAGCAACAGTTTTCGGCATTGCTTCCTTCGCAGTTTATGGTGTTTTGATAGGCTTCCAGCGCTTTTTCATACTGATTGGTGTTCATCAGTGCATTGCCCAGGTTAAAATAGGCAGAGGAAAAGGTGTCGTCTATCAAAAGGGCATAATCGTAAGCCTCAATGGCATCTTCGAAATTTCCCAGGCGATTGTGGACTACGCCCAGATTGTACCATGCATTGGCATTGTACGGGTCATGGTCAATAAATTCCTGGTAGAAGTCTAAAATCTCATCAAATGAGCCTTCCTCATCGGTCAACATGGCCAATTGGAACAAGGCGTCCTCATGATTGATTTTGAGTTTTACAGCTTCTTTCAAGCATTCAATGGCCTCTTTGTTTTTGTTTTCAATTCTGTAAAAATTACCTAAAAGGTAAAAAACCTCCGCTTTGTCTTCTGCCAAGGGCATGAAACTATTTAGCAACTGAATAGCGTCAGCATTTTGGTCAAGAATAGACATGGCATTGGCAAGAGTCAGTACGATATCCTCATTGTTTGGAGAGATATTGTTTAGGTTTTCAAGAATTTCCAAACCATCCTCTACTTCATCTAAGAAAATGAGTGATTGGGCCATCAATAGTTTGATTTCTATTGAAAATGGAAATTTTGATAGGGCCCATTCGCTTGTTTTTAATGCTTTTCTATATTTAAAATGGTCATGGTAATATCTAATGATGTCCTCTAGTTCTTCTTCTCCGAAGAACAAGTCCAAGTTAGCGCTAAGTGAGTTTTCAAACCTCTTAACCAACTCTTTCTCTTCATCTGGTTGATTATCAAAATCTCCTGTCATAGGTTTGATGTATATTTTAAACTTAAGATACCAAATATTTTCTTTTTGAAGGGCTATGCATTTATATGTTTAAGATAATTTAACGTCAAGCAGTTTTTTTAATTTTCTGACATGGCCCATTTAAATGTATCCTTCAAAGGTGTATAGGTAAAATTCGTTAATTCATTTACTTTAGTGTTGTCATAGCTGATTTTGGTTTGTGCATTTTGAATCGTTTGCCGCGAAATAGGAATTTTGTTTGCGGCAAAATAATTGTAAAACATAGACCAATTAACGACCAATTTGGCCATCCAGTTATTTAAAGGTTTTTTGGGAGCTGTTAGTTTGAATTCAGTAGCCATTTCCTTAAAGAATTTCTCATATGGAACGGCTTCTTTGTTGATAATGTATCGGCTGCCCCAGGATTCTGAGGTGATTATGGAATGGATAAGCGAAACAGCATCTCTTATGTCAATGTAATTGATGTGTCCAGTTGGATAATAACTGTGGCCATCTAAAACATAGCGGTATATCTGACTGCTGCTTCTTTCATCTCCTACTTTAGCGAGGAGTACGGATGGATTGAAAACCATCACTTCAAGACCTTCCTGAGCACCTCTCCATACTTCAAGTTCTGCAAGATGCTTGGAAATTGCATAGGGAGTATTCATTGTGGAATTGACCCATTTTTGATTTTCATTGATGATAGGAATATTGTCCTTTCCAAGTGCCGCCACCGAACTTATAAAAACCAGGTTTTTGCAGTTGGTAGAAAGCATGGCATTGACCAGGCAAGCAGTTCCTTGCGCATTGGTTTTCAATAAGGCCTCCTTTTTG
>TARA_R110000737_G_scaffold345519_1_pt1 | contig 13309 bp, 15 predicted proteins | sample TARA_R110000737 | Tara Oceans TARA_R110000737 (sample SAMEA4398027) | marine metagenome | biome: Polar Biome; feature: [SRF] surface water layer (ENVO:00010504); material: water (ENVO:00002006), including particulate matter (ENVO:01000060) such as... | depth 5 m
ATGTTCAATAAGGTATTTCATTTTTATTTGAAGGGCATTGATATCTTTTTCGGGAACTAGGTATCCAGTGATGCCATCCATTACTCCTTCAGGTATCCCATTGTGTAAGGTAGCAATTACCGGTAATTGCATGGCTTGGGCTTCCTGAAGTACCAGACCCTGTCCTTCAGAATTGCCATCACTCGCCGTAATGCTAGGAAGTACAAAAATGTCGGAATTTCTGTAAAAATTGATAATGTCAGCCTTTTTTTCTCTCCATGAAAGAAAACCTTTTCCTCCAATCCAAGAAAGGTTACCAGTTCCATTAAAGGTTTCATCAATTCACCATCGCCCACGATGTCATAAAAGGTATTTGGGTGAAGTTCTACAAGCTGGTGAAAAGCTGAGATGGAGTAGTACAATCCTTTTTTCTCTACTAATCGCGCAACGCTTAACAGTCGAATGCAATTTTTGTCTGTTTTCTGCTTATGAGGTATAAATTCTCCAGGATTCACACCAATGGGCAAAACCACAATTTTATTCTTGTCAAATCCAGCTGAAATTGCATTTTCCCTGATAAAATTAGAAATGACAATAAATATATCGCTATTGGAAAACAGGTTTTGATAATAGTTTTCACCCATTGCCCGATGAGTGATATCATAGCCATAAAAGGTGGTGAGCATTTTACCATCTAAAAGTCCTAGTGATCTCACAAAAACTGCTCTCAAGCCGGTAGGGCCAAAATGACAATGAATAATATCATATTTATTTTTTGATATAAATGGATAGAAGAGAGAAATCAAATATAACCGACGTATCATATCCTGATTGCGGTAAAAATCCTGAGAATCAAGTAACTTAACCAATTTTCGAACAGCCTGCTTAATATTTACCAACACAAAGAATTTTAGCCAAGCCCATATTTTGTTTTGGGGTACTTTAGGTGGATAAAAAGTATGCTGGAGTAATCCTAATCGGTGAATCTCATCATGTACTTTAGTTTCTTCAGACTTGCCTGCCGGAAAAATATCCACCTTATGGCCTGCCTCAATCAAATAACTAATTTGGTTGAGTATAAATGTTTCGGATAATTAGGGGAAACGCTCAACTAAGAACGCAATTTTTAATTTTTTTGAAGTTTCATTCATTTTCTAAAGCTTGTTTTTAAGTGACTCGATGGAATGAAAGTCAAGAAGGTATTTTATGTCTTTTTTAGATAATTCGTTATATCCGACTTTTGAAAAGCACAATAAGTCCCCCTCAAACTGATAAACCTGATAGTCATTGTAAAGTAATAAAAGTGCTGCTTTTAATTCTTCCCGGTTCAAGTGTTTCATTTCAAATAATATAAGAGAGGGTTTAAATCTGGTCAACTCCAATTGTCTAAGTATTTTCCAGTCGTGGCCTTCACAATCTATCCGCAATAGATCGATTTGTTGAATTCCATGCTTTTGAAGCAAAGTTTTCAGGGTAATTCCCTTTATGCTTGTGGAAACAATAAAGGGGGTTAAAATACCGTTCAGATGTTTACTGATATGGTTTTTGTCAAAGGAGCCCAATTGGTCATACCAGTCCGGAAGATTGCCTAGGATGTATTTGGCCTTTTGGTCTACCCAATAAAATTCCTGCCTTGTGCCATTATTGATGGCGGTGTTTTCGAATAAAAACCTAGTTGAATCGGGGTAATGGGTCTTTAGTTTTTCAAATAGGTAGGGAACGGGCTCTACGAAAAGCATTTTCCATTTTTTATTTTTTAAAATAGACTTATGAAGTGGGTCTTTGGTTTTGCCGTCATTGGCTCCAATTTGTACTACCGTCCAGTTTTTCTTATTCCCAGTAATATGAATCCAGTACTCAACCTGGGATTTAATCTTCAATTTAGGATTCAATTTTTTAGTTAAATTTGTAAAATAATTTAAGATTGAGACCATTCTTGGATTTTGTTGTTTAACTCCTTTTTCCCCAGTGATTTAATATAAAGAATGTCGTTCCATTTTCCCTGGTCTTCACGATTACTATGGAAACTACTATTGATTCCACGAGGATGAGAAAGATGGAACAAGGGTCCGTCTATGCGGTTATGATTGTAACCTAGCCCTTTCCATCGGTGTATTCGCTCTCCATCTTCCCTTCCCCACCCGTAAAAGTTCGGGTTTTCAATCCCCGTTGCCTTGTAATCCTGAAGGTTTGCAAGAAAAGCACCACCTATGGGGTCAGGTCCATACATTGACATCATTTTAGCTTTGTGTGAAGTAAATACTGTAAGATCCCGATTTTTTATAAAAATTTCCCTAAGGATCATACCCGTATCTAAAAATTCTTTGGCATAGGGAAAAACGAAACTTGATTCGCCATCTTTCATGCATTTTAGGGCTGCTATGATTTGTTTTGGTGGAATGATAACATCACAGTCCCAAATTGCTACAAATGGTGTCTTAGAAAACCCTACCAATGTATTGATGTATTTTGTCCGGTGGAAGATATCGTCCCTATCTTCTTCAAACCAATAATTTATTTTATTCCCTGCTAAAGCAGAAATAATCCCGGTTTTATAAGCGGAAGCTTCAAGGACTAAAATAGGAGAGCGTAAGTGATGGTGTAGAAAGTCTATCACCACCATTAGGTTTTCCAACCGAATGACTGAATCCAACCGGACAGGAATAAGAAAGCTGATATCTTGCAGAGACGCTTTATTCATGTTGAGGATCTTTAATTTGTTTCAAAAAAAGGAGAGCGTAATGAATTCCTGTAATTCCGTAAATAAACCCCATTTCGTTTTCTGGATTTTTTTCGGTGGCTCTCCAATACTCGGATTTCTCCAGATGTTGCATCGCTAGTTGTACGTTTTTTTCATCATTAAACAAGCCCTTCCAATCATCTATTTCCAACCCTACTTGCTTGTCTAATAAAATCAAACCGGAAAGACCGTTTTCTACATACAGGCTTTTATTTGCAAGCCTAAAAGAAGTGATTGAAGCACTATTTAATTTTTCTTGCAGAAGTCGGGTGTGTGCTGACCAATCCTCATGTGCCACCTTGCTCATTCCGTAAAGCAAACTGAGACAGTTTCCTAAATTTTGGGGAATCAAGGAAAGCAGCAGAGGAGAAATGTTTCGAATCATTTGTCGGGTTTTGTTGGGCATTATGTTCAGGCGGTTGATTTCACCCAACACATACAGGTAATTGGGTAGGTCCCAGAATAGGTTAAATTCTTTTGGCTCAGTAAAATTGCCCCTGTTTTCTTCGGCCATTAGGTGGATGCGGTTGATCAGTAAAACTGCAAGAGAAGTGAATATTTCACTGTTTACCTTCTCTGGCGCATTTTTAGGCTGGACTGAAACACGGTCGAGGATATAGATCAGGTAGCCTAATATTCCACGCTTTAAGCCAAATTCAAGCTCGTTCGTTTTTTCAGAAATAACCTTGAAAAGGATTGTGTCTATTTCCATTAGCAATTCATCGGCATTACCCTCCAAATAACCTCTTTTGATTAATTCCCCAGGCAATTCCGGCCAGTCCATTGTCAAATGAGGTCGGCATCGGGTTTTGGTGAATAAAATTGTACCCCTCTTGTAGTAAATGTTCCGCTGCATGCTGGTATTTTAGTTCTTCGCACTGTTGAAAGGCTTCGAAGAAGTAAAGGCAAAGGCCAAACTTGCCTTAAAAGAGTCCAGGATTTTCGAGGCTGGTGTAATGTCCCAACAATAGCTCATCTCGTGTATGGAAAAGTTGTGTAACCTTATTCATCTGTTATTTTTACAGGGTGGTAAAGTTTATTTTTCAAATTCCCTGTTTTTTCGAAAACGGGTCTCCATCGCATGGTGCCGTCGGAAAGTATACCTCTTTTGTTAGGTGTATTTTCCGAATAAAATTTGTTTTCAAGGCCTTCGGGTACAAATTCCCCTTTCCCACCAAAGTCTTGGATGGAAAATCCACTTTCATAAAGCAGGGTAGGAATGAGTACTTCATGATGCCCACACCACTTGCTTAAGAGTGCTTTGTGAAGTAATTCTAAAGCTTGACGTGAAATTCGGTAGATGGGGTTAAAGGACCGGATCCGTTGCTCTTGTGGGATAACGGTGTAGGGATGGGCCAGGGTAGGCCACCAAGGCCATTCCGGTTCTTCTTTATAGCGGCGGATATGACTACTGATAAAATCAGTGTCAATAGAGGAAAAATCTTCAAAAAAGGATTTCCAATCCCCCGAGAATTCCACGTCGTCTTCAATGCACCAATAGTAATCGTAATGTGGATGAGAAAGGTAGAATTTTAGCAAGGGGAAATGATTGCTACCCGGTACACCAGGGTAAAGCCAAGTGGGAAATAATTCAAGGAGCTTAAGACTTCATCGTCAAAGATGTGCGTATTCACGTCTTCTAAGTTTGGATTAGAATTATCCCCTAGCAAATGGTACAACACCACTATATCTCCCATATTTTGGGTAGCTGTAAACAGCTTATGGTATTTTTGAATTAAAGGGAGTGAGGTTTTATTGGTGAGGATTAAAAAAGATTGTTTTAGCGAAGTATTTTTGCCCATTGAGGTATTATTTTAGGTCAGGTAAGTCAAAAACAGCAATTCCTGGATCTTCATCTGTGGTGATGCCATATAATTTTTGGGATTCCTCGTCTACCGCCAATCCTCTGATAGAAATATCCAATATAAAATTACATTTAATTTTACCTTCCAGGTCAAATGCATAGATATCATTGGCGATTTCATTACTTTCCCTCAATTGTTTTTCGGTTTTATCAGAATATAAACCAAAAATATAGTTTTTGGATATAGCAATGTCCAAATAGGCCAAGGGTTCGGCTATACCCACGATTAATTTATTAGATGAGCCACTGGAATTAGCAATTGTAAATTTGGGAATGTAATTGAAGGGGCCATCTGTAATGAAAATTTTTCCTTTCTCTTTGTTTAAAATTTCAATTCTATCTCTATAAACACCAGCAGATGCATAAACATTATTTATCTGGTTTCCTTTAAACCATCCCATATGTAAATCCGACATCATATAATTGGTTAGGTCTTCTCTGACTAAATGATCTTCCCATTTCCCATAATTCGCTAAGCGCCTTCCATCAATCGAAAATTCTACAAATTGATGGGGATCATTTACCATGCGGCACATAACTGTACTATCGGAGGACCAAGCCATGGCCATGGCCATATAGAAGTCTCCTTCTTGTTTGATTTGATTTTTTGACAATGATGTGGTATCATCAAGGTCGAATTCTGAAAAATGCTTTGACATTGCGCTATAAACCCAGAAAGTATTATCATTGGCACTTAAATCAATTCCTGAGACGTCAGAAACTTCACCGGGTCCAAACCCTATTTTACCGAATGGCCGCAAATATTTCATTTTTTTTGCATCGAGGACATGAATTGGAGGAAAATCTTCAGGTACCCTTCTGCTTTCGCCAATGATCAACTTATTGTTTTTAATGAAAATTTTAAGCGGCACTTTTATTTCCTCAAAAAAGTATTTTTTGCCAGCCAGGTTTACTGTTCTAGGTATCGTTTTTTCAGTAAAGCTTTTTACATTATCAGATTTCAATTTGTCTTCTGAACAATTCGATAAAGACAATAGTATAATGATTAACATTGCCGCATTTAATAAAACCTTATTTGATTTTTTAGTTAATTTCACAACAGTATTAAATTTACAATATGCTAAAAAGCTTCACGATAAACCGAAAGATTCTAACTAACCTAAATAAATCTAGATATAAAATAACTCTTATCGTGAAGCCTTTTATTTACTATTTACCATAGATTATTGATGATTCGTACAGGTATCACCTGGAAAATCTCTATCAACCGGTCTGTCCTATGACCATACTATTCCAGATTCATCAGTACAGTATGAGGTGCCTGGGCAACACATATAGCCACAACCTCCATCTGCTTCTACATTAAAAGAATTAAATAATCCAACACTCATGGCCACAACCCCAGCGGCCACCGTAGCTTTTTGTAAAGTTATTTTCTTTTTCATGCTATTTTTTGGTTTATGGTTAAAAGATGTATTAATTAAACCAATTAAAATTATTTTTCATAAAGAGATAGTTGTATTTATTGTGAACTGGCTGCTTTTTCCCGTGATCTGGGCATATTTATTGGATATGGTGATGTAGTGATCTTGTGATGTAGTGATTGGGTGATAGAGTGACCTTGTAATCTACTGGAGGTGAGTTCTTAAGGAATAGGTTAATCCTTTATTTGATATATGGCAAAAACAAAAGAAACTGTTTCTTGTTGTAGTGACTCAAGCAGGGGATGGTCTGAATTTTCCATCTGTTCAATTGTAATAAATTCATCGGGATAATGAACGCTTATAAGTGTATTATCGGATAAATATTTAACATTTAAATAAGGTAATAATCCATCTAAATCATTGGTAGCATTGGAGATGGATTTAGAGGTTTTTTTTGTTCTATTATAGAGTAGCGTACTTCTGTAATTTTTCTCCCTAAAACAAGTGACCAAATATTTTCCGGATAGGTGTAAATTGGGCATGTGGTATACATAGTCTTGCATGTACTCCAAGTTATTTAGAATATTTGAGTCATGTTCCTGAAATATATTTAACTTTAGCTTTCTAGAATTCTCAAAATCCAAATACATCTTTTCTTTCAATTCCTTACCTTCAAATACGTAGATTGTATCGGAAAAATGCTTTGTAAAGAAAGTTTTGTTGTCTAAGTAGACCAAGATATTCCTGTCGGCAAAAAACGGAATTTTTTCTTCCATAAATTTAGAGGTAAAAAAAGGATGGACTTTCTGGTTTTCATATGAAAATAATATATTATCGCCATGCTTAGGGTCAGCCGACGAAATGTTTGGAGGAACGTAAAATATCAACTCGTCCTTTTTGGTAGCTAAGAATTTATTTCCACCACTTATTGGTCTGTCTAATTCTTCAACGAAATTTCCATTGAAATCGAATGCCAATATTTTTTTGGTAGATAAAATAAGTACTTTGGGGTCTTCATGATGTATGACAAAGTCGTTAATTTGAGTGTACTCCTCCGGTCCTTCCCCAAATGCGTTGATACTGCTTAGGAAATTACCCTCCTTGTCAAGGATAATTACTTTGGGATTTTGGTAAAAGTCTCCAATGAATATATTATCTTCAGTTATAATTACTTTATCGGCCTGGCCAATGGCTGATTCAAGTGGTAATTGGATAGTTATATAATTTACTTTATTAAAAACTTCTGAAAATCTTTCGATATTTTCTTCAGGTATGGGAATTGCCATATTTTTGGAACCCAAATCATTGTTATAGGATTCATTTGAGCAGGAGCAAAGAAATAAGAAAGTAAAGATAATTCCGGATAATGTTTGAGAGAAAGAATTCATTGTTTTTCTTAAAAGCCTCCACATGCGAGACTACATGGGTTTTGCATCCAAACTTCGCAGGTAAAAATTCCTTCTTCCCGGCATTTTTTTACTACAAAGGTACAATTGGGATAATAATTTTGGCAGTAGTCGTTTTCTTTATAATAGCCAGAACCTCCATCTGCCTCCACATTAAAGGAGTTAAATAATCCAACACTCATGGCCACAACCCCTGCGGCCACAGTAGCTTTTTGTAAAGGTATTTTCTTTTTCATGCTATTTTTTGGTTTATGGTTAAAAGATGTATTAATTAAACCAATTTAATTTATTTTTAATAAAGAGATAGTTGTATTTATTGTGAACTGTCTGCTTTTTCCCGTGAAAGGGCATTTTTATCGGATAGGGTGATGTAGTGATCTTGTGATGGGGTGATAGAGTGATGTTGTGATCTGGTGATTGGGTTTTAGGTTTGGGGACAATGATGCACAGGCAGGTAGCGCCGTAGTCTCTAGCATCGGGTTGTTTATAGAAATGAAAGTTAGTTTTCAAAACGATTTTATTAGGTGTTATTACAGCAATAAGTAAATCTTAGTAACTAATTATTAAATAAATATTATTCTAACTTTAAGGACACCTTAAACAATCTAAAGTAATCTAGTTCAATTTCAGGATCAAATTCCATCATCCACAATTCCCCATTTCTGATTATTGTAGTGCTAGGCCATAAATTTCCAGGATCTATCTCAGCGAGCAGATTACCAGTTGAGTCCATGACCACAACCCTGTTATTATATTTCTCACGCATTCTTGCAATAAATTCTTTTCTCTCAATCGGCGATAGATTGGAAGCAGAAACTTCTCGATCATAGGCATCATAACCTGGATAATAAGAAACAAGAAAAACATCGCCCACTTTTTTGATATTCGTTATTTTACCGTAATTAAACCATAACCATTCCAATTTAAAATCGTAGCTATCCTTACCCTTAAAATACTGGTAATCTGGCAATTCAATTGGGATACGAGATAATAATGAATAAGGAGGTGAACTGCGGAATGTATAAATGACAGGTTCAATACTAAAAGCCACATGAATAAATTCATCTGATGTGGTAAATACAGGGGTCCAAGAGTCCCTAGCAAAATAATTCCCGCTCCTAAAGATACTGGATTCGGGTAACTGAATAATCGGCTCCGCTTTGCCTGTCTCAGGGTATATCCACGACAAAAGATAGGCTTCATCATAAAATCTTAGATCATTATGTCTCATGGAGGGACGGGAAGCATTCCAATAAAGATACTTGTTCTCTATTGCTGTCATGCCTCCTCCCATACCGATTGCTTTATAATTTAAATGGAGATCATGTTTAATTTCCGAAACATTTTTACCGGTGTAATCATACACGAAAAATCCTTTGCTTCCATAAACCAGAAATGTACTATCATTCAGTATCGTTGCATTGGCCTACATAGATCCATAACTATCCGGCATATCCCCTTGTTTAGAAAAAGAACTCATAATTCCATCTTCGAAATGGGCAATGAATAGGTTTGTCTGATCTTCCTTGAAATCTGAAAAAACAACCGTTTGGGAAACGGGATCCAGATCATGAATAACCGGATTCCCTAAAAACTCAATAGTTACACTGTCAATTTTCTCGAAAGAAGCTGATTTTACTCTTTGATTATCTTCATCTCCGGAAACATTGTCTTTAGTCCCGCAGGAACACAATCCTAAAATAATAATAATGCGAAAATTTAAATGCTTTACTAAATTCGATATCATATACAGGTAATTAGTTTTTTATACATAAGGAGTCATTAGCTTCCTAAAAAAAGAATTAGTAATTATTCATCATCATTATTTTTATAAGAGGAATTACAATTGTTACAATAATACAAATCGTTTTATTGAGCTTCCAGACTTGCTACTGTTTGAATTTTCTACCAACAAGAGATAGCCTACTTTCCAGGTTTAATTGGTTTAAATATAATAATTTATTTTTAAATATTTAGTTGTAAGGGTTTTGAGGGGTGGTGGGGTGATAGTGTGATCTTGTGATGTATGATAGGGTGATTTAGTGATGTGGTGATCTTGTGATCTGGGGGGGGGTGTTTTGGGATTGGGGACCGTAATATAAAAAGTTTATTGGCTATTTAAGTTCTAATTTGCATGTTCAACCTTCAAGCCTACCCGAAATAGCTGGAAATAATCCTGCTCTATTTCTTCGTTCGGTTTTTCCATCATCCAAAGTTCGCCGTTTCGAAGAACCATGGAACTGGCTATTAATCCCATTGGTTCAAAATCATTTAGCCTGTTTCCATTAGTATCAAAAATAGCAATTCTATGTGGGTATTTTTCTCGCATTCTATCCCAAAACAACCTTGCTTCCTCTGGTGACTTGCTTATAAAAGCCTCTTCTATGTCCAGTCTTTCATAACCAGGAAAATAGGCGATAATAAAGTATTTATCTAATTTATTTATATTCCGTATTTTTCCAGAAGTTTTTGAGTGTCCAAAAAATCTTACATCGTCAGAATAAGTGTCTGACCCCTTATAATAACGGTAATCAGGCAGATCTAGCAGAATCTTGGAAACCAAGGAATGGGGTTTAGTGTTTTGAAAGAGGTAAATGGTTGGTTCCACTCCAAACACTACATAAATCAAGTTATCAGATACGGTATAGGAAGGTTCCCAGGCACTGCTGAAAAAGTATTTACCATTGCGAAAGATACTGGTTTCAGGAAATGAAATAATTGGTTCATTATCTCCTGTTTTCGGATTAAGCAAAATTAAAGGACAATGCTTTTCATAAAAGCGACTCTCGCTATTAGAAATAGTTTGAGATGATGGATTAAAATATAAGTACAGGTCTTCAGTTTCTTCCAATCCTAGACCAAATCCAATTCGGGAAAAACCTTGATTTGGGCTTTCACTATGTTTGACCAAATGTTGCAGCTTTCCCTCAAAATTGTAAGTCAAATAACCTTTTGACCCATAAGCAAGAAATGAATTACTTCCATGGAATTTAAGTGGAGCTATAAGATTTCCATAACTATCAGGAACATCCCCCCATTTGGAAAAAGAAGTTAGGATGGAACCATCAAAATCAGCCATTGAGATTATTTGGGAGGTCTCTTTGTGCTCCATAAAGAGGATTCTTTTTGATATAGGATCTATATCATGTACGGTTGGGTTACCTAAATAGTCAATCTTTATACTGTCTAGCTTTACGAAGGTGATTTTTTCATTGGACTGATGGAAAGCTGTTAATTCCGTATTTCTTTTCCTTAAATCACAGGAAATCAAAATTAAGCTTAATAATATAAAGTACTTCATCAGGTCAATTGAGTTTGGATGTTGAAAACTAGCTTCCCAAGAATGGCAATTAAATATTATCCACCAATGCAATAAAAAGTAATGCTATAACTTACAAAGTAGCAATATGCTTTACTATGGATGTGACCTAGCCTATGAAATTGGCATCACTTTGTACAACGTTGTATTCGATATGCTATCCAGCTCCATGATTAAATAAATAGGTATATCCAAAAGTTTGGCTTTTTCTCAGATCTTCCCAATAGGCATTAATCCAACATTTCCTATGCTACCAGCTTTAATTGAGTTAAATATAATGATTTATTTTTAATTCTTTAGTTTAAAGGGTCGTGAGGGGGAGATTTGGTGAAGTAGTGAAGTAGTGATCTTGTGATGGGGTGATATAGTGATCTTGTGATCTGGGATGGGGTGTGTGGTTTTGGGTTTTGGGGCCTTAATATTCTGTTTTATGTTTAGCTAGGATTTATCTACCAAAATCAGATTGAGCTTTACCAGTTCTCAAGCAAGTCCAGTGACCAAACGTCATTGATTAGGGGAGGGAGCATGCCTCCGGCAACAAATATTTTATCCTGGAAAACGAATGCCGAATGTTCGTGTCGGCCGGGCCAGGAAATTTTCGGCTTGTATTCGGTCCAGTTTATTCCATCCCGACTGTACCAGGCGTCTCCCCAGTTTTTGTAAGGGTTGTTGGACCAACCACCCATTACCCAGATGCAGTCTCTGTATACGACAGATGAAAACCATATCCGCTCATGCCATGGGGCAGCTTCGGTAACCTGTTCCCAATTGATGCCGTCTTCTGTGACCCAGACATCGTTATTTGCATGGTATTCAGGGGTATAATTGCCTCCGCCGAAAACATACAATTTTCCGTCAAGAACTGCGGACTGATGGTAAGCTCTCGGAGACCAGCCAGCATCGGCAGTGGCCAATTCCCAATCCTTACCGTTTCCGGAGACCCAAACATCGTTTTTAAGACTTTTTTCATCCCCAAAATAGTAATTCTCTATTCCGCCCATTAACCAAAGCTTGCCTTTGAATTCCACTACGGTTGAAGCAATTCTTGGTGTCCAGGAAGCTGCTTTCTTTTCCAATTTCCAGTCTGCTCCATTTGTGGAGGACCAGATGCTATTGCTTGCAGAATGGCCTTCCAGCCGACCATTGTACCAACCTCCCATGACCCACATTTTGTCATCATAAACGACCGTCATGGGCAGATCACTGTGGATCCATGGCGCAGTGGATGCTACTTTGTCCCAGTCCTTTCCATTGGAGGATGACCATACATCTCTTGGTGGCGCATGGTGGGAATCAAACCAGCCACCTAGAATCCAGAGTTTGTCGTTATAAACCATTTCTCCTTGTGAATCCCTGGCTTGCCAGTCAGCCATTTCGCTCACCTTTTCCCAATTGGGCAAAGGGTTTTGAGCCTTCAGGTCATTCACCAAAAGACTAAAAAAAAGTAAAGGGAGGAGGAAATTTCTATTGTTCATTTTAGGAAGCATTTTACTAATTTACTCTTTTTCCAAAGCCCAATGAATACTATTGATCAGCAATTGAATAAAGGGTGCTTGTTTGAAATCCGTAGGATAGCCCAATGAGGTGTAAAATACACGTCCACCGTAGGGGGTATTTCTTGTCCATGCTATAGGTTCGATGGCAGATTTCCCTCTTGGCTTGCCATTGAGTAAAACTACCGCATTTGGGTCAATGATGGGCTTTACTTTGTACACCTGCCCCTTGCTCTTCCAGTTTTTCAAATCAATATTGGCTAAAATTGGATGGCCTTCTGCGTTGGGGAAAGCAGTCACAATTGTGCCTAATTTCTCAGGAAAATAGCCATTGTTCTCACAACCCAATATGTCCGGTACAAAACCCCACCATCCTTCAAATCCGGGCTCCACTTCATCTCTCACCGAAAACCCGTGATTGGCTGTTCGCAAACCCACCAATGGTTTACCTGACCTGAGGTAATTTTTGATGCTTGTCATTTGGTCAAAAGGCAGAGCCAATCTTCTGCAAAAGACAACCAATAGGTCCGCCTCTTCTAGTATCTCAAGATTAGGAAAGCGGTAGGCACCATGTGTACCCTCACCTTTCAGCACGGTTATTTTTAAGTCTTCATATTTTTCATCTAACATCTCCGCAAAAGGAGGGACGGTAAGGTGGGCTTCATAGTTTAAAGGATCCTCACTGATTAGAAACACCACATGCTTTGATTCCTTAGGTTCATTGAAAGGAAAGGTTGTTGCAAACATTGCTTTAGGTAAGCCTAGAGCACAACAAATTAAAAGCGCGACCAAAAGGTATTTGTGATTTTTCATTAGTTGGGTATATAGGTAAGAGAAAGCGTGTTTGAATTTAAAATAGTGAAATAGACAAATTTAAATTTTGCACGGTTACGTTACCTAAATATGGTTTAAATTTTTTAAGTATTGAAATATTATCTTATAAAATATGGAGTAAGTAATGGATTTTAACGGAGCCTAAGGGAGTTGAAGGGGTAAGAGTCAACCTTTCAAGGCAGAATAAAATACAAATAATGGCATAACATGTTTTTTCCAATTATGGTAACTTTTAAACTATGCTATCGCAAGAAGCGCGGGGGCATGCCAGAGAACGAGGCGGCGTTGG
>TARA_R110000737_G_scaffold288987_1_pt1 | contig 13298 bp, 10 predicted proteins | sample TARA_R110000737 | Tara Oceans TARA_R110000737 (sample SAMEA4398027) | marine metagenome | biome: Polar Biome; feature: [SRF] surface water layer (ENVO:00010504); material: water (ENVO:00002006), including particulate matter (ENVO:01000060) such as... | depth 5 m
AGAAAACACCAATAGTTAAGTTAGCTATTAATAAGTTTAAAAAGATACCAGAGGTTATAGAATTACTTGAAAATAATAAATTATATCCTCATATACAAACTATTGATCATGCAGTTGAAGAGTATTTAGCTGAAAACATTGGTGAAATGTATGTTGAGAGAGTCAGAGCTGGTATCCCTGCTAAAGTAAAAGCATGGTTTAAAAGATTTTGGCTGACATTAAAGAAGATGTTTAAACCTTCAAAGCTTACAGCTAAGGATATTATGCAAATAATATTTGAAGAATTTTATAGAGGTATTGTACCTGGTATGACAGCTAAGGAGGCAGCCGAAGCGGCTGAGATAATAGAGGCTGAAGGTATTCCAAAATATAAGACATACAATGAGTCTGAACAATATGTTGACCAACCAAGTGAAGATGGGGCTGATGAAGGTAATGAATTATCTATTGATTACAGGGCTGCATCACTTGTTCACTATGAAGCTTATTTTAGTAAAGCTTTTGGTAGATATATTAAACGTGAACAGCATGGTGACATGGTTGAAGTTGCAAAAATCAATAAAGAAGTTGGGTTTGATGGTTTCTTTAATGATATAAAGACGTGGGCTAGTGAAGAATTACTTGATGAAGCTGGTGTAGGTGTTGATATTGATAAAGAATATACAAGAGAGGAGAAGAACTATTTAAAACAGTTCTTTTTAAGAGCCAATTCAAGTATGAAAGTATTTGATATAAATACAGATGAAAATGGTATTGGTAAAAGAATGTACCTCGATGCTTTTTATAATAGGGATGACAATAGTTTTGACTTTGAATGGTCTGAATCTGAAGAGTTGGGCAATAACCAGAATAACCGTAGAAAAAGACCTGGCTGGAAGACAACTAATTTTGTTGAGTTACAAGGACTTGAGCGTGTTATTCATCTTCCACTAAATAATATTGTAGAGATAGTTCCTAATCAAGATTACGATTCTAAAGCTGCTGAAAGAGCTGAGGAAGAAGGAGCTCCTTATACAGTAGAAAAAGAATTTGTGTTCCCAGCTAACATTAGAATTGATGGTGGAACTATAATGCAGTGGAATATTGAGTTTGGAAATGATTTTGAAACTGGAAAATCAAAAAACTTATTATTCATTGCAGGTGCTAAGGGAGGCGGTGGAGGAGAAATATTCATTGGTGATGTGCATGAAGAACATAGGAATATGACACAACAGCAGTTTCTTGATTATTTAAATAGTGAAGTTGCCAAAGGATTTATGACTAACACTCAAGCCTCATCATCAATCGTTGGTGCGGTCAGATATACAGAGCCTAATAAACAAATATATTCTCAGATAGTAGGTAGACACGAGTTTATGAAGAATGTAAAGGGAAGTAACTATCTATTAAGAAAAAGAAAAGGTAAGCCTATAAGTATTAAAGATCATTTTAATAGGTTAAGATTAGATTTCTCTGAAGGAACAACCCCTTATGGTCTTGGTGATACTAGAATAATGTTATTTGAACCTGATGAGGTAACATTAAAGATTGATGGTAAAGATGTTCCTCTAAAGGTATTTGCAGGTACATATGCATTTGATGGATGGCTAATGTCGTCAGGTGATTTCTTTAAAAACCTTGCTAATACTATAGGTCGCAAGCCGTCAATACAAGGCAATAATCTTTATGAAGCTAAGACAGTAATTCGACATCTAAGCAATGACTTAGTAGATTACTTAGGGTTGAAGATGATGCAGATGACTCCGTATGAAGGAATGGAGTTCTTTAGAGATGGTGAGAAGTTTGCTGAAGTTAAGGTTCGTAGAGGGACTACAGTATTTGTTGATAACAACAATGTAGAGTTCCACCACTTAGGTTCATCAGAAGAATCTAAGATGATTGCTGGTAAGTATGATAGAGATAAAGAGCATGGTGGTCTATCAGATGAAGATGGTTTTTATAAACTTCACACTCTTGATGAGAAACATATTAAAGTATTATTTGTACCGTCTGAGTTCTCAAAAAACAAGTCTGCTTATCCAGTAGCTGAAGGTGAACTCACATTAGACCCAGCTCTTGTTGACAATCCTGATTATATTAAATTTATTGATGCATTAACAACTCATTATAAAAATGTAGGTAGAGATTACCTTAGTACTTTATTCCAAATGCATAGTGACCCTAAACTGCTTAGAAAAGAAATATATAGAGAACTAAATACAGGTGAGATGCCTACTGAAATACAAGAGTATCTTGATGAGTTTGGAGAAAGTGGTGAAGGCATCCATTTACCGTATTTAATAAGTATTATATTACCAATATTAAACAACAGATTTATTAATAATGGACTCTATAAAGTGAGGCAGAGAGGTGAAGATGGTACTGGAGGTCTTAGTACAATACTTGTTTTAAAACCAATAGCTGATTTAACAGTTGGTAAGAACGAGTTTGGAGTTAGTGCCAATAATCAAACTGTATTTAATAGGTTACAGAAATTGATACTTGAAGATGCAGAAACAAGGATTATGGGTCTTGTAGCTGGTGATGACGTTGAAAGTGTTGAGGGTGCTGTCGATGCTTGGTATAATTTACCGAGAGACGAGAGAATAGATATGATGAATAACTTTTTAAAAGCTAAACCTATGTATGCAAAACTATCAAGACAGCCAGTAACAGGACCTGCTGTAACAATAATGCGTAGGATAAGTAAGATTGTAGATGGAGATCATGCTGATGTAGCCTTTTTAACACCAGAAGATGTAGCCATAATACAAGGTGACTTTGATGGTGACAAAATTGGCATGGAAATGTTTGATAATAGCCAAACAGAGAATGCTTTTGTTGAATGGCAAAAGACTGATGCTTATAATAATAGAAAAAAGACTGCATATACAGGCATATTCAAACTTGTTAAAAAGAAAACTATAATGACAGACTATAGTGATTTCTTAAAATCTATGGAAGATTTATCTGTAGCCGCTAACTCACAAGGACTTGTAACTAACTCTAAGATCATTGGAAACATACTTGCATATAAAGAAGTGAAGATTAGGTTGAAAGACCCTAAGGGAAAGCTTGGTGAAGATGTATATTTTGAGGCTAAAACACCATCTGAAACAGTTACAATGGATTACGCTCCTCTTGATAAAGAGTCTCTTATGGAAAATGATTTTGAGTTACTAAAATTACTTGAAGATCAAGGTGATGAAGTCGTGGCTTTCGCAGGAGGATTATATCGAGAAAAAATTACATCAGATAACATTGGTGATGTTGATGCAAAATCTAATTTATATCTAAAAACTACGCATGAGCATGAAATGACTAACTTACTTCAAATAGCTGTAGATGATGTAAGTCTTGGATTACTTTCTAAAATAGGATATGACTCCAGATTTATGTTAGACAGAATGTTCAAACGTATTGGTGATGGAGGGCCTATTGGTCAATTTGCTCCTAAAGGTGTTAATCATGCACTTGCTCAGCTGAGACAAATATTTAATTACAGTCCTGTTCGTCGTGGATCAGTTAGTGGAGTTCAAGCAACAATCCAACAAAATATAGGCATGAGCAGAAATATTAATAATTTTATTAATGCTAAAAATCTTGTAAAGACTACAATGGTTAAAAATGAGATTAACTCAAGAAGTAAAAAAGGTAATCCAAAGTTTTTATGGTGGTACGAAGGATTTGAAGTGACCTCAGTAACTATGAATGATAGAATTGTTCCTGTTGAAGAGTTGCTTTCTTTACTCGCTAAAGAAATAATGACAAGGGTTGATGAATCAACAGACTCACAGTTTAACTCAGAGTGGGGAGGAGCTCCTGGTGTTTATTCATATGATGTGTATAAAACTGCTCATGTTAATGCTATGAAAGAAATGGAGAGTAGGTGGTCAGATATTGCATCTACTAATAATGTGACTGAACAGGAGATGGCTAAAGGAGTCGCTTTAATGCAGAAGATATCTAAGGACTTCTTTAAAATATATAGTGATATAAATAAGAGTACACCTGGTAAAGTCGTAAGACTAAGACCTGAGTATAATGAGCCTTTAAGAAATCTTGTTGATGACTATATAGATGATTGGAATAAGCTAAGTGATAACTCTCAGATGTATGCGACTCTTTACTTTCTTGCTGGAACACCAACAAGAGATAAATCAGGGAAGCCAGTTAAAAGAGTTAATGTAATGAAGATGTTACCAATCAGTCTCATGCACAAACCAATGGTTAAAAGTTTTGCAAAAGTATGGTGGAATATGATGACTAAAAGTATAAATTCAAAGTTTAAACAACCTAAAGATACAAGAGGTGAAATGTACAAAGGACTTAAGTTTGGTGAATCAGTGGAATTATCGAAAAAAATAGCGGATAGATTCTGTGGGTAAAATTTGCACAGATATGAACAATAGCATAGATGCTCTAATTGAGCAGCAACGCAAGTCTTATGAAGATGAAGTAATACTTTCTGTTGATGCTTTCATAGGTCGTCCTAGCGAACTTCAAATGAAGCAGGCTAAAACTAAGTTTCAGAAAAAAGAGGCTAAGATAAACTTTGACTATCATAAAAAGTTATATGATATGTTAGTAAACTTTTTCGTAGAGAACGGTGAGATAGGCTTTAAGCATAGAATATACCTTGAACCACAAAAACAGATAGAAAACTTTTATAACCTTATGGCTGCAAAGTTTGGTGGATTAGCTATCACACCTCAAACGATGATGGTTAGACGCAGACCTAAAGCTGTATATCTCTACCTAAAAAATATTATAGATAGAACAAAAGGGATAGGTAAATTTAAAAAGAGAGTTGGCATTCCTAATATAGAAAGAGCAGCAGCTCCGCCTTCTTTAGTAGCCGCTAAGACAGATAGGTTTGGTATTGTTGCTAGACTTATCGAGTCAGCTCAAAGACTTAGTGACAATGTAAAGCAATCAACGCTACCATTCCAATCGGCTATTGAGATTGTTAGGACTAGAGTGGCTAATAATATAGTCAACTTAGTTAAGGGAGAGACCGTAAATCTAAATAATGCTTCTATGGATGGTATATATGGATTTAGGGATAGAGATCATAAAGAAGTTATACTTGTTGGTGAAAGTAAGGATTCATATACAGTTATTTATGAAGATGATCCTAATAGAGTAAGGACTAGACTGAAAAAGAGTGATGTGAATGTAAGTCAAGACGGTCTGAATATTGCTTTAGTCGAAAAGTATCGTGATGAGTTTTTCAATGACCTTTTACATGGACAAGCAAGATATATAGTTCCATCTACAATTCCCACGACTGCAAAAGCTCGAGTAAAGTGGTTAAAGACAGACGACGGCAAAGCTGTTTCTGATAAATTGAGAAGAATGGAGAGGTATGGTGATATCAATGTAAAATCTCCTGATGTAAGAACCATTAACTACAAAGGTGTGACGTATCACTATGTGATGGTTAAACAAGGTGAGGGAAGCATTGGTGAGAGTTATAATGCATATCTAATAATGGCTGAAGAAAAGGGAAAGGCGGATGTAAAGACAGTGGACACTGGTTATGATCCTACATTATTTAAAGAAGCTCTAAATGAAGGTTTTTATAGGTCTGAAGTGCATATGTCTGTGAGTCCTACTCTAACTAAAAGGGGACAGTTTATAAAAGGTTCAGCTGACAAAAGGTGGCAATCATTTATTCGTATGCCGAAGCAACCACAACAAAATATTATTGATGACCCATTACCTTCAAAGCCTGATGAAGGCATCTTTTATAATAGTATCTGGGATCAGCTGCTAGTATTTAGAACTCAAGATAAAAACATTGCCATTGACATGAAGTCAAGAATAAGTGGTGGCGAAACAAGTATACAATCAATGCTTGACAGATTAACAAGGACTATGAAGGGCAAGTTAAGTAAGGAACAGATTGAAGAAAAAATAACAGCTATCGCAAACTTGGGGGGTATTGAATCACGTGTAATTGTGGCTAAGGACGGAACTATCCATACTGCAAACTCTTATTTCACAACTAAAGGTGAAAACTATGGACCTGTTTCATTTCATAAGAGAGAGAGGAACTCGTTTATAGATCAAATTATATCTGATATGCAGGAAAGAAAAATGCAGATGGCTGACGAGCTCACTGATGATGAGATGAAATCTCTTGATGATGATATAGAACAGGCTACAGAATACGCAAGGATGATATCAGGTCTTGATGATACATCTACTGAAGAATACCGTAGTAGGCTTGTGTATCTACAAACAGCTGTTCATACAAAACATAGAAAGGCATCGTCTGATCTCACTAAAAGACGTAAGGATGATAGAGTTCACCCTGAGTATTTAGATAGAACATACACAACTCTTGCTCGTAACGATCTCATAGCTGAAGTAGTAGATGGTATTGAAAAGTTAACTAAGCTTGTAGAAACACCTGAATTATTGTCTGATGAAATTGATTACTTGATAAACAGAGTTAAAATGACTATGGGTGACCCTGATACAAGAGCAGGATACGGTTCATTAGAATTAGGCAACCAAGAGATTGCTGATAAAATCAACAGTATAAAGAGAATGATGAGCATGAATCAGAATTGGGATGCTGCTAGTGCTCAAAAGCTATTCCTAACTATGAACGCTCTTGTTGTAATGGTGACATTAGGATCAAGACAGGCTCTTGGCAATAGAACTCAGAATATTAATGAGGCAATAGTAGGTGGATGGCCACTACTTGTAAAAGCATGGACAGAATATAAAACTCCTTACTGGCAGGGTGTTATCAATAATACTGGTCTACTTAATATAGTATTCCAGTTCCAAGATTTTATGATGGGAGGTCAAGATGTAAAACTGACCGATGCTGGATTGGTCACTCATCCGTTGATTACAATGGGTACATTTGGATTCTCAGAAACAATTCCAACTCGGACTTTTGTTCAATGGATAAAGCTACGCAAGTTAGGTCGAGATAAATTTATTAGCGATGCTAAAAATAAAAAGGGTGAAAAGTTTCAGCTTCAAACATATGAATGGTTAATGAGGTTGGCTGGCAAAGGTAAGGGAATGGTGTCAGCTCCATCTGCTGAAGGACTAGAAAGACTTGACATAGAATATTTAGCTGAACTCTATTGGGATTTGTTTTTCTCAACTCAAGATGAACAAACTGAAGAACTAACAGCTGCACGCATAAAGGCTTTGGTTGGTGAGATATCTGAGACTAGACTAAAAAAGATGGTATCATGGAAGTTATCATGGTACTTTAGTATAGCAGGTGAAACTGGAAAAGAGTTCTTTACATTTACAGGAGGCGAGAAAGCCAATCGTGGAATAGGTGCTGTCTTTTCAATTATGATGGCTGATGAAGTTGGTTCACTTGGGGATAAGGTTTCAACGAAAAGAGCATTTGATGACAATGGTAAAGAAGTCTCCGTATTTGATAGACATCTTAGTGATGAAGCAGTTAATATGGCAAGGAACGCTGTCTATGCAACTCAGTTTGGTATGAATCAATTATATTTAGGTGAGATGTTTGGAGGAGCTGGCAAGTCAGGTTTACAGTTTAAATCATTTCCATATCAGCAAGTCATTAGAGACTTTAATACATTTGATACATTTATGAAAGGTAGTGGTGGTATGTGGAGTGTGGGTGATATGACATCAAGGTTAATGAGAGCTCAAGCTCAGGTTATCGCTGATGGATTTAGGGTTATGGCAGGTGATCAAACTTATAAGTACAGTCCAGGCAGGCAAGACATTGACCAAGAAGCTCGAGCTTTTATAAGAATGCTTGGAACAAGGACAATGGCCAGTGTAATAGGAGCTTTCACTGAGATTGGAGGATTAGTGGCTGGTATTGCAAGGATAGCTGCTGGTAGATCGGGATTTGGAATGATGAGAAGCATGGAAAACCCAATATTCGGACTACTTATTCGTTGGCTCATGATTAGTATGTTCATGGCTATGGACTGGGATGATGACGATGAAGACGAAAAGACAGAACAATTTTTTGATGATATCACCAGAGTACTCGTTCCTGTTTGGATAGCGTTGTGGTGGCAGTCATTCAAAGAGCAAAAGGAAATGATAGATGAAGATGAAATACCAGGCTTCCTTGAAGTACCTGAGCATCTCAACTATTAGTTCTAAGTCTTATCTTTAGATATTTTTATTAGCACACTCATAATTGATTGGAGTGTGCTAATTACTTTTCTTAGTGACTTCGATACTTCTTCTAAAACTTCAGCGTGGTCTTTCACGCTCATTTAGATTTTCTCATCCGAGATGCCAGCACCTAGATTGATGAACACTTTATAGATTTGAATCTGTACATCAGATACCATCCCTAATATATTTGAAATCCTAAACTTCAACAGTTTCTTAATTTTAAAGTCCATAATATGTTGTGTGTAATTTGATGTAACTGTAAAGTATCTTAATCCAAAGATTAAAAACTCTTTTTCATACCTCGTTTGCACTTGAACTTTTTTTATATCTCCCATTTTTAACTCCTTTTTTGTTTAATATCGAGGGGCTGGGCGGGTAACCTGGCTGAAAGGTGAAAGGATGGAAAGTCCTTCAGCTGCTAATCCCGACCCAACTCCTCAAATCCATATTTAGCTATCAATATAGCATCTGCTGTTTTTAATGTTATCTTTAAATCTTGAAAATAACTTAACGCAAGCATCTTCAAATATCTTTTTCTTTCTTGCTTTTCTTTTGGTAGTTCACCATACTTTTTCATCCATACTTGTGGAGGAACTGTTGTTACATCAAGATCATATGATGCACATATTCCTAGCCACATTCCATAGTTTGTTCCAAATTTAAATACACTTGACCTACCGTCACTAGGGAATGCATGAACATGTTCAATTATAACTTGAACTGAATCTTTACCTAGTCCTTCAATGTCGAAATCTCTAATTATCTCTCGCAGAGAATTTGCCATTCCCCTCGGATCACTTGGGCATGCCTGTACATTTCTCATCTTTTTACCATCATATGCACATATTCCACCTGATTTACCAGGGTCAATGCCTATTGTTATTTTACTCATCTATATTAACTCCAAATAACTTTTTGTTAGATACGTCCTTTTTATATAATTTACTGTTTGAGCCAGACGTACCATAATATTCTCTAATTGCACATTTCTTGCACACTGTAAGTTTCACTTCTGAAAGAGGGCTCGTATATGAATATTTTGGCTTTCTCTGAATATCGCTTCCACACATTCTGCATTCTTTTCTCTCGAACCATCCCGGTAGTAGTCTTATTCCAGGTCTCATTTACCAATCCGTTTTACCTATTCTAGCTTGTTCCACTGTTTCAAAGAATTTACACTTGTTACCGTCATATCCAACAGTATATCTTCCAATATTACCATATCGTGATTTAGCTATTATAATCTTTGTTTCATATCTGTCTTCGACAGAAGGGTTAGTATTGAATGGATAATATACAAATGCAGCCATCTCAGCAGTCTGTTCTATTGCTCCTGACTCTGCAAAGTCAGACATTTGAGGTACAGGGTCATCTCTGCTCTCAATATTTCTATTTAACTGACTAATTAATATTGCACTGCAATCAATCCTTTTACATAACCACTTGTATTCATACATGATTTTTTCTATCTCTAATCTTCTTTGATCCGCAGTTCCTTCCATGTCAATAAGCTGTATATAATCATCAATAATAACATCAGGTTTATGTTTACTTGATTCTCTCATGCTTTCAGCTAGTGTCCTAATATTGTCGTACATCATTAGGTTTTTATATTTAGTGTTTATTAATTCAGATACTCTATCTATCTCAATTTTCTGTTCACTATCTAGCTGATTCCTTCTCACACTGTCATATGAAAGACTGTTAGACTCCACACATATAAGCTTTTTCATCATTTCAGTGTTAGACATCTCTCTGTTAAACAACATCACCTTATATCCGCCTTCTATAATCTTACTGACTATGTTTATCATTAATGTGCTTTTACCGTGGCCTGGTCTTCCTCCTATGACTGTTAATTCTTGTTTTGTCATTCCACCTGCTGGTTTATCTAAGAAATCAAGACCAAATGGAATTACATTATCTTTTCTATCAAGATGGTCTATTGTTTCAGCGACTATTGATGATATATCCCTTTTAATAGTTGGTTCAAGCTTGCGTAGCTCATCTGAAAATCTTTCATGTTTATAAAGTATATCAGTTATAGTTTTACTATTGTCTTCCGCTGTTCTAGCTAACGCTTGAGCACTTTTAATTGCTTCTCGCTTTATATATCTTTCCCACACTATCTTCGCATATTCTTCAACATTCTCAGCTGTCGGACATGCTTCGTATAGTCCAGTTAAGAAATATCCCATTTCTCTACCAGACTCTTGAACATTCATTCTTTTCTTTACTTCATCATTTACTGTAACTGCGTCTATTAGATTATGTGCTTTATATAGTGAATACATTGAATCCCATATCATCATATGATCTTCACCATAAAAGGCTCTTCTATCTTTAATCCATCCAATAGCCCTTTCCATTGTATTCGTTCCTCCATATAATACAGCACCTATCACCGCTTGCTCAGCGTCATAACTATTGGGTTGTATCCCATCTATTGTTGGCATTATATTCCTCCTTTCTCATTAAATATTGTTATTTGATCTGATAATATTGGCTTATAATTAGTAATCACAAGCTCAACTCTTTCTTTTTTATCAGAAGCACCTGAGTACACCGTTTTGACTTCATTCACATAATATTCTTTAAATAAGTCTTTTATGACCTGTCTATTATCATAACTGACCATAAACTTTGCTTTATTTTCATGTATTTTATCACATGCGTCTTTTAAATCATCATGGTCATTCTTAGTAAAGTCATGGAAGTAGTAATTCTTTTTCTCACCTGCAACTACATATGGTGGATCAAGATACCAGCAGTCATCTTCTTGTGGCTCATATCTTTTTAAAAGCTCTCTAAAATCAAGATTCTCTATTATCACTCCATTCATCATTTTTCTAGACCATTTTAATTCTTCTATAAGACTGGTGTGCCAATTAGTTTTTGGACCTTCAGCTTTAGAAAGTACATTATATGGGTTCTTGTTAAATGCGTTCTTTGTAACATAGTAATACATTGCAGCTCTTTTAGCATCAGGTATTATTATCTCACCTTTTGTTGATAATATCTTTGCCTGATAATCAGCGAATAGCTTTCTTGACCTTGGAATCCAATATACGTGGTTACTAAACTCATCAAACTTCTCAGCTACTGACACATATAGATTAACGATATCATTATCAAAATCATTAACTATGTTTCTATCAACTCTTTTTTTTCTAAAGAACATGCTCAATCCACCTGCAAATACTTCAATGTATCTACTATGGTCGGGAAGCATGGGAATTAACTGTTTAGAAAGTTCCCACTTCCCGCCATAATAGGGGATTACAACTGGGCAGTTCGCAAATCCAATGTGAGGCATATTTTAAGCCTTTGCCATCTTCTTTATTGCTTGATACATCTCTGATTCAAGTTTGTGAGTTGTTTCATGGTTTCTATTGCTAACGTGACTGAGTACCCATGTGGCTGCATTGAATAAATCCCAATGAGTCTTTGGTTTATTAGCAGATAGATAATTAACTATATGCTCAATCAGTTTTGTAGGAAACTTTTCTACAACCTTAACAATATCCTTCTGCTGAACCTTGGATGACATCAATTTAGGAAATTCGTTATTTAAGACAGTTTCCATATTTCCAATGGTTTCTTCGACAATTTTACCAATGTGTCCGTTTTGTAGTTTAGAATTCCATACGCTATGCCTTGCAGATGTATGCCCTAGCATTCTACCTACGACTAATCCATTACTGCAAACTAATCTAAATGCACCTCCAAGTACATCAACTTGGGTGCTTCCATCATAGCTATTCTTTATATTTAATTGAGGAAATAGCTTTTCACCCTCAATTGTGATTGGATTCTTACGAAACTTAAATATCCAGCTTGACCTTGCTCCTTGTGCGAAGGTTTTAACTTCATCTATAGTTCCGTGGTTTCTTTCAATGATTGGAAGGGCTTTATCCATCACTTCTTGGTTTGTTACTAGCTTATATTCATTAGTAACGCAAGAAAGTACACTGTTGTTGTCTTCCCTAACTATGAATTTATGACCAGTATTATTTGTACTGATACCCATAATAGCTGGCACTTCTTTTACTGCAAACAATGATTGTTCAATCATGTTATTCTCCTTTTCGTTTATCGGTTATTTCAATTACTGAAGTTTCTGATCCGATTACCATCTTCTTCATATAGAAAAGATTGTCAAGTCCTATATATAAATTTCCTCTCTCATCCCTTGAAGTTTCATCATCATAATACTTTTTTTTATAGTGTTCAGGTATATCATACCAATATACACTTGTGCCCATATTGCCATGGCTAAGGACAACTCCTTTTAAGTCTTCCGATGTATTTGTTGTAAATTTTGACCCCGGTTCGAGGTCTGAGATTGGTTCCATCCTTATCCTCCTTTTCATATATGAATTTACGAATTATATCGCTTATTTCATATAGTAATATCATTCACAGTTATCACACACTTTGACAGTATGATATCCATTTTCAGCTTGATCTTCCTCTCTATATTCTTGTTCTCCGTCATCGAGCATTCTTTTAATTTTTACAAAGTCATCTTTTAGTGTAGTAAAGTAAGCTTTTTCATTTGAGTCATTATTATAGTCAAATACATCTGAAATTTTTATTGAAACGACTAAAGACCTTAATACTCTGTCTATTTCAGCTTTAGATAATTTTATTGTTGCTGTTGATACCATCATTTTCCTTTCACTGTTTATTGTTTTATATATTTATTATGGATATAAACTTAATGATAATTACCATTTCAAGTCACTACTACAATATACTTTTTTCGAGTTATTTGATAGCACCACGGAGTGTTCTACTAATTGTCATCAGAAGTATCATCAGTTAATCATTTATTGTTAAATTATCAAAATCATATTCATTTATTGCTGTTACAGGAAACATTGTATCATTATCAAGACCATTATCTACTGCGATATTTATTGGAAAACCAGATGGTCTTTCTAATTTCATTTCTAAGACAAAGAACCTCTGTCCTTTAGGAAGTTTCCATCCATGTACATCAGTTATGTCCTCAGTTGTTTTTCTCAATCCAGCTTTATTCATTCCTTTAGGTATTCCAATCATCACTCCATCCCACTTTCTTTATCAATAATGCTATCAATAGTTACATTAGATATTTCGCCATCTAAAAGTTTTTTACCAAGCTTATACTCAGGTGTTGACTTTAT
>TARA_R110000737_G_scaffold175027_1_pt1 | contig 13296 bp, 15 predicted proteins | sample TARA_R110000737 | Tara Oceans TARA_R110000737 (sample SAMEA4398027) | marine metagenome | biome: Polar Biome; feature: [SRF] surface water layer (ENVO:00010504); material: water (ENVO:00002006), including particulate matter (ENVO:01000060) such as... | depth 5 m
TTTAATGCTATAACCGATAAGCCTTACATTGTAGATAAAAGCAGAGGCTGGGGAGCCTATTATGACTTCCTTAACTTCTACCAAGAAAACCCTAAAGTTATCTGTATGGTCAGGGATTTACGAGATGTGTTTAGTTCTATGGAGAAGCAGCATCGTAAGGCTCAGAAGATCTCTAGTGGTATAGTGAATGATAGCGACATGGAAGGTACAACTACAGCTAAGCGAGTAGACATATGGGCTAACTCACAGCCAGTAGGTTTGGCTATTGATCGTTTACATCAAGTCCTACTTGAACGGAATCCTATCTTATTTGTTAGGTATGAAGATCTCACCTCTAATCCTCAAGAAGAATTAGATAAGATTTATGAGTACTTAGGTGTACCTAAACATAAGCATAACTTTGCAGAGGTTAAGCAGATCACCAAAGAAGATGACAGTGTGTATGGTGGAGCAGGTGACCACACAATCAGAGGTGATGTTAAAGCATTACCTTCTGATTATGAGGTGATCCTAGGTAAGGAAACCTCAGACAATATCAAGGCTGCATACTCTTGGTTCTTTGAGACCTTTGGGTACAACAAGTAATAAGTATGTGGGTATGCTAATTCAATTAGCTTATAAATACTATTATAAAGTAATAAGAGAGCATCCATCATGGCTACGCCTACATCCAGAGCAAGTTTAATAGAATATTGTATGAGAAGACTAGGAAGTCCTGTCATTGAGATAAACGTGGATGACGATCAAGTATCTGACCGTATCGATGAAGCTCTTCAATATTATCAAGAATATCATTCTGACGCTATCGTAAAGACATACCTCAAACACGTCGTTACTGCAACTGATATTGCTAATGAATATCTTACTATAGCAGATTCAGTAACATCTATTGTAAAGGTTCTTCCACTAGGTTTTGGTTCAAGTAATTGGAACTCTGATAATTGGCAGATCATGGCACAAACAATGCGTGACTTCCAAGTTGGTGGTTCTATTGCAGAATACGAAATGTCTCAGCAGAATATATCCCTTATGCAACATCGTATGGGTACTGCAGAGGGTGTTCGTTATAATCGTCATCAGAACAAACTGCACATTGAAGTTAAGTGGGGAACAGAAGTAAAGGAAGGATCCTATATCGTAGCAGAAGCATATAATATTGTTGATCCATCTGAGTATTCTAGCATATATAATGATATGTTTCTGAAGCAATATTCTACTGCCCTAATCAAACAACAATGGGGTGCAAACCTTATTAAGTTTGAGGGTATGCAATTACCTGGTGGCGTTACCATGAATGGCCGTCAGTTGTACGATGATGCTACAGAAGAAATTAGACTCATCCGCGAATACATGCAGGTGAATTATGAAGAACCTGTTGACTTTATGATAGGGTAATTGTTATGGCTACTAATGTTTTCTTTTCTCCGAAAGTACGCTCTGAGCAGATGCTATATGAAGATCTGCTAATAGAGTCGTTAAAGATCTATGGGCAGGACGTCACATATATACCTCGTACTCTTGTTAACAATGATAGGATTATGGGTGAAGCTATTGCGTCCTCATTTGATGCTGCGTATAACATTGAAATGTATATTGAGAACCCAGAAGGGTTTGATGGTGAAGGTGATCTATTTGCTAAATTTGGTGTAGAGATCCGTGATCAGGCTACTCTTGTTGTATCTCGCTATAGGTGGGAACAGTTGATTGGTATTCAGAATAACCTTATTAATGCAAATCGCCCAGCAGAGGGAGATTTAATATATCTACCATTATCTAATTCATTATTTGAAATAGCTCATGTAGAGCACGAACAACCATTCTATCAGTTAAGTCAATGGCCTACATATAAGATCCGTATAGAGAAGTTTGAGTATGCAAATGAGACTTTGAATACTGGTATTGATGCTATCGATGATATCGATGATAATTTTGCATACGGACTCAAGCTTGTTATAGATAATTCAAATGGTACAGACCTTAGTGTAGGAGAGTCTATTACTCAGACTCTTCTTGATGGTACTATTATTACAGGTGAAGTAGTAAACTTCAGCAGCACTTTTGATGTTCATACAGCTATTATATCACATATTAAGGCTTCAGACAACAAGCAACATAGCATTGCTACTGGAATTAATATAGTCGGATCAACATCTACTGCTGCATGGAATGTAGTATCAGTAGCAGATTCGTTTGGTGATACCTTTAATAAGAATGCAGAGTTTGATACAGAGCGAAATGATATACTAGATTTTGCAGAAAGCAATCCATTTGGTGAACTATAATGTTTAATAAGAATCATTTCTACCATCAAACCATTAGGCGATTAGTGTCAGTATTTGGCACTATGTTTAATGACATACATATCATACATAAGGACTCGGCTGGTAATATGAAAGACCAGCTGAAAGTTCCTCTTGCATATGGTCCAAAGCAGAAGTTTCTTGCTCGCTTGCAGGAATCACCTGATCTACGTAATACGTCGCTTGCAATTAAGCTTCCACGTATGAGCTTTGAAATAACTTCTATGGCATATGATACTACACGTCAATTGCCAAAGACATCAAACTTCTCTATGGCAGGTGCTGATAATAACAATAGAAAGAAAGCGTACGTTGCTGCACCATATACAATTGGTATTCAATTAAGCATTCTAACCAAGACACAAGATGATGGTCTCCAAATTATTGAGCAGATCATTCCTTACTTCCAACCTTCTTATACAGTAACAGTAAAGAATATTCCTGGTCTATCTGATATCAAATCTGATGTACCTATTACATTAACTTCTGTTGCAATGTCAGATGAGTATGAGGGTGATTTCACTTCTAGAAGAGCCATTATATATACTTTAGACTTCGATGTAAAGATTAACTTCTTTGGTCCAGTAGATGAAGAGAAAGCTGTTATTCGTACTGCTATCACAAATATATCTGAAACTGGAAGTACAATAGCAGTAGTAAATACTACCACAACAACAGACCCAATAGACGCCGGCGTAGATGATGATTATGGATATACCGAAACAATTAACTTCCTCGACGAAGATTAAGTCAGACGTAGACATTGCAGCCGATTATGAATATAGTCGGTCGAATTACTACAACTTAATAGAAGCTGGTAATGAAGCAATTATTGAGATGCTTGAATTAGCAAAGGAAACACAGCACCCTAGATCATTCGAGGTGTTAGGTAAACTGATAAAAGATATTTCAGATGTAAACGATCGCCTGCTTAAAATGCAAAAGGCTAAGAAGGAATTAGCTACAGAAGAAGCAGATACACCAAAGCTAGGTGGTGTAACTAATAACAATCTATTCGTTGGATCTACTACTGATCTTCAGCGTATGTTAGCAGACGCAGCATCTGAAAAAGTGATAGTACATGACCCAAAGGAATGATACATATTTAGGTAATCCCCTAGTAAAACGAGATGGTATACAACAAGCTTGGACAGAAGAGAGCATAAAGGAATACGCTAGATGTATGCAGAGTCCAGTATATTTTGCCGTCAATTATCTTAAAGTAATTAACCTAGATGAGGGACTAGTACCATTTGAATTGTATGGCTATCAAGAGAAGATGTTTGATCACTTCAATGATAATCGATTCTCTATTGTATTAGCATGTCGTCAATCTGGTAAGAGTATTTCATCTGTAGCATATCTATTATGGTATGCAGTATTCCATTCAGAACAAACTATTGCAATCCTTGCTAACAAAGGATCTACTGCTCGTGAGATGCTTGCTCGCATAACCTTAATGCTAGAGAATCTCCCCTTCTTCTTACAGCCAGGTTGTAAAGCACTCAACAAGGGATCAGTTGAATTTAGTAACAACTCAAGGATTATTGCTTCTGCTACATCTGGATCATCTATTCGTGGTATGTCTATCAACGTACTATTCTTAGATGAGTTTGCATTCGTAGAGAATGACGCAGAGTTCTATACTTCAACATATCCTGTAATATCATCTGGTAAGAATACAAAGGTAATCATTACATCTACTCGTAATGGTATTGCTAATGTATTCCATAAGCTATATGAGGGTGCTGTTCAGAAGACTAATAACTTTAAGCCATTCAGAGTAGATTGGTGGGACGTTCCTGGGCGTGATGAAGCATGGAAAGCAGAGACTATTGCTAACACTTCTCAGCTGCAGTTCGATCAAGAATTTGGTAACATGGTTACTACTTCTGGAACCACTTTAGTTGATGCAGATAAGCTATTGGCATTACAATCTATCGAACCCATATACACTCAGAATGGAATCTCTGTATATGTTAAGCCTAAAGAAGATCGTAATTACCTCATGTTTGTGGACGTTGCAAAGGGACGTGGGCAAGATTATTCTACGTTTAATATCATTGATGTAACAGAACAGCCATTCAATCAGGTGTGTACATATAGAGATAATATGATTTCACCTCTATTGTATCCAGACGTTATATATAAATACGCCACCACATATAATGATGCTTACGTCGTTATTGAGAATAATGATGCTGGCGCTGTAGTATGTAATGGATTGTATTACGATTTAGAGTATGAAAATGTTCATGTAGAGAGTTCTATTAAGGCAGGTGGCGTTGGCGTCACAATGAACAAGAAGATCAAGCGTATTGGCTGCTCTAATATAAAGGATCTAATAGAGCAAGGAAAGCTACAGATTAATGATGCAGAGACTATTATAGAGCTATCTGCATTCTCTGCTAGGGGATCATCTTACGAAGCATTACCTGGTATGCATGACGATTTGGTTATGAACTTAGTAATGTTTGGTTGGTATTCTAGTACTCCATTCTTTCTTGAAATGACAGACATAGACCTTAGAAATATGTTATATTCAGAAAGGATGGCAGAGATAGAAAGTGATATGCTACCATTTGGTATTATAGGTCACGAAAATGAAGACGATGGCCCAACAATCGATACAGAATTTACAGGAGACATCTGGACCGTCTCCTAAAAGATGATAACGTATAAATACTTACAATTGAGATTATACCTTATCATGAATCATATTAAATAACTTTTTGAGGAAGAAAGTATGGCATTTCAAGTTTCGCCTGGCGTAAAGGCATATGAAATCGATGCTCCGAACACTGTAGCAGGCGTATCTACGTCTACCGGCGCTTTTGCCGGCCCATTTGCATGGGGTCCAGTAGAAGAGATCGTAACAGTTGGTTCTGAAGCCGAACTAATATCAACATTCGGGGCACCTGATTTGACTACTAATAAGTCATTCCTTGTTGCTGCAAACTATCTAATGTACTCACAAGCATTGCGAGTTGTACGAGCTTCTGCTGGTCAATTAAATGCAGACGATGCTGGTGGTAGTATTGCAAACGTACTAATCAAAAACAAAGATGACTACGATGCTACAATTGGATTTCCATCTGGATCTACATGGACAGCTAAGTACGGTGGCACATTAGGTGATGCACTTCAAGTAGAAGTTTGTTCTTCTGGTGGAGGTTTTACTGGTTGGGCTCATGAGAAGTTATTCTCTGCTGCACCTGGTACATCTTCATTTGCTTCGGCTTTAAGTATTACTGACGACGAATTACATATTGTAGTATCTGATGCTACTGGTGCAATTTCTGGTACAGTTGGTACAGTGTTGGAAATTTATGCTCACGTTTCTCAATTAGCAGACGCTAAGAAAACTAACGGTTCAAATAACTACTACAAAGATGTACTTAATGCTCAATCAGCATGGGTATGGTGGACAGGACATAGTTCTACTGACTTAACACAAGCTGGTACTTTATCTGCTGCTGTTACTGGTGCAATGGATAACCATACTGCTGTTATCACTGCTGTATTGTCTGGTGGTGTAGACGATAATACTCCTACAGACGGTGAGCTAGGAACTGCATATAACTTATTCTCTAATAAAGAAACAGTTGATGTTGATCTAATCATTGGTGGTTCAGTTTCTACTACTTTAGCTAACACTCTTGTAACTCTTGCAGAATTACGTAAAGACGCTGTTGTTTGTCTTTCTCCTACTGCTACAGATATTACTGCTGCTTTGGTTATAGCATGGGGTAATTCAATTACTAAGTCTACATATGCGGTACTAGATTCTACTCTTATTAAAGTGTATGATAAGTACAATGACGTTTATGTTAACATTGGCGCTTCTGGTGCTGTTGCTGGCTGTATGGCTGCTACAGATGACGTTGCTGATCCATGGTTCTCTCCTGCTGGTGTTTCTCGTGGACAAATCCGCGGTGTTACTAAGCTAGTATGGAATCCTACTCAGTTAGAGCGTGATGACTTGTACAAAGTAAGCATCAACCCAATCGTTGCAATTCCTGGTCAAGGAACAATGCTTTTCGGTGATAAGACTAACTCTGCTAAGCCTTCTGCATTCGATCGTATTAACGTACGTAGATTGTTCATTGCTGTTGAGAAAGCTATCTCTGCTGCTGCACGCGGTATGTTGTTTGAATTCAATGACGAGTTTACTCGCTCACAGTTCAAAAATGCTGTAGAGCCATTCATGCGAGATGTGAAAGGTAGACGTGGCGTTACAGACTTTAAAGTAGTTTGTGATGAGACCAATAACGGTCAAGGTATTGTTGATTCAAACCAGTTTGTTGCAGGTGTATACCTTAAGCCATCTCGTTCTATTAACTTTATCACATTAAACTTTATCGTTTCTAGAAGCGGTGTTGAGTTTACTGAGATCTCAGGATAATAAAGGAGAAATAATATGGCTATTTTAGGCGTTGATGACTTTAAGTCAAAACTAACAGGTGGTGGTGCTAGACCCAACCTATTCAAAGCAACATTAAACTTTCCTCTAGGTATCACTACTGATAACGAGAAAGCATCTTTCATGTGTAAAGCTGCTTCATTACCTTCATCGGTAATTGCTCCAATCATGGTACCTTTCAGAGGTCGTCAGTTGCAAATTGCTGGTGATAGAACGTTCGAACCTTGGACTGTTACTATTATCAATGATACCGATATGTCCGTTCGTAACGCTTTCGAAAAGTGGATGAACGAAATCAACAATCATACGACTGGTGGTGGTTTAACCAACCCAGCTTCATATGATGCTGATATGTCTATCGAGCAATTAGATAAAGCAGGTAATTCTTTAAAGCGATATGATATCAAAGGTGTTTGGCCAACAAACGTCTCGGCAATTGAATTGTCGTATGATACTGCTGATACGATCGAAGAGTTCACAGTTGAACTTCAAGTGACATATTGGGAATCTACCGGCATTACTAGCTAGTATAAATAATGCTATAATATAGGGGAGTTCGCTCCCCTATTCTTGATATAATAATAGGATAGTATAAAATGGCAGAAATATTTGGATTCTCAATCAACCGATCGAAAGTTGAAAAAGAAGAAGCAAAGAAAACTTCTTTTGTTGCTGCAGATGATGATGAAGGCGCGCAATATATTGCATCAGCTGGTAATCATTACGGCCAGTACATTGACGTCGATGGTAATAAAGCAAAGGATACAAAAGATTTAATTCTGAAGTATCGAGCTGCTGCACAGATTACTGAATGTGATGCTGCTATTGAAGATATTGTCAACGAAGCTCTTGTTGCCGATGCTACTGATGGTCCTATATCACTTTCATTAGACAATTTAGAAGTATCTGCTTCTATTGCTAAGAAGATTCAAGATGAATTTGATACTATAGTTAAACTGACTAAGGTTAATACCAAAGGTCACGAATTATTCCGTAAGTGGTATATCGACGGACGATTGTACCATCACATCATGGTAGATGAAAAATCTGCTGCACGTGGCATTTTAGAAGTACGATATATTGATCCTACTCGAATCCGCAAAGTAAAAGAACTAATTAAAGATAAAGATCCTAAGACTGGTACAGAAGTCATTAAGGGGGTCAAAGAATATTATCTCTATCAGACAAATAATATGATGAATAAAGAGGAAGCTCTGCGTATTACTCCAGATGCTATCTCATACGTTACATCAGGTCTGATGGATCCAGAACGAAATAAAGTTATATCACACGTACATAAGGCTCTCAAGCCTGCTAACCAATTAAGATTATTGGAAGACTCTGTTGTAATCTATAGAGTATCACGAGCACCTGAGAGACGTATATTCTACATTGACGTAGGTAACCTTCCTAAGTCAAAGGCAGAAGCATACTTACAAGGCATCATGAATAAATACCGCAACAAGATGGTATATGATGCAAATACAGGTGATATTAAAGACGGTAAGACTCATATGTCTGCTCTCGAAGATTTCTGGTTACCTCGTCGTGAAGGCGGTCGTGGTACAGAGATTTCTTCATTACCAGGTGGAACTAACCTAGGTGAGATCGAAGATATTATGTACTTTCAAAAGAAGCTATATAAGTCATTGAATGTACCTGTGCAGCGTCTTGAATCAGAGTCATCATTCTCTATGGGTCGCTCTACTGAAATTACAAGAGATGAAGTTAAGTTCTCTAAGTTCATTGCTCGTCTGAGATTAAAATTCTCTGAGCTATTCATGGGTCTATTACGTACTCAATTATTGCTCAAGAAAGTTATATCTGCAGAAGACTGGGAAGAGTATAAAGACGACATTAAGGTTTTGTTTGAAACAAACATTCACTTTGCTGAATTAAAGGCTGCAGAAGTATTACGTGAGCGTGTAGACACTCTTACTAATATGGAACAACATATCGGAGTTTACTATTCTCGTGAATGGGCTCGTAAGAACGTATTAATGCAGACAGAAGAAGAAATTAAAGAACTTGATAAACAGATTGAAGATGAAAAAGAATCAGGTGACATTGATGGTGATGTTTTAGACTCAGATGGTGATGGAGACTTCGATGTTGATGATGTTTCAGAAGTAGAAGATCAGAAGCCATTAGCTGTTAAAAAGCCAGCGAAAGAACCTGAAAATTAAAAACATATAAATAATGAAAGGAATAAATATGACTGATGTACAAGATTTAATCAATAGTATTGGGCAGGATAATAAATCCGGTTCTGCTGATTTATTTAAAGATGTTATGGCTACTAAGATGTTAGCTGCTATTGATGCAAAACGTGTTGAAGTTGCAGCAAGCGTCTATTCTAAGGAAGAAATAAAAGATGAAGACGTTTAAGTCCCTACAGAAAAATCTGTTAGAATTAAAGATGTCATTTAAGGTACCTGCGGGCGAAACCTTAATAACTTCATTTGATATTGGTAAGAAGCCAAATTCAAAAGATGCACACGTTACTAAGAAAGGATCTCTATTCAACGTATACGTCGATGGTGATAAATTAGATACTTACTCCTCTGAAAAAGCTGCAGTAAAATCAGCAAAAGAATTTGGAAAACTGATAGGTAAATAAGACCATGAAGTTAATTACTGAGTATACAGAAAATAACTTAACATCATTAACTGAAGAAGTTAACGGTGAGAAGAACGTATATATAAAGGGTATATTCATGCAGGCCGAGAAGAAAAATCGGAATGGAAGAATATACGAAAGAAGAATTTTAATGCCTGCCGTTCAACGTTATGTTAACGAGCAAGTAAATACAGGTAGAGCTGTTGGGGAATTAAACCATCCAGATGGTCCCTCAGTTAACCTGGATAAAGTTTCACACAGAATTACCGAACTTAACTGGGAAGGTAATAACTGTATTGGAAAGGCGCTTATTCTTGATACTCCTATGGGTCAGATCGTAAAAGGTCTTGTCGCAGGTGGTGTTAGATTGGGTGTCTCTAGTCGTGGTATGGGTAGTCTTGTATCTAAAGGTGGACATAATTATGTCGGAGAAGATTTTATTCTCAACACTGTAGATATCGTTCAGGATCCTTCTGCTCATGATGCCTTCGTTGATGGTATTATGGAAGGGGCTGATTGGTGCTGGAACAACGGTGTTCTAGTACAAGAAATTGAGAAAATAGAGACTGAAGTAAAGCGTGCATCGGCAGCCGATCTTAGATCTGGTAATGTTCAGATGAAAGCATTTAAAGACTTCCTCTCAAAACTTTAACAAAAATATAGGAGTATAATTATGTCTAAAGAAGATCTAATTACAGATCAAGAGATTGATCAAGTGGTCGAAGACATTACAGTTGCAGAACTCCAAAATGATGAAGAGCTTGTGGAAGACGTTGAAGTAGACGAGGAAGAGCTTGTAGTAGAAGATGCTGAATTGGAAGCAGAAGTTGTAGCATACGACTTTGCAGAAGATTTAGATGCATTGACTGCTGAAGAAGCTACCTTATCTGAAGGATTCAAGGGCAAAGCACAAATCATTTTCGAAGCAGCAATTAAGTCGAAGATCGCTACAGAAGTCGATCGTTTAGAAGAGAACTACGCCGAGCAATTGGTTGAAGAAGTTGATTCTATTCGTGAAGATCTAACAACTAAGGTTGATGGTTATCTATCATATGTCATTGAGACATGGATGAAGGATAATGAGTTAGCAGTAGAGAACGGTATCCGTACTGAAATCGCTGAGAACTTTATGACCTCATTACAAGCATGTTTCACAGAAAACTATATCGAAGTGCCTGCTGGCAAAGAAGATATGTTTGACGAAATGGCTACCAAAGTCGATAAACTTGAAGAGCAGCTTTCTGAAGCTGTAGATTCTAATATCCAACTAAAGAAAGTAACATCTGATTTACAGCGTGACGCTAAGTTTGCTGAAATCTCAGAAGGACTTACTGCAGTAGATGTTGAAAAGTTGAAAGGCTTGACTAAAGACATTGACTTTGAAACAGTTGAACAATTTGAAGAGAAGGTTGCTACTATTAAAGCATCTTACTTCAAAGAAGCAACTCTAGAAGTTATGCAAGATGTCGTTATCGAAGCAGACGTAGAAGTAGAAGATACTGATATGTCGCCTATGATGGCTCGATATGTTGCAGCAATGAAAAAGACACTATAAACACACACATTCATAAGGAATAAAAAAAAATGTCTACATTACAAGAAAAATGGGCTCCTGTCCTAAACAACTCTGACGCTGGTGAATTCCAGGACAGTCATCGTAAAGCAGTTACTGCACAAATCTTAGAAAACCAAGAAAAGGCAATGAGCGAAGAACGCGCTGCAGCTGGTTTCGGTGGAATCCAAGAAGCAGCTCCTACTAACGCAACTGGCGCTAGCGTTGATAATTGGGATCCAGTATTGATCTCTTTGGTTCGACGTGCTATGCCTAACCTAATGGCCTTTGATGTTGCTGGCGTTCAGCCAATGACTGGTCCTACTGGTTTGATCTTCGCAATGAAGTCTCACTATACCACACAAGCTGGTACAGAAGCTGGTTTTAACGTTGCAGATAACGCTTTCTCTGGTGCTGGTACCTCTCCTGCAGGTACTGTAATGACTACTGCTGTTGGTGAAGGTGTTACACCTGCTGAGATGGCTTTCTCTATCGATAAGACTTCCGTAACTGCCGGTACTCGTGCACTTGCTGCTTCTTACTCAATGGAACTAGCTCAAGACCTTAAAGCAATCCACGGTTTGGATGCTGAGTCTGAATTAGCTTCTATCTTAACTACTGAGATCCTTGCAGAAATCAACCGTGAATTGGTTAATACCATTAACGTTGCTGCTAAGTCTGGTACTACTGGTGCAGTTGCTGGTACTATCGATGCTACTGCATCTTCTGGTGATCTAGATGGTCGTTGGAACGTTGAGCGCTTCAAAGCACTTCATCACTTGATCGAGAAAGAAGCTAACGGCATCGCTCTTGATACACGTCGTGGTAAGGGTAACTTCCTAATCTGTTCAGCTGACGTTGCTTCTACTTTAGCAGCTGCTTCTATCCTAGATTACACTCCTGCTCTTCAAGCTAATCTTCAAGCTGACGTAACTGGCAATACCTTTGCTGGTGTTATCGGTGGTCGTATGAAGGTTTATGTTGATCCATATGCTGCTGCAGACTATATGACTGTTGGCTATAAGGGTTCAAATGCTTATGACGCTGGTATCTTCTACTGCCCATATGTACCATTGACCATGATGCGTGCACAGGATCAGAACACATTCCAACCTAAGATTGGATTCAAGACTCGTTACGGAATGGTTGCAAACCCATTCACTAGCTTAACTGCTAACACTAACGTTTACTACCGTCACAACTTGATTACTAACCTGTAATCATAACCACGGTAATATAACTCTGTAATAATAATAATTATAATACAGAGCTTTGAGGGAGTCGAAAGACTCCCTTTTTTTATGCCTTATAAATAGTAGCATAACACAGAGGAAATAGCCATGGCAATTACTGCAAATAAAAACTACTTATCGAGCGAATCATTTCGTCTTGTAATATCACGTACAGACTATCCTAACCTAGAATACTTCTGTAATTCAGTTATGCATCCAGACGTTAGTGTAGGCGAAACTACTACAGCGATGGCTAGATTAGATCACTTTACTCCTGGTGATAAGATGACAATGGGTACATTAACCTGTACAATAATTGTTGATGAGGATATGGAGTCATACAAAGAAGTATTTAAATGGTGTGAGAACATAGTTAATGGCAATACAAATGATACTGCTGATATTGCATTGCAAGTATTATCGTCAAAGAACAACGTACTAAATACTATCACATACGTAGATGCATTTCCAACCAATGTATCGAACCTACAGTTTACTACAAATACAAATGAATATATAACATTTGATGTAACCTTTAGAATGAGTTATTTTACTATATAGGATTATTATGAATTTAGATGATGTATTAAGTGAGTGGAAGATTGATTCAGAAATTAACGAAATGGCCCTAGACGAAGCTTCTAGAGATTCAGCCAAATTGCACTCCAAGTATCTGGAAATGTTTATGTCTAGCAAACTACATGCTAAGCGTAAGGAGCAGCAATTACAAACACTATTAAAGCAAAAATGGTTATACTATAACGGAAAGATGACACAGTCTGAGATTGAATCTGAGGGCTGGGAATTCGATCCGTTCAATGGTATGAAAGTATTAAAGGGTGACCTTACGTACTACTATGATGCCGACAAAGACATTCAGAAAATCATAATGCAGATTGAATATCGTAAAGCATTGAGAGATACATTAAAAGAGATCATGGAAAATATTAAGTGGCGCCACCAAAATATAGGTAATATAATTAAGTGGAGACAATTCGTTAGCGGAGTCTAATATGGCAGATATAACAATAAATAACAAGAATTACGTATACATACACATCGATGTTGAAGGTGGCATTGCCAACGAGTTAGTAGATCACTTCACTTTCTTCGTCCCCAACTATAAATTTATGCCGTCATACAAAAATAAGCTTTTCGATGGCAAAATC
>TARA_R110000737_G_scaffold348840_1_pt1 | contig 13274 bp, 12 predicted proteins | sample TARA_R110000737 | Tara Oceans TARA_R110000737 (sample SAMEA4398027) | marine metagenome | biome: Polar Biome; feature: [SRF] surface water layer (ENVO:00010504); material: water (ENVO:00002006), including particulate matter (ENVO:01000060) such as... | depth 5 m
AAAAAATCAAAAAAGAAAAACCACTTCCAGAGATCTCCGATGCCGAAATTCCTTATGATTTGCCTGAGGGGTGGGTTTGGTGTAGGTTGGGGGATCTAGTGGCATTCATGGCGTATGGAACATCCCAAAAAACCAATGATAACCATTATGATGTACCAGTTCTTCGAATGGGAAACATAACATCTGATGGAAATTTGCATTTCAATAACCTTAAATTTATTCCTGCTACCCATAAAGATTTGCCAAAGTTATATTTAAAAAACGGAGATTTAGTCTTTAATCGAACTAATAGCTATGAATTAGTTGGAAAAACTGGAGTTTTTAAAGGAGATGATTTTTCATATACTCTAGCTTCATATTTAATTAAGGTTTCCCTTTATAATAAATACGTTGATTCAGATTATATTAACAACTACATTATCTCCCCAATAAGCAGAAAGACTCAGATAGAGCCCCAAATAACTGCACAAACAAATCAGGCTAATTTTAGTGGATCTAAACTGAAAGTTATATTAATTCCATTTCCTCCAATAGAAGAACAAAATGCCATTGTAGAAAAAATAAATGATTTAGTGTACATGTGTGATAACCTGGGAAAAGAAAAAAAACAAAATACTCAGCAGCTAGAAGATCTGATGCAGAGTTGTTTGAAGGAGGTAATTGAGGGAGAGAAAATATGATACAGTCTAGATATATTCAAGCTCAAACAGCCGTAGCCATAATAGATTTTGATAATTTTATAGATGACAACTCTATACTCGATTCTGAATCAGATTTTGACCAAAAAATCAATCAAATTCTTACTAAGGTAGTTGATGATTCCACATCATTTATCTTGATAAGATTTTATGGTGGTTGGTACATGAATGGCACTTTATCAAGAATAGGGTCTTTAATTCAACAAAGAATTTCGACAAATCGAATTTTTCCAATTAATAAAGGTGGAAAGAATTATCATGGACAAATTGAATTAGCCAGCTCCATAAATGCTATAGAAGGATTTATTTTCGACAATACTCATAGGATTAAAAATGGTTTACCAAATATAAGGTTAGACACACAACATTTAAATAATCACTGCTCAAGTAGCTATGATTTATGTCCAGCACGAATATTAGGAAAGTTTACCAAAAGTAAAAATAAGCAATGTAGAACTGATGGCTGCACTGTTATAAATAGAAATGCATATAAACATAGTGATCAAAAAATGGTAGATACAATGATGGCTATTGACATAGTTGATTTTGGTGAAAATCCTAATGTAAATAAAATCATTTTATTTTCAGATGATACAGATTTAGTTCCTTCAGTTTTAAGAAGTAAAATAAAAGATAATAAAATAAATGTTGTAGCATCTCAATCAACTACGATTGAGATTTACACAGATCTAGAAATTCGATTCACTGTAAATTTATTAATTCCTTAAATTATGGTAATTACATTTGATACAATAAGGGAAGACGTCGAAGCATTTGCTGATGATACAGGTGAAGCTATGGTAGACAGAGCAACTTCAATGGTTATGTTTGTTAGAAATGGAAAGGACATTCAATTTAAAGTTCTTAAAGATGATTCAGCAATAACCCATATTGAGTATGAAGGTGAGCGAGTTCCTTATAAGCAATTTCTTTCAAGAAATATTGCTAATCTTGATTTGCTAGCTGAAAGATTAATATCTAAACGAAAAGGTGTTGAAGCATTTATTAACAGTCCTGCCAAACTAGATTCAATAGATCAAGGAAATAAATCTGGGAAAGCCCTTGATTTATTGACTAACGAATGTTCTAATCGTAATGGTTTCAACTCAAAAGTTGTGTTTATTACAGCTGATGCTGGACACGGTAAAACAGCTCTTTTGAGGGAATTTCAATTTGCACAAGCTAAAAAATATATTGATGGGAAATCAGATTATATTTTTTGGCATATAGACCTACAAGGAAGGCAATTGTTAAGACTTTCAGAAGCATTGATGGGTGATTTAGGTGAATTGCGAATACCAGGATTATGGATGCAATCAATAATACGATTGGTCAAGCATGGAAAATTGGTTATTGGTATTGATGGGTTTGACGAACTAGCTGCAGAACAAGGAAGTAATGATGCTCTTGGTGCACTTGCACTTCTATTAAACCAAATGGGCAATAATGGGACTTTAATAGCCGCTTCAAGAAGAACATTTTTTAATACAGATGATTATTTGAAGCGTTCCAAATTGGTACAGGGGAAAGTTGATAACTTCTGCACTTTTAACCAAATACATTTAAAAGATTGGTCAAAAGATGAGGCAACTGAATATTTATCCCATAAAAAGGTCAATAATCCAGAGGAGGTTTACAATAGCGCGTGTTTGAATCTAGGTGGTCAAGAAAATCATCCAATTTTGACAAGGCCATTCCTTCTATCACAATTAGCTACTGCATTAATAAATTATAATATAACAACTGAAGAATTTATTGGTGGTATGAGCAACCCTCACGATCCAAATAAGGGAGTTAATTCCATTATTGAAGCCCTAGTCAATCGAGAGGTAACAGATAAATGGAAATCAAAAGAAACTGGCCAGCCTTACTTAAATAAATCACAGCATATTCAACTTTTGTCAGTTGTTGCAGAAGAAATGTGGAAATCACAAGTTGAAAAATTAAGTTTAGATTATATTCAGACAATTACAGTACTATTACTAGAAGAGTGGCAAATTACAGACAAGGTTAGACAGCAGCAAGTTTTTGAAATGGTTAAAATGCACGCTCTACTGATTATTCCTAATGATGGAGATAATAATAGTCGATCATTTGAGCATCCTGAATTTAAAGATTATTTCACAGCACAATCACTTGAAGATTTAATTACAGAAGCATTGAGAGTTGGAAAAAAACAAAGATTAGGAGCTTTTCTATCAGTGGCTCAAATATCTGATTCTCTCGCTCTTTATACTTTTGCAAATACTATATTGGAGAATAAAGATGTAAGCGGAGTTCTTGATATACTTTCTGACTTAGTAAAAAAAGAGTGGCGGCCTACTTACCTACAAAACAACGTAGGAACTTTAATACCATATTTAATAAATAATTTTGACCTCAGTTATAACTTAAACTTTGATGCAAAAGTCGTTTACTCTAGCTTAATTTTTGAAAATAAAGTTCTACGAAATTTTATAGTTTCAAACGGTACATTTATAAACACAAGTTTTAGAGGCACTACATTTTCAAATATAGTGGTATCTAATTCTGAGTTTAATGAAGTGGTTTTTGATCATAATGTAAATCTATCCACCACAACGATTATAGATTGTTCATTTAATGGTCTTAAAATTTATTTTAATGATGATGATTTTCACTTAGAATATGCTCCAGAGCTTATACAAAGATCATTAAAAAGTTTTGGCGCTAAAGTTATTGATTCACGTCTTCCTATTTCCTTCCCTGAAGAAATTGAAGAGTTTGAAATTGATAAGTCAGTGTATAGATTTCTTAGAGCAATGCATCGCACCACATTTATATCTAAATATAGTATTGAAACAAGATTGAAATCTGATAAAAGAGAAATTCTAGAAACAATTATTCCATCGATGGTAAAATTTGGAATATTAGAGGAAAGAAAAGAAAAAGGACAATTATGGATGCTAAGAGCTAGCTATCAAGACTTATCACTGGCTCAAAACGAAAAAGGTGAAAGTGACCTTCATAAATTTTGGAAAGAAATTCATAAATAACAAAAATTAAAGATGTCTTGAATCTTCCTTTTTAAGTGTAGAATCTTGATTTGGACTAAGCGTAGATTTCATCATCGCTTTTTATTAGAATTTGTAATTACTAAGCTCCAGATTTTTTAATAATCTGTGACCATATAAAAGATGTATCTTATTGGAAATTCTGAATTTATTGATCACACCATCCAAGCTTTGAAGGTTAATTTACTAGGTATTTTGTTATATTATAACTTTATGGTATTACATCTTCCCAAAAGGGAAGTAACAATAAAGCTTAATTCCTAAGCAGTTTTCAGGATAAATGAAGGACCATTGATGGAAAATTCGCACGATAGATTACCCCTTAACCTTAAATGCTTTGTGATTTCGATAATAGATTTTGTCAGTATTGTTGCAGAAAAAAAGGCAAAAATACTGACAAAATCGTGTTGTTCTCATTGTTTTACCATGGCCTGACGGCCATGGCTATAAATATTTCACCCCTTTAGGGTGTTTTGGATTTAAAAGCTTCACAATTATCATCATGATAGGGAATTAAATTAAACTATAAAGAATTAGATGGAATTCTAAGACATTGGGAAAAATGTAACGTAAGACAGCTAACTTGAATTTACTATATTTTTTTTCCGGCCTTATGCAAATTAGTAAAATGGATTGCTCAATGGCGTTAAGAACAAAAAAACTGTCTGACGCCTTTTCGGCGGAGTTTTTTTTTGTTTAGCCAGTGAGTATTCATTTTGCGTTAAGATTTACATACAGCCTTGACTTTTTTGGTTCGTTTTTGTGTCAAGACAAAAATGAACAAGAAGAGATAAGGATAACCAGTAGCTTAAACTTTTAAAGCATATTAGGCGGTTAATTTATACCTATTATTTTATGAGTTAGATGAAATTCTAAGACATGCGCAATACCTATTATCCTACAATCTTTCCCCTATTAAACTTCTAATTCAACCCCGCCCTAAGGTAATTTGTAAAAGGTTGTTGTTGCAATAGCTCTGAATACCAGAGGTAATCAATATAGGCCAGGTAGATTTCCTTTTTTATACGGGCAGCCATACTCTTTGACTTGATCAAACTTCCTCTTAGTTTGATCATGGTAATGGGGTTACTGTCTTCTATTTTTTGAAGACTGGATGCTAGCGCAGGAATATTTAAACTGTCCAAGCGATTTTGTAAGTTATTGTAGCGTATCGATAGGTTTTGCAAATTTTTCTTTACCAATTCCACCCCCACTTGTTGTTCAGTTTTTGCTACCAATAGATCGTTTTCGGCTTCGATAATTTCCAGCTTTCTTTTGGTCATGTTGTCCTTATTGGGATTGGTAATAGGAATGGCTATCCCTACCCCTATACTCCATGGCTTTCTTTCCTGTTCTATGCGGTAGCCCTGGTACTGGGCTTTTATATAGCCTATATTGATATTTGATTTGTCTAGTTTCCATTCCGATAAGGCCAAATCAATTTTCTTCTGTCGATAGGCCAATTCTCCTACTCTACTAAAGGTGGGTTGTCTGCTAACCAAATATTGAATTTGCTCAATGGGGATTAACTCACTTAGTGTCCATGAAATAGTCTGATTTCTAGCCATCGGATACAGTGCCTCGATATTGCTTCGCTGTGCATCTTCTCTAAAGGTTAACTCTTCCAGCTCCACCATTTTTTCTATCTGCTCAATTTTTAGATCAGCATAATCATTGGCATCAAAATAGCTCGAAAACTTCTGAGCTGCTAAAATATCAATCGAGGTTTTTATAATTTCTTGTTCTTCTTTTTTTAACTTTTTTAATTCGTCCAGATAGGCCCAATTGATGATCGTTTCATAATGGATCTTCATGACTTCTTTTAATTCACGCTGCCGATCATGTTGTAATAGCTGCTGGTAATTTTTAAAATATTCGTTGTTGCGTTTCACTTCCCAGGGGTTGGCAGGGTTTAACCTTACGGTATAATCCTGACGGTCATTGTCGAGCTGATTGCTTTCGGTGCGAAACTCCAGGCCACGAATTAAGGAGAGTTTATAAGGGTTTTCGTCCAAAAAATCATCCTGGGTGTCAAATACCTTCACGGCAGATGACTGTAAGGCCGATTGTAGAAAATCTTCCATGGTCAACTGGGCATAGCCCATAAAAGGCAAGAACAGGAAACAACTAATAATAAGTATTCGCATGGCTTATCGTATCAAAACTTTTTCTCCATTAGAAAATGTGTTTTCAGCAGGGATCTCAATAAACACTTGTTGGCCAAAGGCTTGATTGGCCGTAGACTTTTGCACGATTTCAGGCAATTTACTGACCGAACCATAGCCAATTATCTCCCCCTGAACGGAGTTTCTAAGCTGGTCATAAGAGGAGACGCTAACGATTTTCCCAATATTAAACTGAGTGGATTTCTTTCCTATAAGGTAGGCAACCACCGTAGTGGGGTGTAAAGGGTTTATTTCCAATAGAGAGCTAAAGGACTCCACTTGTTCTCCAGCTTTTACATAAACATTTTTTACTACCCCAGAAGCAGTAGCATATTTATTCAAGTTGCTCTTTTGGGTTTCTAACAGCTTCAATTCACTTTCCCAAAGGTTAATTTGATTTTCAAGCAACTGCAACTCGGTGGTGCTTTCCTGCTTTACATCCTCAATTTTAATGTTTAAAGCTTCGATATGCTTTTGCTTTTGTTGTTGCAGTGACCTAATTCTGACAGCCATGGGAGAACTGGCATCAGCCGATGCTTCAATGGAAAATTCTTTTGTAATTCCTTCATTCATCTTCATCTCACTTTCCATTTCAAGAATCTTTGCATCAAGCTCCTCAAGATCGATTCCCACCTGGGCTTTGATATAGGAAATCTCAGCATTGACAAGCTTTGCTTTTTCCGCTCGTTCTGATTTACGAATGGTTATCTGGTTCCTGAGTTTAGTGATGTCGATTTCTAGTTCCTCACTGGTAAGTTCCACCAAAAGCTCTCCAGCCTTCACTTCCATCCCAGGCACAATGTGTATGGCCTTCACCAAAGCTGCTTTCTCTATTTTCACCTTGTATTCAGCCGTTTGGGCGATTCCTACCGAGGACTCCCCACTCCCTTTAAAATACCTTCCACTGATAAACAACATCGCAACCAGCATTGATGCTATCAAAACATAAAACCAATTCATATTTTTAGCCATTAGTTTGGAAGGTTTTCGTTAGAAGCCAACTTAATTTGTGATATACCTTCGATTGCTTTGATGTCATTAATGAAATCATCTTTTAATACACCATTATTTAAGGTTATTGCATATTGATACCGGGTTGCCATTTCTTTATTGACTTGTATGGTCAACATGCGAAAGCCCTGACAATGGTTTTCAAAAAGCCCGGTAATGCTTTTGAGCTTATCGCTATCCTCTATGGTAAAATGCAATTGATTGTGGTACTTGAAACTTCGGAAGGGTGAGGCGTGAAGCAGTAAAGCCACCAGGCAAAAAAGAATAGCCCCAACAAAAGAGATGGTGAAGCCATAAACCCCAATGGCCAAACCGGTACTTAAAGCAGCGAACAGGAACAATACATCCCTTGGATCATCGATGCGGGTACGAAAGCGAATGATGGCCATCGCCCCAAATACTCCTAAGCCTCGGGCAAGACTGTCTCCTATCGCCATCATTACCAAGGAGGTTACGAGGGCTCCTAGAATCAATGACTGAAAGAAATTTTTAGGATAAACATCACCCGTAAATGTGAGTTTATGGGTGATAGCGATCAAGGAAGACAAGACAAATGCCCATATAAAAGAGTAGGTAATGTTAACCAATTGTGGGTATTCATAAACCGGTTGATCAGGAAATAATTCAAACATATTTTCAGTTGATTAATTATTGGTTTGGCCAGGTGTCGGGTTTTCCATTGCTGCCCAAGTAGTACCACCATCTATGGTTCTTCCCCAGGTTATATCTTTTTCCTGGGCCTCGAAAGTATAGGTATCTATGGTTCGTCCATCGATATAGAATAAGCCAATGTCTTCCCCATCTGCACTCAAACTGAAATTAAGATGCAGCACACCTTCATCGGTTGATCCATCGGCCCAAAGCACCAGGTATCCACCAGCGGGAATAGTGGTGGCATCAGCATCATCAGAGGAAATTTTATCCCCAAATGGGTCCTCTTTATTGTCTGAAAGATACATTCCTGCAATGTTTACAGCAGTAGTTCCAGTATTGTGAATTTCTATCCAATCGTCAAACTCTTCTTCCCCACTATCAGTATCTGGACAACAAGTGTCATTACTGGCCATAAACTCGTTGATGACGAGTTGAGGTAAAGGATCTGTATTTAATAAGTAGTCTTCCAGGTTTTCCGGTGCAGTTGCTGGCTTAAAGGTCGAAAGCCCATTGCTACCCACTGCTTCCACATAATAGGCCACAGTTCCTTCAGTACCCATTCCTGGGATAGTTCCTGTATAAGCAGTACCGCTTTGGGACGACATGACAACTTCCGTAAAGGCACCATCATTGAATTGGTAAAACAAGCTTACGGAGGCAACACCAGCAGTTGAAATCAGTTCGGCGGTTACAATTACCTCCTCATTCAGTGTCGGAACGGAAGGAGTACGTGATAGGGAATTAATGGCAGGAGCGCTATCGTCCCCATTGGACTCCCCTTGGGAGGGAGTACCAGTAATTTCCCAAAAATCGGAACCGTCAGGAAATCTTGCGTAGGACTGTCCATTGTCAAGGTTTGGGTAGGCAATATTGTCGATAAGTGTACCAGCTGCGCTCTCCAATGAAATGACTTCCCCATCTCCCGACAGTTTAAAATTGGTATTAAGTCCTGATCCTAAATCATTGCAAAGCAGCACGAGAAAGCCAGAACCGGGAATGGTAGTACCAGCAGGAAGGCTGTAAGCATTGCTTTCATCGGAAATGACATAGCCCCCTATATCCTGACTGCTTGCTAATGCATTGTACAGTTCAATCCAATCTTCACCGGAAGCAAATATTTCATTGATAAAAATACCTTTAGCTTGGGGGACTATTTCTTCCTCTTCCTCACATGCAGCGGTAAATAGCAGGCCAAATAAGAGACATGAAAAAGGATTGAAATTCCTTTTTCTAAAGGGTGCAAATTTTCTAAATAGTGCCATAAAATGCTTTTTTCAATATCAGGTGATTAAGAGAACAACCTATTGTCTCAATTTTAAGATTAGACGAGATACCGCTATAAATCCCTCGCTGTAGATCAAAAATAATTTCAATTATTAGGTTGAAGGGTGTGTTTATGAACCATTCTGGTTTCTTTTTGAGTAACCATTTTAGGTTATATGTGTTGGTATTCTGATACTTGGGGGTAATAATTGATAGGTGATCCTGATTGGAAAAAAAGCTAAAATTCTTCACCTATTTCCTTAAAAATATGAGAAGTTAGGATTTACTTAATACCAAGGAATTTTATTTTTGTGTAATAAATCACCTATCGTATTTACAGAAGATCATTCTTTGAATTTTAGAAATTACAGCTTTTTACTTCACTGTATTCATCTAAAAATTAAGTTTTCTTACTCAAAAGATTTTTTCGTTTTCAATCAAAACGATATATTTAGAAAAGGAATTGTACCTGAAATTTTTCTTATGAATAAAAGGCCGAGTTAAAGAGGTTTTTGTACCCTGACTATCGTGAAAGGGTGATTAAAATATTCAATACAAATTTCGCCACTAAGTGTTTTAAAAATTAAATCCATCCTAATAAAAAATTAAAATTCAAGTATCAAAAATAAGTATTGGCAATACAACTCATGTAGTTGCTATCAAATTATTTGATAAAATTGAACCAAATTGTAAACCTTAAGGTTGACACTATGAGAATTGTTAGTATATTTGAGCATAGAAAGAATTGTCTCTACGCAGTATTGTATGAAGACAACGACTTTGATGCGCTGGAAATACTACAGGAACAATGGTCTGATCCAGAGGAATTACGAAAAGTATTCAAACAATTTAATAAGGATTATGAAGCCTTTTATGGTAAAACAAAAATTAGCCTAATCGTAGAAAAAGCAATTGAGGATGCTGACCTTCTATTTGATAAGTTATTTGAATTGGCCGAAGATGAATCAGGAAAAAATCTAAACGAATTTTTCAAACCCCTTTACAATAAGGAAGCTGGGAATCTATATGATTTACAGCAACTAAAAGGGTATGGAATGCTATGGAATTCATTTTTGAGGATTTATGCCATTCGATATGGGAAATCTTATGTGATTACAGGTGGTGCCATTAAGTTGACCGAAAAAATGAATGATAGGTCTCATACTAAAACCGAGTTATATAAATTGAATTTGGTGAGAGACTACCTAAAAGAATTTGGAGAAGAAGCAGAGTTCGTTTTTTTAGATATATAAAGTTATGAACAAGACAGAAGAAAAATTAAAATCCCAGGCAGCTAAAAGCCCTGCTTCCAACTGGAAGGAGAAAGTTGCTTTTAGAAAAGAAAATAAAGCTTGGCTCAAGAAGTCAACAAGGGTTGCATTGCGTGTGTTAGATGCGTTGGAGGAAAAAGGGTGGAGCCAATCTGATTTGGCAAGAGAATTGGGAGTTACCAGACAGCAAGTAAGCAAACTAGTAAAAGGGCAAAGTGATTTTAAACTTTCTACTGTTTCCCAGTTGGAGAAAGTTTTAAATATCCAATTACAAGTGATATTATTGGATAATGAGGAAGTGATGACAGAGGAATTGATTCAAGAAAGACTTAACGAAGAAATTATTGATTATCATCGTAAATGGGCCTATACCCAACAATATTTAAAATTAAAAAATAAAAGTACCAATCCTCAAGTGGTGATGGCTATAGATGTACCCTTAGAGAAAGATTTCCCAATGGCAGGATGAAAGCAAAATTTTCACCATTACAATTACTGGACTTCAAGCTTTTGGAGTCACACTTTGAATTTCTTGCACCTGAATCTAGTGATATTGACCACAAAAAATTGTTTTTTTCATATCCTGTTGAAATAGATTTTGATATAAATTCTACAGAGGATAATAAAGAAATCCAGTTGATTACCAGAATTAAAGTAAATGCAGACGAGGAGTATAAACTCCGGGGCTATAAAATTTTAGTAGAAGGTGGTGGAACTTTTAGCATTAACGAATCCGAGAAAATGGATGAAGGATTGAAGACTAATTTATTGAAGTTTTCTCCCTTGAACATGATGATTAATAATCTTCGAAATATAATGTATCAAATTACTAACTTAGGGCCGCTGGGTGGGTATTTATTGCCTCCAATAGATATATCGAAACTACTTCAGGACAAAATTGAAGAGCAGGAAGCCAATTAAGTCATCCGTTTGGGTTTTGATAAAATTTCAGTCAAACCAATTTCCGATTCATCTCAATAATCATCTCCCTAATTCTTATATCCGACGCATAAACCACTCCCTGCTGATTCATAAAGGTAGTTTCAGGAGAATTTAGGTGTAAATTTTCTCTTTTACCATTGGTTACAGGCAATGCCAATTCTTCAAAAATCAACCGTGTGGCTGCAAAATCCCAAATGCTGCCCCCTCCTTTTTCCTTTCTTGGGAATTTAAAATAGCAGGCATTACTGTGGGACAAAACGGACATGGCATTCCGCACTGCTCCATAACCAACATGGTAAAACACATTGGTATAATTCTGACCTTCTGCCCATTGTTGTGTCCTGTCTTTTAGTTCTTTAAAATAACTCGCGCCCTGCATGCTTCTGTCCATGTAGACATGTAATGAATCATCATCGGCAGGGTTGGTAAGACTAAAAGATTCACCATTTAGAGAAATGCCTTCCCCTTTGACAGCACTGTAACACAAATCCTCATCAGGTATATAGACAACTCCGACCACAGGATCTCCAGATCGAGAAATAAGGGCAATGGAAACCGCATAACCGGGACGCTGCTCGGTAAAAGGCAAAGTGCCATCCAAGGGATCAATGCACCAGAAATAATCATTAATTAAGCGGGATTCATCATCTGCAGCTTCCTCTGTGAGTAAACCCAGATCATGCTTGGCTATACTGGGAGCCAAATGTTTTAATATAATGGCCTGGGCCTTGAAATCAACTTCGGTCACTACCTGAGAAGCCTTGGAATACCCTCCCTGCTTTCTTTGTTGACTGTAAGCTTGATCTACCTGGGATTGAATCAATTTCCCGGCTTCTATGCTTGCGTTTATGGCGCTTTGGCAAAGTGTGGTTAGGCTGTTTTTGTTGAGCATTTATACGTAATTTAATTCTTTCAATACGGACTGAGTAAGTCTCTTGCTGTACCCATGCATCTTCCAGTGACCATCACTCCATCCATCGAGGAAGCGGTAAAGGTCCGCCCATGCATATTTATAAAGTGCCGACCATTCTTGTTTAACCAATTGGAAATCAATTGGGTTAGCCATCGCTGATTCAAGTTCATTAAAATAATGTCTTAACAGCTCCTCCTCGTAGTGTTGGCAGTCTTCCTCTGCAAAACAACTGCTAATAAAGTAAGCTACATCCTTTATGCCACATCCTCTGCCCACATATTGAAAATCCACAGCTGCCACCTGATTTTCGGAACCAAAACAGAAATTCGCCACCTTGGCATCTCCATGTAACAAGGTCTGAAACTTGGCTTCATTAAGCCTCCGATCAATGGCTGAAGCCATCTGCTTTAGGGATTTGTTTTTCATTTTTGCCAACTCATCTGGCCTTGTATCCAGGTACCAATAGCTGCCTATTTCCCAAAGTCCTTTAGGTTGAACCTGCATGAATTTCCCATGGAAATGTGCCAGCCAGGTCAGGCAATTTTTGGCAGCCGAAATTGAAACGGTTTCTGGCGTTAGTCGGATAGGAAAACCTGAAACATTGAGGTCTTCCATTATAAGCAATCGCATGCTTCCTTCAGCTTCCGCATGTAGCAGTTGTGGCACACGGCAATTCGGATTGGTTAAAGGAGCATAATGTTGGTACCAGTAACTTTCCACTGCATAGGATCTGACTTTTCGCTGATGGGACAAATCCGTATTCCACCCTCTGGGATGCTTGCCGGATTCGGGAAGTAAAATATGCTTCACAATAACGGACCTGTGCTTCCCTCCTTCTAATGTATAGCGTTTAATGGTGCCATAACCACTCCATAAGGTTTGCACATGTGCAGCATTTTCAATGGCTTTGGCTTCTGTACATTGGAGGATTTGGTATTCGATTGAGGGCATGGACTGTATAGGATTTTAAATTTATGGAGTTGTTGTACTTTTGAAAAATGAGCGAGCTGTCTTCTACTAGATTAACATAGGCTATGGAAAACCAAATTACCAAAATTTTCTTCTTATAGGCGAATTCTGTTTGGAATTATACATGTCTGGTATATTCTCTTCATACGGACACAAATCCCTCCTTTAAGGAGGAAAAAGGGATTTTCGTAAATGGCTATCTTATGCTTATTTCCTATAATTCATCGGGCTGATAAAGTTAGCAAGTAGACCGCATCCGCTAAATATAACGTGCACAAATCCCCCTTAAGGGGGCAGGGGGATTTTTTTCAATTAAATCACTAATAAAATAGCCGGAGGATTTTCCAACAAAATAG
>TARA_R110000737_G_scaffold17480_1_pt1 | contig 13226 bp, 11 predicted proteins | sample TARA_R110000737 | Tara Oceans TARA_R110000737 (sample SAMEA4398027) | marine metagenome | biome: Polar Biome; feature: [SRF] surface water layer (ENVO:00010504); material: water (ENVO:00002006), including particulate matter (ENVO:01000060) such as... | depth 5 m
AAGATTTGGAAAATAATTGTGAATGTCGAGCATGACTACAAAAATAGCTTTTCTGCGAAAGTAAATTCAAGGAAGTAAAATTATTAGACTAGTCATTCAAATTTCGAACTAAAAAAGTAACTTCATCCTATATTTATAAAGTCATGGAAGAAGTTAAGAAAAAAAGCCCCTTTAAGAAGTATTTAATCATCTTTACATTAGGAGCGCTATTATTACTTACAGGTTGGTTATACTATCGTTACTGGTTCGTATATAGTGAAGGAACTCGAGTAGGGATTTTATACAAATTTTCCAAGAAGGGAACCATCTTTAAAACATACGAAGGTGAAATGCTTCTGCCAGGAATTGGGAATAAAGGAGCAACAACGGGAAATATGACAACAAATAATTTTCGTTTCTCGGTTGACGATGAAGAATTGGCAAAAAAACTAATGAATTTGCAGGGAATGGAACTTGAATTGCATTACAAGAATTTCAATAGAGCTTTACCATGGCGTGGCGATAATTACGACATAGAGGATGGTCAATATGTTGTGGATAAAATGATAAAGATTAAAAACGAAACACCGAATGGTTACGGACTTTAGTCTGTTTTGAATTATTTTAAAACAACAAGTTTTTTATTTTCAAAAGTTTCATTTGACAAGAATGTGATAAAATACGTCCCATTTTGTAAAGATATTTGTAAATCTTTCCCTTTAAATTCGTCTAATTGTGCAATTAATTGGCCGCTTGTACTGTAGATATTAATGTTTTTAATATTTACTTCTTGGTTGAAAGTTATCTGGTTTTGAGTTACAGGGTTCGCAATAATTATCTTATTGGTCAGTTCATTATCCGAAAGGCTCAACGAATTGCAATTTAAACTTTCTGAATTTTGATTTTCAATAATTCCTTTTCCACTTAAATCTTTTCCGATAAATCCTGAATAACTTGATGGATATTTTGTTGCGCGAAAAATAGAATTTGCATCCACAGGAACAATATCGAACTGTTGATATAAACTATTGTTTATTCCCACAGGATTTCGGTATGCCCACAAATGCTCTCCTGTTTTTGTGATTTCTGATATTTGACCATTGGAAGTTGTGCAAATAAGTAGGTTGCCATTTGGAAGAGATTGCCACCCACTTTTTTTCGATTCGTAAATTACATTACCGAAAGTGGAGCCATTCCATGAATATTCAGCTAAATCAGGAAGAAATTTACCAGCATTCATCTCATAATTGAACTGGTTCATTTGTGGTTGAATTAAATCCATGGAGCTATAATCCGGATTCTGGCCTCGTTGATTATTGAATACAGAAATTTTTCCAGCATCGGCGTAGGATGAGTCTACCCATTTTGCATCGTGTTGAAGGAATAATGTTTGATCTGAAATGCCACCCTTTCGGTAAACTTGAGGATTACCCCATCTCCAAAGAAAATCGCCACCACGATTGGCATTTCCTCCGGTATGACCCGCTGCTTCTAGAGTTGTTGTGCTATGATCAATAATATAAATTTCATTCAAGTGGCGCGCAGAAATAATAATTTGATCCAATTCAGCATTGTGATGAATGCTGTTAAGGTGTATCCAATCGGAAATAAGAAGTGCGGGAAAATTAACATCTAATAATTCAGGATGATTTTCCACTTGACCGTAATTGTTTTTTGTTGAGTCAAAATCTTGAATTATATGGTCGAAAAATTTCCATTCCCAGACCAATTCTACGCTATCTGTGCCAATTGGTTTTAATTCAACAATCTTTTCAAATATTACCACGTTTGTTGATAATGATGGCTTTCTGCCAGCAGCTATTGCCTGTGAAGTGTCGTATGAGTCTGTGCAAATACAAAGTATGTTGCCGTTTGGAAGAGGCTGAATGTCATGATGTTGTAAATAACCGTTTTGGCTCATTGCATAAGACCAAACGGGCTGATTGGCCCAATTTTTAATTTCTAACGAATCAGCCCCAGCTCGCAACAAATTTCCATTGCTCAGGAGATAAGATGTTAAAGCGGGTGATTCATTGAACGTCCACTGATTTACTTTTTCTCCACAATTATCTATTAAAAATACATTTCTATTTTTTTCCGGGCTAAAGAGCGTATAGCCTTCACTAGCAAGCGTGCTCGTTTTTTGAAGTCCAATTGTATTTATCTGTGAAAAGGAAAAATTAATGCAACAAAGAAAGAGTAAGGAGGTTAATTTCATATAGTTAAATTAATGTCGGAAATAGTCTGGTGAATATATAAAAAGTAGAATCATATTTCAAATAAAAAGAACAATCAAAAAAAATCGTGATGAAATAATTTTCATCACGATTTTAAAATTCATTATTTAAAATTTATGCTTTTCTCTTATCGTCTACTTCAACTTCCGCCATTTCATCCGATTTGTATTCACCCGCATCCAATTTTGTTTTAATTTTCTTGAATGTTTCAACGGTGTAATTTACATCTTCGATAGTATGAACTGCAGTTGGAATCAAACGCAACATAATCACATCTTTAGGGACAACTGGGTATATTACAATTGAACAGAAGATATTATAGTTCTCACGCAAATCGAAAGTTAAGTTTGTCGCTTCAGCTAAATCACCTTTCATGAATACAGGAGTCACAACAGAATTTGCTTCACCTAAATCGAAACCTGCTTCGCTTAATCCTTTTTTCAAGCTACTAGCAATATTCCAAAGTTGATCTTTAATTTCAGGTCTTGTTCTCAACATTTCAAGACGTTTACGCGCGCCAACTGTAATTGTCATCGGTAAGGCCTTCGCATACATTTGTGAACGCATGTTGTAACGGAAGTATTCAACAATACTTTCGTTTGCACAAAGGAAACCTCCTACAGAAGCCATTGCTTTTGCAAAAGTTCCAAATAATACGTCTATTTCTTTTTGAATTCCTTGCTCTTCACCAGCACCTTGACCAGTTTTTCCTAAAGTTCCGAAACCGTGTGCGTCATCAACGAAAAGACGGAAATCATATTTACCCGATTTACGGAATTCAACGATTTCTTTTAATTTCCCTTGATCACCCGCCATTCCGAAAACACCTTCAGTAATAACAAGGATTCCGCCACCAGTAGTTTCAGCCAAACGCGTAGCATTCGTCATTTGTTTATCGAAGCTCTCCATGTCGTTATGTTTGAAAACAAAACGTTTTCCATTGTGAAGGCGCATTCCGTCCAAAATACATGCATGAGATTCGCTATCGTAAACGATAATATCACTTCTATCAACCAAGCAGTCGATAGCTGAAACCATTCCTTGGTAACCGAAATTCAACAAAATTGAATCTTCGAAACCCATGAAATCAGCGATTTCGTTTTCTAATTTCTCGTGTTCTGAAGTCTGACCTGTCATCATTCTGGCACCCATTGGGTAAGCCAAACCGTACTGTTGTGCTGCTTCAGCATCTGCTTTACGTACTTCAGGGTGATTCGCTAAACCTAAGTAGTTGTTCAATGACCAAACCAAACATTCTTTTCCTCGGAAAATCATTTTGTTTCCTAATTCACCTTCTAATTTTGGAAAGGTAAAATAGCCATGAACGCCTTTTGAATACTGTCCAATTGGACCTCTATTTTTTTTAATTTTTTCGAATATGTCTGCCATACGAGTTGTTTTGGGTAATAAACTTTTACATCTATATAACCTTAGTTTTTAGACTGCAAAGATAATAGTATTTATCATGACAAGAAAATTATTTATGAATGGTTTAACATTTGAAAACTTTGTTTTGTTCTAAGAAGTTACAAATAGCGCTCTTTAATAATCTTCTCATGATGCATTACGTGCCCAACCATGATCCAACCAGCACTTCTTGCCGAGAACGGTTGACCATTGGCTTTACCAACAAAATCTAAGTTTTTTTCACCCATTCCATCATAAAGAATGTTTGTCGCCAAGCGAACAATATCAAACTCATGGATGAGGTCGTCGACACTTCGGTTATCTAAATTGGAATATTGCTCGTAAGCATTTTCGTCGAAACCAGGCAAATCCGTTTCATCGTGTCGAGAGTGACGCAAAGCTCTGTATTGGAAAATTCGTTCGGTATCCAAAACATGTGAAACAACACCTTTTAATGTCCATTTATTTTCACCGTAACGGTAATTCCATTTATCCTCAGGGATAGATTTTAAGAAATTAATAAAATCATGTCTATTTTCCTCCAAAGCAAAGAGTAGATTATCATATTTCACAACATATTTAAAATAGCTATCATTTGCCCACTTTGGTGCGTGATCTGGATTTGGCTGTCCAGAGAAGATTTTTTTTTCTATCATAATTTTATTTTTCTGTCTTCTAAACTCTCACATCTAGAATCTATAGTCTAAAGTCTACAGTCTGATGTCTCAGTTTACAGACGATTATCAAGTAGATAAATAAGTGATGCAACCGAAGCACATCCCAATTCCAATTCGCGTTTATTCACATTCTCAAAAACATCACTTTCTGCGTGATGGAAATCGAAATAGCGCTGAGAATCGACCGAAAAGCCGAATAATGGAATGCCTTCGTATTGTTTTTTCAGAGGGTTGATATCGACACCTCCATATCCTTTTTCAAATTGATTGACGAAATAAGGTGCGAAAAGAGGAGCAAAGCTTTGAAGCAATTTTAAAGTTTCATCTGATCCATCCAAATCGAAGCCTCTTGGAGAAAATCCTCCACGGTCGCTTTCAATAGCTGCAATTTGCTTTTCATTTTTCTCCTTCGTCCAAGTGGCATAGGTTTCACCTCCTCGATTGCCATTTTCCTCGTTCATAAAGAAAACCAATCGAAGGGTATGTTTTGGTTTGTAATTTAATGTTTTCAAAACCCGAAGTGCTTCTAAATTATGAATTACGCCAGCTCCGTCATCGTGAGCACCTTCTCCTGTATCCCAAGAATCAATGTGACCACCAAAGGTGATTATTTCATTTGGAAATTGACTTCCAACGAGTTCAGCTATAATATTATATGAAGTTACATCAGGATAATTTTGACAATCCATTTCTAGAATCAATGTGCATTTTCCTTTTTTCAATTCAGTTGAAAGCAATTCGCAATCTTTCGTCGAAAGCGCAGCAGCTGGAATTTTTGTCACATCATCTTCATAGTGCATTGAGCCAGTATGCGGATGATCGTCAATTGGCATAGCAAGCGAACGTATAACGACCGCTTTCGCTCCCAGTCTAGAAGCTTCAACAGCACCATTTCCTCGTATAGGATAACAGGCTCCATAAGCTCGAAAAGTTGAGATTTGAGCTGCGTCCATCGGTTGATTTAAGAAAACAATTTTGCCTTTTACAGAGGCAGGTGAAGCTTTTTTTAGAGCATCCATCGAAGTAAATTCTATAACCTCTCCTTCCAAAACTCCATCCGTAGCAATAGATCCACCCAATGCTAGAACTTTAATTTTTCGTAATGCACCTTTGCTATCTTTGAAATAAGCACTTTCTTTTGTTCCCCGTTCCCAATGCGGAACTTTAATTTCTTGCAAATAAACTTTGTCGAAATTATAGGATTTCATTTTTGCTTCACTCCAATAAACGGCCATTTCTGCCGCTGCGGAACCTGAAATTCGAGCACCAACGTCTTTACAGAGTGAACGCAAATCTTCGTGAGCCTTTCCTTTTAAGAGAGCTTCGTCGTAAATTTTACGAATGAAAGTGGAATCGTTTTGAGCAAAAATTGAATTGCAGCACAGAATAAAAATGAAAAGGAGTTTAAACATTTTAAGAATTTGAATTGATTGAAGGTAAATTTAATGAATTGAATTCAATTCCGTTTGAATGTCTAACTTTTTGCTGAATCTTCTAGTTTTGATATGTCGAACTTGACATTTTCTACAAACCAAAGACATGGGTAAATTGGATGTTGCGTTCTTTATCTTTTGCGTTCGTCGCTGCTGAGAATACCGAATGAATATCCATCTGACCAGCCAGAATCTAAAGGTAAAATTTTTCGAGCCATTCCTTCTCGAGTCATTCCGACTTTTTCTAGGACTCTAACGGAAGCAAGATTCTCAACTGCACAGCCAGCTTCAACTCGGTGTAATTTCATTTCGTCGAAGCAATAATCTAAAACGCAATGAACAGATTCAGTGGCCAAACCCTTCCCCCAAAAATCCGGATGAAATTTATACCAGACTTCAGCTCTTTGTTGTTTAGGTCGTCCAAGAAAAAGTCCAAACATGCCGATGAATTTACCTGTTCGTTTTTCTTCAATAGCAAACGTATAGTTTTGAAAAGGTTCTTTTTTATTGTCTTTTATTCGATCTTTTAGGATGGATTTTGTAACCGAAATATTAGCAGGTATTCCCAAAGTATTGAATTTTTCAACCTCAGGTATTGAACTAAGTTTATGCATATCAGATAAATCTGATTTTTTAATGGGTCTTAGTAATAAATGAGGAGAGCTGAGAATTATAGAAGTCATCTAGTTGAAATTATTGAACCACAACTTCTTTAACGACTATTTCGTCCTTAGATTTTACTTGAACGTAATAAAAACCTGCGTTCAGTTTCGAAACGTTTATCTTCTGTTGTTTAGATGTAAACTCTGAAACAAAAACTATTCTTCCTTGTGCATCGACGATTTCAATTTTTTCGGCTGGAATATTTCCGAGTTCAATTGTGAATTCACCTTTATTAGGATTTGGGAAAATTTCAAAGTGGGGGTTCGGCTTATTTGGGTAAAGCCCCAATTGAGACAAATCTTGATTTACCACAATATATCCATTTTGACCAACGGCAAAAACCACAGAATCTCCGTATGAGTCAATATCTCTTATGCTTTCTGCAACATTTTCATAAGACCAATTTGTTATTGAACCATGGCTTTGGTAAATCATACCTGGATCTATTCCGGCAGTGGTTAAATAATTTTCACCACCAATGTAAATATTACCATTACCTGCTTTTTTCGAAGCAAACATATTTGGATAAAAGAATGTAGCTGAGGTCATCTCATCTTGCCATGTCAGACCACCATCGTAAGAAATCAATACACCAAAAGTGCCTAGAGAAGGTGAAGTATAAGTTGCTAAAATAGTGTCCGTGGTGTAGAAAAGAACTGAGGTCATTGAATCCAAAGAAGTTAGACTATTCGGAATGGTGTCCCAATTATCACCGCCATCTGTTGTTTTAAAAAAGTATTGATCCGAGCTTGAAGCCATACCTAGGTTGTTGTCAAAAAAATCAAAATTCGTTATTTGTCCACCTTGAGTAATGTAGAGTGGCGTTATGTTGGTTTCTTTCCAAATTGTATCCAATTTATTGATAATCTCACCTGAAAAACAGCCTGAACCTCCTAGGAATCCCTTATTTTCGTTGAAGAAATACATGTTCGTGTTGTAGCAAGCGTATATTTGATCGAATGCCGACCAAGTCAAACCTCCATCCGTTGTTTTGAATGTGCCAGAATAAGGTCCAACGGTTAAAAAACCTGTTGTTTCTGAAACAAATTTTAAATCAACAATGCTATTGCCACTAGGGAAAAAGCTTATGCCAGAAAAGGTTATTTGCGACCATGTTTGTCCGCCGTCTGTAGTTTTCAAAAGCAAACTATCTTCTCCACCAATATAACCAACGGTACTTGAAGGGAAACTGATAGCAGTTAAATTTTTCGTTGTTCCCGATGGAATTTGCGTCCAAGTTTGAGCAAATAAGAATGAAGGAGAAATCAAAGTAAGAAAAATTACAAATGACTTTAGCATAGAATTTTATTTACCTTAAAGATAGACAAGTCTGATTAATCTACCAAAACGAAACTTTCCCTATCTTTGCACAAAATTTTACATCCATGGCTTTAAAATGCGGAATTGTTGGTCTTCCTAATGTTGGTAAATCAACTTTATTCAATTGTTTATCTAGTGCAAAGGCACAATCAGCAAATTTTCCTTTTTGTACAATCGAACCAAATATTGGTACGATATCGGTTCCAGACCCGCGTTTGCAAAAATTGGAAAGCATAGTAAATCCAGAAAGAGTAGTGCCAACAACAATGGAAATTGTTGATATTGCTGGATTGGTAAAAGGAGCATCGAAAGGTGAAGGATTGGGAAATCAGTTCTTAGCAAATATTCGTGAAACGGATGCTATTATTCATGTTGTGCGTTGTTTTGCAGATGATAATATCATTCACGTAGATGGAAATGTAAATCCAGTTCGCGATAAAGAGGTTATTGACATGGAGTTGCAATTGAAAGATTTGGAATCTATCGAGAAGAAAATAAGTTCTTTGGCACGTGTTTTAAAGTCTGGAGATAAAGACATTATCAAAGAACATGACATCGCTCAGAAAATAAAATCGCATTTGGAAGAAGGTAAATCTGTTCGCGCTATGGATTTCGATGATAAAGAAATGGCAATCGTGAAATCATTTCATTTGATTACAGCAAAACCAGTTTTGTACTTGTGCAATGTAGAAGAAAGCGCAGTGAAAACAGGAAATGAATTTGTAGATCAGTTAAAAGCATCCGTTAAAGATGAGAACGCTGAGGTATTAGTTATTGGAGCTAAAATTGAAGCAGATATCAACGAATTGGATACTTACGAAGAACGAGAAATGTTCTTGGAGGAACTTGGTTTAGAAGAACCTGGCGTTAATCGTTTGATTCGCCAAGCATATAGCTTATTGAATTTACAAACGTATTTCACGGCAGGTGTAAAAGAAGTTCGCGCTTGGACGATTGAAAAAGGAATGACAGCGCCGCAAGCGGCTGGAGTTATTCACACAGATTTCGAAAAAGGATTTATCCGTGCTGAAGTAATGAAATACGAAGATTTCACAACCTTAGGTTCTGAAGCTGCGGTTAAAGAAGCAGGGAAATTCAAAGTTGAAGGAAAAGAATACATTGTTAACGACGGCGATGTGATGCATTTCCGTTTTAACGTGTAATCAATTCAACTACGAATTGCGAATTGGGGAATACTTGTAATTCGTAATTCCCACATTCGTAATTGAATTATTCTGGTTAACTTTGTTAGAAACGAATAATAGCAAAGAATACCATGAACATTCCAGCAAATAATCCAACACTTAAGTCGTGGGTAGAAGTACCTCAAAATTCAGATTTCCCAATTCAAAATATTCCATTTGGCGTTTTTAAAACTGCACAATTGAGTACCAGAGTAGGTTCTCGAATCGGTGATTTTGTCGTGGATTTGAAGTCCTTATTCGTTCTTGGTTATTTAGAAAACTTACCTTTCGAAGCCTCTGATTTTAGTGCTGATGCATTGAACCCGATGATGAAGAAAGGAAAAAAAGCTACGCGCGATTTGCGAAATCGAATTTCAAAATTATTGAGCACGGATCACAAAGATTTACAAGCGAACGAACATCATGTTTCACAAATATTAATTCCTGTAGACCAAGTTGAAATGCTTTTGCCAATTCATATTGGTGATTACACTGATTTTTATTCGAGCGAGCAGCATGCTTTCAATGTTGGTTGTTTGTTCCGTGATCCGGAAAACGCATTGATGCCAAACTGGAAACACATTCCTGTAGGATATCACGGTCGATCAAGTTCAATTGTTCCGTCTGGGGTGGATTTTCACCGACCAAAAGGACAAATGAAACCACCAACTGCCGATGTTCCTGTTTTTGGACAAAGCAATTTGTTGGACTTTGAATTGGAAACTGCTTTTTTTACATACGAAGGAAAACCATTGGGAGAGCATATTACAACCGAAGAAGCTGACGAATATATTTTCGGAATGACTTTGTTAAACGATTGGAGTGCAAGAGATATTCAAGGTTGGGAATACGTTCCATTAGGTCCGTTTTTGGGGAAAAATTTCGCATCTCATATTTCTTGTTGGATTGTAACTTTAGATGCTTTGGAGCCTTTTAGAACGGCTGGTCCAGTCCAAAATCCTAAAGTATTGCCGTATTTGGAATATTCAGGAGACAAACATGTAAACATCAATTTGGAAGTAGCCATTCAGCCAGAAGGTAGCGAAGAAACTGTTGTGTCAAACTCCAACTACAAATATATGTATTGGAATATGAACCAACAATTGGCACATCATTCTGTAAATGGATGTAATATCAGATCCGGTGATTGCATGGGTTCTGGAACTATTTCTGGACCAGAAGAAAGTGAATTTGGCTCTATGTTAGAATTATCATGGAAAGGTTCAAAAACAATCCCGATGAAAGATGGAACCGAAAGAAAGTTCATTAACGATAATGATACAGTTATCATGAGAGGTTATTCTGAAAAGGATGGAGTAAGAATTGGATTTGGAGAAGTAAGAGCTAAAGTTTTACCAGCAAAGTAAAATGATATACATTTAGGCTTTTAACCGAAATAAAAAGTTCAGATGAAAAAGTTTAACCTAGCACTTTTTAGCCTACTTATAGTTTTTGTTCTTGTAAGCTGTTCTAAAGAAAAAAAAATTGAAAGATCTCTTTATAAAAAAGGAGGCGAATGGAATATCAACTCCCAGAAATTTGAAATATATAATGATGGTCAATTGAGTTTATCAAACTCATCCATTAATTCGGGTACCATAAATTTTTCGAAAAAAGGTACACTTGTTTGAAGTTCCAGTTTGAATGGTCAAGTAACTACAACTAACGGAAGTTGGTCAAATACCGAAGACAAATTGACCCTAATAATTGACTATCAAGCAGTAGAGTATGATATTAAGGAATATTCTAAAACTAAAATGTCCATAGAAAGCTTTTATTCAGAAACATACAACGGGGTAGTGAGTACTTCTTTGATGGTTATGGTATTAGAAAAAAAATAGATAAAATAGTCTAATGATCCAATTTGAATATTAAATCAATAAATAGTGGGAAATTTCTCACTATTTTTTTTGAAACCTATTCGTTATTATTACCTTTTAACTGAATAAAACGTAGTTTTGTAAACGATTATCAGCTTAACATTATGGAAATTGATTTAGACAAAGAGCGCAAGGAAATACTTAATGCATTTAAAGGTTTGTTGCGCTCATGTAAAAATCGATCGAAAGAAGACACAAAAAGAATACGAAGAGCCTTCGACGTGGCGTTAGACGCTCATAAAGACATGCGACGTAAATCTGGCGAACCGTATATCTACCATCCTATTGCAGTAGCAAAAATATGTACGGAAGAAATTGGCTTAGGTGCAACAGCGCTAATTTGTGCTCTTTTGCATGACACTGTTGAAGACACCCACATTACCCTCGACGATGTAGAAGATTTATTTGGAGCGAAGGTTCGTTTAATTATTGATGGATTGACTAAGATTCCTGAGGTATTCGATGAAAATGCTTCCATCCAAGCCGAGAATTTCCGTAAGATGATTTTAACTATCTCGGATGACATTCGGGTAGTTTTGATCAAGTTGGCCGATCGCCTGCACAACATGCGAACATTAGGTAGCATGGCATTCGATAAACAACAAAAGATAGCCGCTGAAACGAACTTTCTTTATGCGCCACTTGCTCACCGCTTAGGATTGTATTCCATCAAAAGCGAGTTGGAAGATTTGTCATTGAGATATACAGAACCTGAAATCTACGAGCAAATCGAGAATAAATTGAAGTCTACTAAAGATGTTCGAGCTCGTTTTATCCGAAGGTTCATGGCTCCAATTCGAGAATCATTAATCGCTCAAGGTTATAAATTTGAGATTAAAACTCGAACAAAATCCATTGCTTCGATTCACCGGAAAATGGTTTCGAAAGAAATTCCTTTTGAAGAAGTTTACGATTTATTTGCCATCCGAATAATTGTTGATTCGGAGTCACATATGGAAAAAGCAGATTGCTGGCGATTGTATTCAATAGTTACCGATTTTTACCAACCGAGTCCTGATCGTTTACGAGATTGGATTTCAACTCCGCGTGCAAACGGTTATGAATCTTTGCATACGACGGTAATGTCACCTTCTGGAAAATGGGTCGAAGTGCAAATTCGCTCCAAACGAATGGATGAAATTGCCGAGAAAGGTTTAGCAGCGCATTACAAATACAAAGAATCAAATAACAACGATAGTAAATTCGACAGGTGGATCGCTGAGATCCGGGATTTAATGGAAAATCCTAACGGGAATGCACTCGATTTCGTTGATGAGTTTAAATTGAACCTTTTTGCAGAAGAAATATATGTTTTTACTCCTAAAGGAGAATTGAGAGTATTACCTGTGAAATCGACAATTTTAGATTTTGCTTACGACATTCATACGGATATTGGTGATCGATGCATTGGAGCAAAGGTGAATAATCGTTTGGTTCCTCTTTCTCATCAATTAGAGAGTGGAGATCAGTTGGAAATCATTACATCATCAAAACAGCGACCGAATGAAGATTGGTTGCGTTTTGTTACTACAGCAAGAGCAAAACAGAAAATAAAATCTTCTCTGAACGACGAACGAAAAGCGATTGCTCAAGATGGTAAGGAGATTTTAGAACGGAAATTTAAACAACATAACGTCCGTTTTAATTCGGAGAACCTTATGGTGTTAGAAAGGTTTTTCAACCAGTCTACGATAACTGAATTGTACTTTAAAATAGCGAAAGGAAAAATAGATTTAACCAAGTTACGCGAAATTGAAAACGACAACGGAATGCTTCAATTGGAGAAAAAAGCTCCTATTATTCCTAAGAAAAAGGTTAGCTCACTAACAAGTATCGATCAAAAGAAAGATACCATCATCATTGGTGACGATTTCAAAGATATAGACTACCGAATGGCCAAATGCTGTAACCCAATTCCTGGAGATAAAGTATTTGGGTTCATAACGATAAATGAAGGAATAAAAGTACACCGAACCAATTGCCCGAATGCAGAACATTTGCAATCTAAAATGGCTTATCGCTGTATCAAAGCGAGATGGAAAGGTGAACAGTTCACCGAACGTATCGCTAGTTTACGGTTACGAGGATTTGATAGTGTTGGCTTGGTAAATAAATTGACCGAAATTGTTTCTAATCAACTGAGCGTGAACATGAAATCTATATCCTTTGAAACTGAAGATGGAATTTTTGAAGGAAAGTTGAAGGTGTTAGTTTACGATACAAAACACCTCAAAGAATTAATGTCCAAATTTGAACTAGTAGAAGGCGTGCAGCGCGTTGAAAGGTGGGATGAAAGTTTGGATGACGTTGATGAAACAGTTTCATAAAGATTTCCGGTAAATATCTCAATTCAAATTCCGTATCTTTGCGGCATGAAAGCAAGAACGCTTAAGAAAAACAAGGTTAACGTAGTAACGTTAGGCTGTTCAAAAAACATTTTCGATTC
>TARA_R110000737_G_scaffold125041_2_pt1 | contig 13186 bp, 24 predicted proteins | sample TARA_R110000737 | Tara Oceans TARA_R110000737 (sample SAMEA4398027) | marine metagenome | biome: Polar Biome; feature: [SRF] surface water layer (ENVO:00010504); material: water (ENVO:00002006), including particulate matter (ENVO:01000060) such as... | depth 5 m
GATTTGTTCCTCGCTGGCGGGTCTTGCGGCTCGCAATATCCACCGCACTCTTGGTATTCAATCATGTGACGGTTGATCCCATCGTAGATCACCATCCAAGCAATCACTGCGAATGTTAGTGCACCTGCGCTGAAAAATAATTTATTCATTGTCTTCTCCTGTTTGCGTTGTTGATGCCCAAAAACCCCAGCCACCTTGCGGCTCTGGGGAGGGGGTCACTGACTGACCAGCTTAGTGGGGATGCGACCCCCTGCGTTGTTGTTAATTAACTCCGGTTTGTTTGTTTCTGTGCAACGCGTAAGGCTTGGTTGTAAGTCTCAATACCAAAATCAGCCCGAAACTCATGATCAGCGCAAGGGCGGGATGCCTTCACGATTTCCTTGTGCCCAAATGGGCTTGGGGTAAACGCGGCTTCGGCATCGGCGCGGCTCCCGAAACGACGAAGGTCTAAAGTCTCATTGTGCTTTTTGATTGCGAACATTTGTTTTCTCCGTTTGCGTTGTTGATGATTAGACATTACCTAACATTGCAAACATCGTCAACATTTAATTGCACAAAAAAGAAAATAATTATTCTTCGTAATCTGGAAGCGGCAAAACAATCGCGTACTCAGCGGCAAAGCGTTCGATGTGGTTTAGATATTCTGCCATCTCTTTGACCTTGAGTGGCTTGGTTGAATATACCTCGACCGGCCCGCTCATAGTGTCGATCATGACCGGAGGCAAAAACTTGCGCATAAATTCTTCGTGCATCTCGTCTTTGGTGTAGCCTAGATGATCCCCGATGATGGTGTTCCACTTCCACATCAAAGCGTTTTGCTCAAGGCTGCGGTTCTTCTTATATGGCTTGATTGACACGTCCCAGACTGTCTCAATGTTGAGCGCTGCTATCCTGTCGATGGCGTGTTGGCGCTGGCGTTCCTCGCGGATGATTACTCTCTGTGTCATTTCGACTCCACAAACATTTGATATCGGCGCTGCGCTATCGGCTTCAATACATTCTCAAGCCACCACTCTGCGCCGGGGTTGTCCTCCTGATCTGAATGGCATTGGAAGCAAAGCGGCAAAACTAAGTCGTCGCTTGGCTTACGTCCCATCCCTGCGTTTGATCCTTTACGGATGTGCGCACCGATAACGGTCCCATCATTGGTGCCGCAACTCCAGCACGACTCATCCTTGAAAGATTTGCGGTAATTTTTATCTTTGACGTGATGCTGTTTAGGAATCAGCATCGAACGATTCCTCTTTCCAATCCAAGAACCGATTTGGCCACTTCGCCATGACTTCGTGAGCAATAGGGTCAATAGGTGCGTTTTTCTCGCGGCACACGCGAAGTATGATGTCTTTGGTACTGCCTATATACCCAAGAGCAGTTGGCGACCCAACACCCTTTTTTCTGGCTTTAGCGACAATCCATTGGTTTGCGTCTGCGTAGATGTCAAAGCCTTCGGATAGATTTAAAATGTGTTTCATTGTTTTGTCCCTTGTTGAAAAAATGCCGGGATATTGATCCCGTCCCGGCGCGGGCGGCTTAGGATTCAACGAGGAGGGAGTTCCTCTGACGGGCTTTCGCGTCGTCAATCCATACCAATCTCAGAAGGGGATTAAATCATCCCCAAAATCGTCATTGACCTGCGGTGGTGGTGACTGGTCGTAACTATTGTTGCTGCTATCACCGCCCATTAACTTAACCTCTGACACACGCAATTCAAGCGATACCTTGGTGGTGCCATCTTTCGCAACGTATTCATTGATTGTCGGTTCCCCGGTAACAACCATCTTCGTGCCTTTTTTAATGTAGGCAGACAGCTTTTCTCCGCGCTCGCCCCACATCGTGCAGCGCACCCATGTTGTCTTTTTCTTGTCTCCGAAGCCAGTGTCACAAGCGACGGACCAGCTTGCATTGCTTTTGCCAGACTGAGTTGTTCTGACTTCGCTGTCTCTGCCGACGTTGCCAGCAATCATAAGATTCATCATTTGTTTGTGTCCTTTCCAAATTTAATAAACACGATTTCACCATGTTGATCTGAATCGTTTGTATAGCTTGGTGTTCCAACAGGGTAGGCTGGAATAACGGATAAATTTATTGGGAGTTGAACATACAGGGTTGAAGACATTTTGTTGGCTTTTGTTAACATATACCCACGAGTGTCTGGCTTCATCGCTATCGAGAAAGCACCGTCTGCTTCTGGCAGCACAGCAATTGCGTATTTTTTTCTTGCAATAAGGTTTAATTTTTCCAGCAACTTATCCTTAACTCGGATTCCTAGAACATATTTACCTTGGCGATCCTTGTCTTCTCTAACAACGACTCGTGCATCAAATTTAGAGTATTGTGTTGGATTAGTTCCGGGTCGCACTGCTATCATCCAGTCGATCATATTATCAAACATTGTTTTTTATCCTTTTGTTTAGGGTTGAAACCATTTCGTCTAGCTCTCCGAGGAATTTCATAACCTCGGCCTCAAGTTCTGCAATCTTGTCGCCGTCACGGTCAACTCTGACGCAGAAAAAGTCGTTGCCTTCTGGCATCCTTGGATCGAATGACACGTAGTCGCACCACTCACGCTCCTCTGCACAGGCCATTTGCCATTGCATCTGATTAATATATTTTGATGGGGCTTTGTCATCCAGTAGCGTTTGAATATGCGTTGAAGTGTTGGGGCACTTAATCTCAAGCATACCATCGTCGTTCACCAAGCCGTCTGGCGATGCACCGGACATCTCAATCGTTGGGTGAGAAATAAAACCCTCCTCGACGACTGAGTTGTTTGTGATAAACTCGTAAGCGGCTCTGGCTTGTGGCTCGGTGTCCGTACCCCATTGCATCGCCGCATTGGAGTAGAACTCTGTGCGGGTTCCTGTAAGCCTCTCGACAAGCAACTGGCTCATGTACGTTGCACGGCTTGCGCCATATCCTGACTTGGTCTTGGCCACCACATCCGAGACTTTGGATGCAGTGACCTTTCCTAATCGAGCAGCGAACCATTCGTCTGTGCGCTGTTCCATTATTCAGCGCCCACATCTTGTTTTTTCTCAAGCGCGTCCTTTGCTTGAGCGTATTTCGATTGAGGCAATTCGGAGACCGTCGAGACTCCGAAGTATTTCATAAAAGCTTCTGCGTTTGCTCCCTTACGCTCAATCAGGTCGTTGATGATTTTCGCATTGCCGGGTGTGATTAGCTTCTCAGGCTGCGGCTTGTCTTTGGTCAGGCTCTGAGCGTCGTCATCTGACGGCGCAATTCCTACCATTCCACATAGACCATAACGCCTTGCATACGTCTGTCCCGAACCAAATGCTTGGGCCGGGTTCTTGGCTTCTCTCCATCCGACGATAGGAACGCCGAAGTCCTGCATTGTTTCTCCGCTTGTATGCGTCAGGATCGTGCGGATGACGAACAAGTCGCCTTCTAACATAGTCGGCTGGCTGATGTGGATGCCGTGCCTATTGAGCGCATCGCTACAAGCGTTAAAGCATTCTTTCAAGTCAGCATATTTGCTATTGAAGAATGGGTTGCTGGTGTTCTTACGCGCCACGCCTATCTCGGATTGAGCAGCGCAGAATGCTTCGTTGATGTTCATTTTTTTTGTGTCAGTCATTTGTCGTTCTCCGTTTTGTTAATTATTCGAAAGTGCATCCGGTGCCAGCTAAGTGTGATTCGGCTTGCGCACGAGCGATGCTTCTCGTCGCTGCAAACTCAGTGATGCTGTCAAGGTCTCCCCGACCATCGCGGATAGTGAATGTGAAATGCTGCTTTGCAGTTTTGATGCCGAGGTTTTTTTTGTTCAAGGCGTTTTTGATTGATGCGTTCATTTTGATTCTCCCAAATCGTTGATGTTTGTTATTATAAGTAATTATCGCGGAGTGTAAAGTTTTATTTACGTTGGCACCCTTTAAGCCCCAGACTCGGTGTGAGGTCTGGGGCTGGTTGGGGGTTTCTTTGGGTCTATGCTACTTTAGGAAAATTGCTTTTGCGTTGCGGATACTTGGGGCAACAAGTTCGCTTTTATTGTGGTTATAAACAATCGCGTCTATCTGGTCATCATTTACATAACTGCAAACAACAGTGCCTTCGCCTTCGCTGTTGAAACGGCTGATTACTTGGTCGTTCTCGACTGTGATGTTTAAAGTGTTTGTCATTTGCTTATTCCCTTTGTTTGTTTTGATGATTAGAGTTTACACTATCTGGTAACTTATACAAGCACTGATTTGCATTATTTTGTAATTAATTATGTTTACACCTAATTACTTTTAACGTATACGGTAAACATCTTTAATCAAAGGAAATAAAAATGCACAAACATAACGAACTACTCAATCGCCTTGGACGGACTCGTGATATTGCCAAGGCTCTCAACATTGTTGATCCGCACGTAAGCAAATGGCGCAGGTCTGGAATTGCAAAGCGCTATATCCCTTGCGTTGTGGCTTTAGCACGAGCAAATGGTTACGAGCCAACGTTGTCGGATTTCTTTGATGTCTAACAGAAACAAACAGCGAGGTTATGAACTCGAAGCTGAGACAGTAAAATTTTGGCAGGGGCTTGGCGTTGAAAGCAAGCGAGTGTTCGCGTCAGGCGCACACAAGCATCACCTTGGCGACGAATACGCTGGCGACTTAAATATTGCTGGGTTTATGGTCGAGGCCAAACGAAAGAAATCAGGTTTTAAATTCTTATATGACGCATTGGCGCAGGACGACGGTATAAGTGATATGCTTGTCGTCAAACAGGATCGGCATTCAAGGCTCTACGTCTTGAGAGAGGAAACGCTGGTGGCATTGTTCAGACAATCAGGAGTAGTCAAATGAGTTTTGTGAAGAAAGCGGCAATCGTTAAACACGCTGACGCGGTGAAGCGGTACGCAAAAGCAACGCCGGGTTACAAACGTGGGCATCAGCGATCAGTTAAACAGGCAATGACAAAGATGCTTAAAATGGAAGTCAACAATGTGTAAAGTATGTGGCGGGTCTGGCGTTGTGATAATGCCAGCCCGTGTCATTACATATGCCATTGACGACGAAGACATTGAGATTCCAGCCCACCTTGATTTGTGCAAAAAATGCGTAGAAAAACACGAGCTTCAATTTCAAAAGGGTTTGCTTGAGCGTAGTTCCGATGTTACAATTATGGACGAGCAGTGAGATGCTCATTGAAGCCCGTCTTTCTCCTTCGGTGGTTAGTCGGGACCGTATAACCTTAAAAAGGGTTGGGCCTCCGGAAATTCTCACCCCGGCTGACCTCCCAAGGAGAAAGACACAATGACCATAAAGATTAAAAACTGGTCGAAGTTCCAGCACTTCAAAGACAGACGACCACCGTGGATAAAGCTGCACAGAGACATTCTGGAGCAACGTGATATCACGCTGATATCAGACTGTTCCTTTCGTGTTTTGGTAGGCTTATGGCTTCTTGCATCAGAAGATGAAGATATGCAGGGCGGCTTGCCGGATATAGATGATATTTCGTTCAGGTTAAGGATAGACAAATCCAAGGTGACAAAGGCTTTGAGTGAGCTTGAACCATGGCTTGATATCAATGTGATATCAGATCGATGTCAAGATGATGCACCAGAGACAGAGACAGAGGTAGAGACAAAGAAAGAGGTAGAGGCATATAGCGCGTCTAAAGCCGCGCCCAAACGAGGCTCAAGAATAGCTGACGATTGGACCCTTAATGAAAGCAACATTCAACACGCTCAAGAGAAAGGATATTCAGATGCAGAGATTAGATCAGTTGGTCAAGAGTTCTACGATTACTGGACAGCGGCAACAGGTCGCAACGCAACAGCCCGCGACTGGAACGCCAAGTGGCGAACGTGGGTTAGCAATGATATCAAATTTAACGGCACTCCTGAGCAAAGGAAAATCAACGATAGAAACAAGCAAGGCAATCAAGGCGTCATTGAAACAGGAATTAAAGTTGCGGCCCAATTACGCGACGACGACAGAGGTATGTCCGAGTTCCTACGAGATTTTATCGACAGTTGATCAATCTCATGTTGATTTTATTAGGGCGGCTACTGCGCCAATGGCGAAAGACAAGATTGTTTTCCTGCTCACAGCCGCTTACAATGTTTTAGCCCACCGGAACCAAGACAATATGGATCGCGAGACAACGATTAGTATGTTCGCCAGAGTTGCATCAGATTACCCGGCAGATGTTGTTGACCACGTTATCGGTGGGTTATTGAAACCGGGGCAGGGCAAGAACAAGTTCTTTCCGTCATTCCACGAACTAGGCAACGACTTGGAGATGTTTGGGCGAGACAGGTTAAATTTACGGGACGCAATAGAAAGGGCAGTGCAATGACTGACCCGTACAAATTACCGGACGGGCCAGTGGATATCCAGTTTAGTGGTGGCCGCACATCTGGGTATATGCTTCGTGCAATTCTTGATCGTTACGATGGCGTTCTGCCAGACGATTGCCATGTAGTTTTCCAAAACACCGGACGCGAAATGCCTGAGACTTTGGACTTCGTTCATCAATGCCAAGTGCGGTGGAACGTGCCTATCGTTTGGCTGGAGTATCATCCAGTCGGGGGGTTTATCGAGGTAAGCCATAACAGCGCATCGCGTGATGGAGAACCTTTTGAGAGGATGATCGACAAAAAGAAGTATTTGCCGAATCAGATGGCTAGGTTCTGCACATCTGACCTAAAGGTGCGCCCTGTCAGAGACTGGATGCGCTTCAAGGGGTATGACAGGTGGACGGCGCTCTTAGGACTACGCGCTGACGAGCCGAAGCGTGTTGCTAATATGAGAAAGCCATTAAAAGAAAAATGGTCAGTCGAGATGCCTCTTGCTGATGCAGAAGTAGGAAAGCGGGATGTTGAGTTCTTTTGGCGGCAGCAGGACTTTGATTTGAAGTTGCAAAACATTGGCGGCAAAACGCCCCTTGGTAATTGTGACGGATGCTTCTTAAAGAGCGAGGCAAGCCGCGCTTTTCTTGCGCGATATTATCCAGAACGCGCAAAGTGGTGGGATGATATGGAGAAAAAAGTAGGCAACACTTTCCAGCGTTCCGACAATAAATACGCATCTGATTGGGCCACATTGATAAAAAATGTAGGTTTGCAACCGGATTGGGTGTTTGACGAGGAAAACGACGTGTATTGCACATCATCACTAGGAGGATGCCATGACTGACATCTTAGAAACACTTGAAGAGCGAGCAAAAACGCATGGAGACTTTACTGAGGTGGCATTTATTTCTCAAACAATTAAAGCGCTCATCAATCAGTCAAAGGTTGACCTGCCAAACGACCAGCGCGAAGCACTTGACCTTATTGCGTCAAAAATAGGGCGCATAATTGCAGGAAACAACAATGAGATCGACCACTGGCGCGATGTCGAGGGCTATGCTAGATTGGTGCGCCAACGACTTGAGATTATGGAGGATAAATAAATGGCTGGTATTTACGATAACGTCCACGCCGCCGACGATAGGCTTAGAACAATTGTTGAGCGGATTGAACGCCTCAACGAAGAATCAGACGCGCTCAAGGCTGACATTAAAGAAGTCTACTCCGAAGCCAAAAGCGATGGGTATTGTTCAAAGACCATTAAGCAGGTTATCAAGGAACGGTTAAAGACCGAAAACGAGCGCTCAGAACAAATTAGTATGTTTGATTTGTATTGGGAGCGGGTGCATGGATGAAACACACGTATTAGACTACACTAGCCTCGATGACGAAGAAAAGATTGAAATGCTAGTAGACCAGTCTCAGGTCTTGTACGACTTCGCTTCACTCCTTGTGCAATTAGATAAGAAGTTCGGTGTCCTTGAATACCTTCAAGATGAAGGTGGTGATGTTGATATCTTAGAATTAAGTTATGAAGCAGTTGAGTTCTATGGTGACATGATGGGCAAAGACAAAAAGGACTTACATTGATGCCGAAGATAACACCAAAGCAAGCTGCGTTTGTTAAAGAATACTTAATTGACCGCAATGGAACGCAAGCAGCCATCCGCGCTGGATACTCAAAAAAGACGGCCAAAGAGCAGTCATCTCAACTCTTAACAAAACTTCACGTTCAGCAAGCTGTCAAAGAAGGCGAGGCAAAACACGCTGGAAGGTGCGACGTTACGCTTGACAGCCTGACTGGTGAGCTTGATGAGGCTCTGGGCATGGCAAGGCAGCAAGAGGACTCAAACGCTCTTAGACAGGCTGCAATGGCAAAGGCTAAGTTGCATGGCTTCGATATAGTTAAGACAGAGAACAAGCACGATGGCGGCTTAATAGTTGAGCTTGTGAGATTCACAGATGCCAAGGGTTAGGCTCCCCAATAACTGGGAGCCAAGAGACTACCAGATGAATGTTTGGGGTGCGCTGGAAAGTGGTGTTAAGCGCGTTCTAGCTGTCTGGCATCGACGGTCTGGCAAGGATGATGTCTGTCTGCACTGGGCTGCAATGCAAGCAATGAAGCGTGTCGGCAACTACTGGCATATGCTACCGCTACAGACGCAAGCCAGACGCGCCATCTGGGATGCTGTTAATCCTCACACTGGTATGCGGCGGATAGACGAGGCATTCCCGAAAGAGATAAGAAGAACCACCCGCGAAAACGAAATGATGATTGTCTTCACTAATGGATCAACGTGGCAAGTGCTAGGCTCTGATAACTACGACGCTTACGTTGGCTCACCACCTGTTGGCATTGTATTCTCAGAGTGGGCACTAGCAAAGCCAGCAGCATGGTCATATGTCAGGCCGATCCTTGACGAAAATTCTGGTTGGTGCCTCTTTATTTCGACCCCGAGGGGAAAAAATTTCATGTTCGATATGCTCCAGATGGCGCAGGATAGCGATTTCTGGTTCTCAGAGGTTCTCCCGGCAACTGAGACAAACGTATTCGATCCCGAAGTCCTACGCCGCACACGCAAAGAACTGCGCCAAGAGTACGGTGACGAACACGGCGAGAATATGTTCCGTCAAGAATACCTGTGCAGCTTTGAAGCCAGCATCATGGGCGCTTACTACGCAGGTCAGATGCGTGAGGCTTATGACGAAGGCAGAATATGCTCAGTGCCGATTGAAAAGGTTTTGCCTGTACACACAAGCTGGGACTTGGGAATGTCGGACAGTACCTCAATATGGTTCTACCAACAGGCTGGCAAAGAGATACGGATCATAGATTTTTATGAGGCTAACGGTTACGGGCTTGACCACTACGCCAAAGTTTTGAAGGACAAAGATTACTTATACGGCGACCACTTTTTGCCGCATGACGTTGAAGTTCGTGAGCTAGGCACTGGACGTTCGCGCATTGAGACGCTGCGCGACCTTGGCTTGGATATCCAAGTGGTCCCGAGACTAGGCATTGAAGACGGGATCAACGCAGTTCGAAAGCTATTCCCAAGAATGTACTTTGACAAGGACCGCTGCAAGGATGGCATCGAGGCGCTGAAATCATACCGCAGGGACTGGGACGACAAGCGCAAGGTGTTCAAGGAACGACCAACTCACGATTGGTCAAGCCATGCGAGCGATTCTTTCAGATACCTAGCGGTGTCAATGCAAGAACACAGCAAGGCAGACGCAGCGCCTATCGTATATCCTAGCTATGGCATCGCCTAGATTTGTGTGATATAGTACACGCTGACATTGTTGTTTAAGGATAAGCCGTGTCCATTTTTGAGTACATGAACCAAGATCAAACGCCAAAGATAGGCCTTTCACAGCTTATTGATAAGTTTTTATCACGGGAACTATCCGACCAGCTTTCATCAAAAGAAAACTCATTGCTAACACGAACAGTCGGCGGAACGCTTGGTATGTTCCGCGATGCTGCTGAGTATGATTACCCCGACACGGCGCTGGGCTGGGCATCAATGCCAGCCAAAGGTGTCACTGCAATGGCAGAGGGTATGATGGGCATTCCCGGTGCTATGATTGACGACGCCAACGCACAGGTTGCCGGGTTGAGTGATGGCTCCAAAGTCACTGAGGGTGCGCTTGGTATGTTTGGTAGTTCGTTTCTTGGTGGCGGGAGAGGGGCAGGGCTGCGAAGCGGCGGCGGCAGCTTTGATGATGAGATTATACGCGCTGCGGCAAGGTCAGGAATGGGTGAGGATGTGTTCGCCAATCTTGCGCGTGGTGGTCATGTATCGCCGCAGATTGATCCTATTGGAAAAATGGGAAAGCCAATCGGATTCCCAACAGGTTATTCTGGCGGTTTAAAGTTGCCATCCCAAAAATTACAAATGTTAGATGAGGGGCTTACTACATCCATTCCAGACAGCGCAGGCCAGCGCGGGCTGTTGGCAGACATAGCTGAGATGGAGGGTAAGATTCTCGTGCCTATGCCGGGAGACAGGACAAGTAGAGATATAATCAGCAGAATTGGTGGGCAAGACATAGACCCTTATCTCGTTCATGGCGGTTATGCTTATATGCCTGATGTCGGCGGGTGGGCCTCCGCTACCGGAGTTATCAATCGGTATGCGAAGAAGTTTAACGCACTTGAGGAAAAAGGTGTTGGCATTGGAACGCCTATGGCTGGAACCGGGTCTGACTATTCAAATGCAGGGCTGGATGTTTTATACAAAATTGCCGACCCAGCGCAAGCATCGCCTAAATCCAAAAAGATACTCAAGGACGAAATAAACAAAAAGATTGGATCACACAATAAAAGCGAAATCACTAAAGCGAAGAAAAAAGCTGCAAAGTCTGGGAAAGAGTATGTGCCGCCAGAGATAGTAAAACCTTTCGCTGGGTTTAAAGAAGGGACCAAGGCAACGCTTGACGGGAACCCGCTTATGCGTCGTCTCGTAATGGAAGCGTTGGACGGGCAACAAGTCAGCAAGCTGCCAGATGTCCCTAGCGCATATGAAATTCGCCACGCCATCACAGATGATAGGTTTAGGTATCTGACGCGGGGTGACGCTGACCCGCTCTCTGGGTTTGATATGATGTCGTTCTCTGGAAACAACAAATCTGTTCCAACGGCATCTTTGAACACATACCAACACCCGTCATATGCGTCTCACCTCCAAGGAGACTACCTCGGAGGGCTTGAAGTCCCAGTCCCGCGTACTGTGCTGTTCCCCGATTTCGCAAAAGAAATGGATATAGAGGGCAGACCACTAAGCCAGCACAATTATATGTTTGACAGAAAGAAGCCAACGCAAGAATTACGACCAGATGTTATTGAAGGCATTTTAAATTTTCAAAATAAAATCAAGAGTGGTCAGCAATGATTGACAGGATTTTCTGCTCAATATCAGCCACCATTTCGAGAGTTTCTGAGCTTATCTCTCCTCTGTCTTCGTCATATGGCGTGGTGCCAAAAGCTTCATACTCAATCGTTTCCAAGATTTCTGTAATGATTTCTGGTAGCGCATTATTTTCCATAATTTTTCTCCCTTTTCCAGTTAATCATTATACAATACGGAAACAAGAGTAGCAAACAATGATACATGACCATGACCTACTAGCCAAAGTCCGTCGCGAAAGTTACGCGGCTGAACAATACGTCACAGACGAAGTATCACTTGAGCGTGAGGACGCAATGGAGCGTTACCTTGGCGCGACGTATGGCGATGAGCAAGAGGGCCGCAGTTCGATCATTACCCGTGAAGTTCTTGAAACAATCGAATGGGCGATGCCTTCGCTGCTTTCAGTGTTTGCATCAGGTGATAGGATTGTTGAGTACGTCCCAGAAGGGCCGGAAGATGTTCAAGCCGCTGACCAAGCGACTGACCTTGCTAACCATGTATTCTACAAAGAGAACAACGGTTTCTTGATCCTCAATACATGGTTTAAAGATGCGCTACTTTCCAAGCAAGGGGTGGTCAAAACTTTTTACGAAGAAAAAGAAAAGACCACAGAAGAAGAATACCAAGGCCTGACCGAAGACCAGTACCAAGTGTTCGTGAATGACGAGACTGTCACCATCAAAGAGACTGGGATCACTGACGAGTTTGGCAACGAGATTGCTGAGATGGAAGGCGACGATGGGATAATGCAAGCCCAAGCATTCGACTTCGACATGATGGGCAACCCAATACCAAGGCAAGTATTCTATAACGTTGAGATTGAGCGCACAGTCAACAAGGGCGGCATTAAAGTTGAATGTATACCGCCGGAAGAATTCTTTGTTTCACGCAAAGGATCAGACCCAGACGAAGCAACGTATCTTGAGCATCGGCCATCGATCACACGCTCAGACTTAATTTCTCAAGGCTACGACCGCGACGTTATCATGGGGTTGCCTGCGGATGACCGCAATGACCCACAAGGCGAAGAAGAAGCCCGCTTTGGCAATAGCACCCACGATGACGAACGTGCTGACCCGGCAATGAAAGAACTGACGCTGCATGAAAGCTATATCTACATTGATCCAGACGACACTGGCATTGCAACTCGCTATAAAGTTATCTGGGTTGGCTCGACTATCCTAGACAAAGAGCCATGCGAGCATCAGCCGTTCTCATTGGTTGAGCCTATCCCAATTCCACACCGCGCATATGGCTTGTCTCTTGCTGATCTAGTATCGCCATTGCAGCGTATCAAGACAGTCATCATGCGCCAGACGCTAGATAACTTGTACCTTGCTAACAACCCAGAGCGCGAAGTTGATATCAATAACATCGTTAGTATGGACGACTTGCTCATGTCTCGCGCTGGCGGCATTAAGCGCGTCAAGAAGATGGGATCAATTCGAGAGATTGCACACCCGTTCGTTGCACAGCATTCATTCCCTATGCTCCAAGGCATTGACCAGATGATATCTGAGCGCACTGGCGTGTCAGACGCAGTGACAGGCATCGACGCAGACGTACTGAGCAACGAGACAGCCACGGCATCCAACAACCAGAAGGCAGCAGCTAACCAGCGCCTTGAGATGTTCGCCCGTATCTTCGCAGAGACTGGTGTGCGCCACCTATTCAAAACAATCCTTCGCTTACTTGTTCAGCATCAAGATGTTCCGAAGATCATCCGTATACGCAATGAGTTCGTCACGATGGACCCGCGTTCGTGGAATGCGGAAATGGATGTTCAGATTGACGTTGGATTGGGCCACGGCAACAAAGACCAGAAGGTCGCATACCTCCGCGCATTGCTGGTTGAACAGAAAGAACTTCTATTCCAGTATGGCGGCATGAACGGAATGGTCACGCCTCGCGATATGTACAACACCTATGAGAAGCTGGTGAAGGCTGTCGGCATGAAGTCCGCTGA
>TARA_R110000737_G_scaffold936_5_pt1 | contig 13176 bp, 10 predicted proteins | sample TARA_R110000737 | Tara Oceans TARA_R110000737 (sample SAMEA4398027) | marine metagenome | biome: Polar Biome; feature: [SRF] surface water layer (ENVO:00010504); material: water (ENVO:00002006), including particulate matter (ENVO:01000060) such as... | depth 5 m
CGAGTTCGTATTAGAACTGCAATATAAGTACTCTTCATTGTTAGAAGAATTACATTTAAGAAGAAATGAAGTTGATAAGATTCAAAAATCATTTAGAGATGAGGCTCAAAAAAAATCCAAATCATTCGAGGCAAAAATTAAATTACTAAGGGAAGGAATAGAAAATGCCTCAAAAATAATTAATAAACAGAAAAAAAGTATTAAACAACTCGAAGAAAAGAACAAGGCACTGATAAAAGTACGAGACGCAATTTCTAAAGAAATGGAAGAGGCTCACCAACTATGGGTAAATAGTAATCAAAGTAGTAACCCAGGCACCAAACTAACTAGGCATGTCCAAATAGATGTTAAAGAAGCTAAAAGATTAAAAGATAAATTAAAAAGTGACAATAGTCAATGACAGAACAACAGATACAAGCAAAGAGAATTAAAGAGTTAGAAAGCCAGGGCTTTTACGTAATTAAATTAATTAAAACTAACAAGAACGGTATCCCTGACTTGATAGCCATACCACCGGGGTCTGATGTTTTATTTTCAGAAGTGAAGACTCCAAAGGGTAGGTTGTCAAGACTACAAGAATATCGTTTACAAGAACTACAGCAACATGGATGCAATACAGAAGTTTACAACGGGAAGGAATCCTAAGCACATAATGATCACGTTTGACTTCATTGACAATATAGAAGCAGATCACGAGACTCATGTAGCTTGGGATGATATTATATATGTAATGGAAAGAATAAATAATGACATAAAAAAAGACATAAGTTTAGGCCATGTGTTTAATGTAAGAGGCGAAGTTTTGTACTTAGAATTATTTTTTGAAAAGTCAGAGGTTTCTAAAGAATTTGATTATATTGTAGATGATTACAAGGTCATAGATTCTGACAGGTATCTAGATTTGATTCTAGACAATAGAAAAGTAACATTAGAGAAAGAGATAATAAGAGAGATTATATGAGATATAAATATACGAGAACTTACAAAAGAAGATTTACAGATTTCCACCAAAAAAACATAATACTTTTAGCGCAGTCTGGGCTTACTATACCAGAGATTGCATCCAAACTTGATTTATCAGTAAACATGATTAGAAAATTTTTTACGAGATGGGACCGAAAAAAAGATAAAGTGGTTCCAATATACATAGGGTCCAAAGAAGAGCCTTACAACGAGGATGAAAATATGTATGGAACATACCCCCAATACAAATGGGAAGACCTCTGTCAAAGTGAAATTGATGTGTATTTAAAATAAAATTAATGGATAATTACAAAAATATGTTTACATTTGAGGAAGGTATTGACCTTGATTTAATGAAAAGAAGATTAACTCATAACGGTAAAAGGATATACATTAAGAACCTTACCCCTGATTATGCACTGGTTTCTTACGATAAAGAAGAAGGTATAAAGATGTTTAAGGTAGATGTAGATTCTTTAGTTAAGATTTAAGATGAAGAAGTTAGGCGTTCATTTTCATAAAGTAAATCATGTTAATTTTGTGATGCGAGAGATTAATGACCTAACAGATGACATCTACGAATCTTTAATTGATGAGGAGTACTCCACTGCTCAAAGTAAAATAGACTCTCTAATAACTAAACTAAAAGAAGTAGGATACTCCATTAAAGTATGAGTGTGAACAACAAAGAGTGTGTGGTATGTAAGGAGCTAAAGCCCTCAACAGACTACTACTCTGCTGGTGTGAAGAACGGAAAGAAGTATTTAAGAAGGCAGTGTAAAGATTGTTATGAGGGAGTTAAAGCACACCGAAGATATTTCAATAGGGATTGGTTAAAAGATATAAAATCTAACATGGAGTGCTCTGGTTGTGGATACTCTAAGAAAACTCATAAATCATTTAAAACTCAAGCACTACAATTTCATCATCACCAAGATAATAAATCATTTGAAGTTAGTAATGGAGTTCATAGAGGAATGTCTATTGAAAAGATTAAAAAAGAAATGGATAAATGTGTGGTGTTATGCTCTAGATGCCACGCTGAAAGTCACTTTTAATTCCTGATACTTCTACTAGGTCTTGAGGTTCTGTTAGTTCTGCTAGTTCTTATGCCTCTGTTAGTCCTGTTAGTCCTATAACCTCTTCTCATTGGTGTCTTTACTTCTTCTGCGTCAGGATCTACACCTAAAATGTAATCTCTTAATTTATTTGGATACACTCTACCCTCTTGATAGTTCATTATTGCGTCATACACGTTTTTTTGACCATCAGTTAAGTTTTTATAAAGATCAGTAACATTTTTTGCTCCCAACGCTTTTTTTATTTTCTTCATTTCAGAATCACTGTAATCATCAAAGTTGATACCTTTTTTACTTAAAGTATTTAATGCTTCTGTTGTATTTAAAAACCATGAAGCGAGAGGAGGTAAACTCCATTCTGCGGGTTTCTCAGTTATTATATTGTAAGCTACGTTGCCAACATATCCTGGTAATCCAAGCCCTTGCAAGTTGGAATTTATAGCGTCTAAAAGTAGCTCTACAGATTTTCTTTCTTTAACGTCATCATTTTCATCATTAATAAATGCGTTTACAATTCCATTACCAACGGCCAAGAAAGGAACAGACCACATTACACTAAAAAATATAGCATCAGCTATTGCTTGTTTCTTTTGTTTGTTGTTTAGATTTTTCCAGTCTCTGGTATCTTCATAAGCTCCTAATACTTTATTCATAGCTGATGTTTGAGCTGTTTTATAAGTGACAAATAATTTACCTAATCTACTTCTAGCTACTTTTCCTAAAGCATAATCAGCTGATGTCTGCTGAGACTCATTAGACTCTTCAATAAATCTTTTATAAGTATAATCCCAGGCATCTTCAAAATTCATTCCTTCTCTCATCTTCTGCTTATGAACAGCTACAGCAAAAGGAACACCTCCACTAACTACACCAATAGCATCACCCATCATTACTGGAGACATTGCTATTTTTTGTAAGGTATTTGTAATTGTAGTGTATGTAGAGTTTTTATCTAGTCCATCAATTGCTTTACTTAATAAAGGATCTACTTGTGTTTTTCTAATTCTTTCTTCTAAATAAGGACTTTGTAATACTCGAACTGCAATCTCTCTACCATTATTTGTAGATAGCATTTTTGGAAATCCAAGAGCCCAATCAACAGGGTTAATTCCATCTTTATATCCAGCTACAGAATAGTTTATAAAAGAAACAGCCTGCTTCGGAATGTTCTTTACAGATAAAGCTAGGTTAGTTATTATTCCAAATCTGTTTAGTTCTAAAATAACTTTTTCTAAAGACTTAACAGGGTCTGCGTTTAAATTAATTTGATTGTCTAAAGCTTCCATTAAAGATTCAAACTTAGCCTTTCCTAGTTTTTGGTATATTGCTCCTATGTTTGGTTTATTAAATACCTCATTAATACTTTCAGCAATCGGCATCATTTCCTTTGCGTGACTCATACTTCTGACATAAGAGATAAACATATTAGTAGCATCTAAATACAAATCAATTGGATCAGCGTTGTCAGTTCTTTCTTTCATCCTGTTTGAAAGAGCACTTCTTGTTATAAAGTCACCACCTTCGTCTAAAGTTTTTAATCTTTCTGTAGCACCAACTATACCAGTTTCATCTACTTTCCCTGCTTTATTATCAGGTACATATAACTCTTCTTCAAACACCATGTTGGTAGCTTTTTCATAAGTAGGTGCGAAGTCAGGGGCCATTTCTTCAAAAACTTTATAAAGATTATCTCCAAACTCTTTTATCTTAGGATTAGCTTCTATATACTTATCAAACTCTTTTTCATTAACGCCTGATCTCTCTAGTATTTTATCAAACTTATCTGCTTTATTTAGTAAATTATCTTTAGCTGTACCTTTTAATTCTTGAGCATCTTCTCTCATTTGGGTAGCTCTTTTCTTGTAAAGATTTTGTATGGCTATATACCTACCTACCTGACCATTGTTTATTGTAGTTCCTCTTTTGCTTACTACTTTTGAAGTAGGGTTAAGTAATCCGTCTACAGTTTTTGATAGTTCTTTAACTCCTTTTTTCTTACTTCCAAATATATCAGCCAAGTAGTTGTTGTACATGTTCGTATACTTTCTTCTAGCTACCTGATTATTAGCATAAGCATTTTTCATTTGCTTAACAACCGGCTCAAGTATCTCCCTAACTTTAGGTGCCCCACGCCATAAAGGTTTCATTAAGTTTTCTATCGTTGCTATTTGGTTAGCTGGATTTATTTTACCTCTTAATACACGTATAGGATTTCTTACGTAGTCTCTTTGAACTTGTTTTAAATCAATAGAGGTATAAGCTTTAGTACCTTCGATAGGTAAGAATGGATTGTCATTTAAGAAGCTTTTGTAATTACCTGGAGTAACTTCATAAGTATCATTTAATAATACGAATCCATTAGGATTGTCATTAAAAAACTTATCTAATTCTTCTATAGTACTTATCTCTTTAAAGTCTTCTTTTTTATAAAGATCCTTAGAAACATCTGCCTGCTTCTTATATCTAGTTATATTTTGCAAACGTTGAAGTGCATCTTGACTTGCCTTGCCTTCTGTAATTATTTCTGTAACTACTTCGCTAAGTGCTTTGAGTTCTTCAGTGGTTTTATTTTTTAGGTCTTTTAGTTTTAAATCATCTCTTATTTCCTTTAACTTTTTTCTGGATTCAACACTTATTTTAGGTAGTTTCTTTGGAGAATATAGAGTGTTTTTTAAATAACTAATGTTATCTTTTCTAATTATAGGATCTAGTATTTGATTAACCCCTTGTATTATCTCATCTATTTTATCCTGAGTAAGTTTAGTATCAACAGACTTCTTAATTATTCTTCTTACTTGAGCTGGTGTATACTTCTGTTTAGGTAATCCTAATGCTTTGTATTCTTTTTCCAAATCTTTTAATATGTCATCTATCTTTTTAATAGTTTCTTTATTTAGACCTAATGCTCTTTCACTTACCTTAGAATCCCTTCTTAGTTGTTGAGCTAATTCCTTAAGTTCAAATTTTCTTTTACTAGTAGTAGTTGACTTAACACCCATATTACTTAGTGCTTTTTCAGCAACTTCAGGACCGTAAAAATCACCAACTATACTTAGAATCTCTTTTGGATTTACATTGTTCTTCTGCAGTCTTTCTATTAAGGTTTCTGCCTTTGCTTGTTTACTGTCTGGTGGCGTTTTTATTTTCGCTTCTTTCTTCGGCTTAACTTCGATTTCTTTTTTGGAAGTGACTTCGACTTTGTCTCCTTTTGCCACTGCTCCGCCATCTTTGGCTTGTTGGCGTACATCCACTTCCTCTGTGCTTGGCTTTTGAACGGCATCTTTTTTAGTTTTAATTATTATCTGAGTTTGTCTCCCTCCGTTTTGATCATTAGTAATTAACTTAACTACGTCTGCTTTTGAGGCATTTATAGCATCAGTTTCTGCTTGATCATAAGCTTTACCTGGGGAAAATTTAGAACCGTCAATCTCAACAGTTTCTATAGTTGCTCCTTTAGGTATTATGTCACTTATAACTTCTTTCTCTCCTTTGTATTTTTCAGCGGTGGATATATCTTCAGAGTAGAATTTACCTTCAACATCTGGATGTCTGGTTTTTATAGTTCCATCTGCATTTCTCTTGCCACCAGTCCCCTTGTATATAGTTAAATCTGTTTCAAGGACTTCGAGTTCTACCGGTTCTGGAGCAGCTTCTAAACTTACCTCTTCAGCAACCTCTTCTTTAATAGGAGCTTCTTTAGTTTCGTATTCTTTAGATAATTCTTTTAAAGCTTGGTTAGTGTTTAATCCTTTATCTATTTTAGATCTTAATTCATTTACTATTTCTACATTATCTTCTTGCCACTGCTTATTTCTTAAAGTTTTTTCACGTCTAAGATTGTTAGTTGCTAAGTCCGATAATAATTCTGAAGTTGTCTCTGGAGTCTCTGATATTGTTTTAAGTTCTGATTCTATTTCACTAGACCTTTCATTTAAATTATTTAACTCGTCTTGAGTTGCTTTATCTCTAAACTTTAACTTATCTAATTCTTCTGCCTCAGATTTTATACCCTCTAATTCGTTTACTTTTTCAATAACTTTAGATTTAGTAACTCTATTCTGAACTCCTATTTCTGATGCTGTTTTAAGGACTTCAGTTACTTTGTTAATAACGTCTTGACCTTCAGCTTTAGTTATATTATTATTCTTTACTTGAGACTTTACAGAGTTAGTAATGTTCTTAAGTTCTGGTGGTGTAGCACTAATGAAACTGTCTATTTCCCCAGCATCTAGGTTAACTTCAGATGGCTTTACTTCTCCTTCTTTAGCATCTATAGTTATTTTTTTAAGACCACTGTTTTGTTTCTCTTGTCTCTCTTTTTGGTTATTTACATCTTGAATTTGTCCTTTAGCTGCGTTTAAGTTCTCATTGTAACTCACGTCTTTCATTACATCAACTAACTTATTTTTATCAGCAACTGTTCCCTTTTCAGTTATTGCTTTTATACCATTGTCGATTAACATATTCTCAGTGTATGCTTCTCCTTCAGGGGGCTTAGGGGCCTGTGACTTTACCCAATTCCAGTTTATCCTTCTTCCTCTAGCCTCTAAAATATCTTTTCCTAATGCGTCATGAAACTTTTTATAAGTTCCTTTTTGAGCAAAACCTGTAGCCATCATAACTGACCATAATTTAAAACCTTTTCTTAAAGGATCTTCTCCTTCTGGATCTTCAGGTGTCTTACCATATATCACTTCATCCCAAGCTATACCTGCTTCCTTGCCTTCAAGAATTGATTTATCAAAAAGATCAGCTGCATATAACACGGTAGTTGTCACACCAGCTTCTGCTCCTTTACCAACCACAAACTTTCCAGTATTGTATCCCGGTATTGAAGCACTCAACACATCGTCTACTACTTTAGCACCAGGCAACTTACTTAATAAAGTACTCCCCGCATTTGCTAGTGGGCTAAGAACTCCGAAAGCAATTCCTAATTTAGGGTCGTATTCCTCTTGCTTATCAAGCATAACTCCCGTTAATCCAAACTTAGTTCCTTCAGTTGCTCCTCCAGCTAAAACATCTGCAGCTAAACCAGCCCAAACACCATATTTCTTTTTGCTTAATACAGAAAACGTTTCTAATACTTTAGGTATTTTAGTAGATTTTAGTACCGCCCCACCTGTTCCATAAAGCTCTAACACCATTCCTCCAATATTACCCGTAAGCTCTTGTGCCTCTTCACCAAAGGTTAATTCAGATGCTTTTTGTAATTCATCTATTGCCTCTCCACTAAAACCTTTTTCTTTTAATACATTTGCTAATGGTTGAGCTTGAGTGACTTTAACTCTAAAATCATTGCTTCCAGAACCAAAAGAGATGTCAGGGTTTTTACCATATTCTTCACCAAAAAGAGTAGATACGAAACCTGATTCTACACCAGATATATCTATTAAAGATTCATTGTCTTGTACTGGTGGGAACTTATTTAATTCTACGGCTCTGTTAACTGCATCAAATTGTCTAACCTTTTCATTAAGCTGTTTAGCAAGTGGATGCTCACTCATTATTTGGGGAATTACCCCTTGAAAATTATTATCTTTCTCATCAGGAAAACGCTCTAACTGTAGCTCAATATTTTTGTCTCTGGGATTATCAAACTCTACACCAATAAAGTTCGCTGCTTTATTAACTAAACCTGTACCTTCATCAACTATGCTTCCTAAAAAAGTTCTTTCTTCTAGTACGTCTTTCTTGTTTCTTTTTACTTGCTTACTTAAGTTTAAAATATCATAATACAAATCGGTTCTTATCTTTAATAACTCTTCTTCTCCTGTAGTCTCAGAGATTTTTTTAGCCTCATCATTAACATTGTCTGTATATTGAATAACAGGTGCAGGTGCGTTTATCTTAAGTATAAATTGCCCGGTAAATGGATCGTAAATTTTTTGAGACTTGTCATCAGATTCTAATAAAGGATTAGATGTTTTAGACCATTCTTTAGTTACCTTATCTAACTCCTTACTTAGACTCTCTTTCTGAAGCTTGAAATTCTGGTAATTGGTTTTATCCTCTCCTCTTAGCTCCTCTATTTTTACAGGGATTATTTTTTCTCCTGTGCTAAACTGCAGAAGACTTCTCATCTCCATGTCAATATTTTTTATGTCTGCCTCTAGCTTTCTTTTATTCTTATAAAGATTCGAAGTATTAATATTATCCTCTACCTTTTCTTCATCTACAAATCTGTCTTCATCTGCTTTAATATAAAGGTTAGCAAAGTCGGTGACTTTATTTTCTTGAATAGAAAGAGCCTCAGTATTACTTATACCAAGCTTGTTCACACTCATCACTTCTCCTTGAGGGTCTGCTCCTACTACCTTTCTAACTGTGGTGGTTTTAATATTCTCTAAATCGGAGTCTTTATTTATTTTACTTATGGATTCAGTAAACACCTCTTGCTCTACTTCTGAGGCAGGGAGCATACTTGGGTCTTTTATTATACCTGGTGTGGACGTTCCTGATATCCCTGGTATTTGTTCTTCTACAACAACTTCTGTTTCACTAGGAGTTTTAACTTCTTCTTCTAAAACTGATGCCTGCGAAGTACTCTCGTTTCCGACCTCGGTAGTAGATTCCGTAACTTCCTCTTGAGAATCTGAAACCAGTTCTTTTTCTTCGATTTCTTCGGTTTCTTCTTTTTTTTTTACCTCATCTACTGGGTATTTTGAGTTTATGTAGTCTAATTTACTAGAAACTTCTGTGTCGGGGGAATATTTTCTATAAAAACTTTCCACAAAAGAGTCTTGATTATCTCCATAAGTAGTTTGAATGTGCTCTATTTTAGAATCTACATCTACATCCGGAGCATACTTAGCGTATAAATTTCTAATTAAATCTTCATTAACGTCACTCATATTGCTTTATAGATTTTCATCAATTTCCACATTAGTTCCAGATTCTTCTTTGGGTGTTGGTTTTTTATCTTTTGGAGTCTCTCCTTTAAAGTAAAGTTCTTTTCTTAGTTCCTGTAGGAAGTTTTCGAATATGTCTTTATTTCCTTCTTTTCCTAGGTCTCCAAATGCAAAAAACGGATCACTATCCATTGAATCAGACTCTATTTTTTTCCCATCAGGTAAGGTATAGCTTAATTTCATAAATAATGGATCATCACCCACTGTTGTTTTTTCTATATCTAAATTGTCAATATCTTTCAAGTCTAAAATGCCAGTATTTAAAGCAACGTCTTTTGTGTAGGTAAGCTTGTCTCCTAAATCTTTATTTTTAATAAAGTTATCAAACGAATAATTAGTTGAAGTTGTTCTTCCTTTTTCGGTTATTTTTTGCGTAAAGTCTGCTTCATCTATAACAATTACCTCGTCTCTTGCTACTTTTTTCCTGTCTTCTTGCTTTAGTATATTACCTTCTTTATCTACGTAACTATTATAATCTTTATCAAATAACTCATCAATTTCTGCTTGATCTAAATCAGGGTTCATTAATCTAGCAATTGCTTTCTGACCTTCTTTGTCGGTGGTTGAATAAGTTTCAGTTCCACCTGGAGTTTTATCTGTTCCTTTTAGATTAACAACTAATTCGGTCCCATTTTTGTTATAACTAGCGTCAAGCACTTTAGGGTTAGATATAACACGAGAAGCATCTTTAGCATCAAACGATTCTAATAACTGAGTATAAGGCTTGTAATCAGGTTCTTTAGGGTCATCACCATCACCAGCAGCTAATCTTTTTTCTTTTGCTTTTCTTGCAGCTATTTGTTCATCTAGTTTTGTTTTTGAAGCTCTTTGCTGTTCATCTAGTTTTTCTTGTTCTAAATTTTCTTTTAAATAAACTTCTTCAAAACCTAACTGAGTATCAGCTATTGCTTTAGACTTCTCTCTTAATTTTTTCTTTTGGGCATCTGTTAGTTGAGCGCCAAAGTTTCCATCAGTTTCTTGAACCATTAAAACACCATCTTCAGCATCTCTTCCTTCAAATCTACCTCCTTTATCTAAATCTCCTTTTTGATAAGGAAAGTACTTTTGATTTTTATCATTTAATATGTTGTCTGCTAAATTACTAGCTACTTGATTAGGTGGTCCGGTTAAAACTGCGTTGTATATGCCATCTATCAAATTATTGTAATCTTGAAGTAGTTTAGGATCTCTTTCCGCTAATCTTTTTGATATTCCTTCTACAGATTCTATTGGTGCATCTCCTATAACACTTTTAAAATCTCCAGCCTTATCAGTAATGCTTTTAATGGTTGCTTGTAAATCTTGCCTATTTATTAATTGAGCACTAACGTTATTAAGCTGATTCATGTTTATTATTTCGCTCTTAATAGGTTTTCCGTCTTTACCTGTAGTAACAGAAAATAAGCCACCACTACTTGCTTGAGGAACAAGTTTTTGATTTTTAAAGTCTGCTGCCCTTGCAAATCTTTCTGCATTAAAGCTTTCAAGAGTAGACCCAGTTTGATCGCTTTGCCTGGTATTGAATACTTCTAGGTTTTTTTCAAAGTTGTTAGAAAACTCTCCAAATTGCTTCCAATCGTTAGTAACTCTATTCATCAGCATCCTGTACTGAGTTGAATCAATTTCATTTCTGTGAAGTTTTTTTGTATACTCCATCATTAATCCTCTATTAGACTCTACACCTCTTGACACCAAATCTGTAAAATCTTGACTTACTCCTGTTGTAAAATCATTAATAGCAGCTTCTGTTTCTTGCTGAATGTTTAAATCTGCTTCTCTCTGCTTTACTCTCTTATCTACCTGACCAACAAGATCAGTTTCCACTTCTCCTAATACAGTGTTCCAATCCGTTGCTTTGGGAGCTACATAACCTGCATATTCTATAATTTTACTACTCATTAAATTTCTCCTCTTTCAATCATTCTTTTGATCTTTCTTAAAGTCCTTGGACTAAGTTGCGCTTCGCCTGTTCCTGTAAATTCATTATAATCTGCGTCTTCTTCAAAATCAAACTCTAAATCATTATCAGCTGTCATTTCAGGAGCTCTTGAGAGATTATTCATAGCTTGATTAGTGAGCTTTCTTGATTCTTTTTCAGCATTTTCTCTAAGAGTCGGAGCGTTTTTAGTAATACTACTAGTTCCACCTCCATCAGCACCATCTAATAATAATTGTGTCTTATAATCTTTTACAGACAACCCTGCTGAGTCAGCTAATTTCTTTGTATCACTGTATAATCCTGCACCTTGAATTCCTGCAGAAATAAGTCCTCCTACAGCACCTATCATCGCAGAGTTATTCTCTGCTATTTGGTTCCCAGCAGCAGTAGCCGCTCCTTGAGCTCCAGCTAATCTTTGGTATTGTAACTGTAAATCTTTTTTCTCATTCATTATGCCTATTCTCTGTTCTTCAGACATAAACTTATCATCTATCTTTAATTGGATATCATCTAACCTAGCGGCTACTTTTGCCGATGCATCTGTCACTCCTTGTTGTACTCTTCCAGCACCTCCAATCGAAGCTCTTTGCCCTCCCTCTTGAAGAGACTCTGTTGTGGACTGAGCTGACCTTTGAACTTGTTCCATTTGAAGCTTAGTACCTGTGAGGGGAGCTTGTAAAGCCTCGTATCTGTTAATGAACTTTCTTTTTTCAATATCTTGACCTAATCTCACAGCTTCAGCAGTAGCATCACTAAAAGCACTCTGCGCTTTTTGTTTTTGAAAATAATTAGCTCCTAACTTAAACAAACTAATTGCAGCTGGAATAACAAATGGAGCAATTGCTAGATAAGAATCACCAAACCCAAGAGAGAAAATGCAATCAAATAAGTATATATTTAATATAGCTAAAAAACAGTGATATAAAAAAACGAAATAAGTTTTAATTCTGGACATAAAATTCACTTTACCACAAAGATACTAAATTAAGGATAACTCTTAAATATTTCACTACTGACTGCAAACAACTCTGTTTTCGTTTGGTCGGAATTAGTCAACGTTACTTCATTGTAGTGGCCTCTAAGACCATAAGACTCAGCAACACTACTCTTTACAGCAAAAATAAAATCGCCAGCCACAGGAGTGTTAGTAGGGTTTGTAACGGTTATGAAGCCACTTCCAAATACATCCGATTCAGATATAGTTCCAATAGAGCCCATTTCGTTTACAACTCCTGCATTTGTAAAATAAGCAATGTCTCCTATGTCAACTAAGGGGTTGAGTTGTTGTGTGGATTGAAAAGCAAACGTAATAGTTAAAACGTTACCAATTGCTACTACAGTTGAGTTAGATCCTATTCCTTGAGTTGATATTTGAGAAAAGTCTACGTTTGCACCTGTTTCTACAGTTCTTCTTATGTTAGCAAAAAACGAACCTTCTTTAGGTACGAAATAAGCTGATTCTATTTGACCAACGTGTAAGTCACTTATCATATCTGCCTTCCAACTTTTAGTGCCTTCTAACTCAATTGTTTTAAACATCTTAGTTTCAATAGGACCATCATTAAATACAAATGTAACTACAGAAGGATTAACAGAGTCAGCTGCGTAGTATTGATTTCTAGTAGTGTTACTATGGTGTTTCCAGGGTTTTCCTTGATAAAACGTATAAAAATTACTATTCATACCCACCATCCATTCTGGAATGAAAGAGTGAAAAGAAGTCCATCCTTTAATTGAAGGCCCGTATGTTAATGTTTCTTCTGCCATTTTATTTATTTATGAAGGACATGTATATATTTCTACTATTACACCTCTATCGTCTATTAATAAAGCTGTTCCATTGCCAGTTCCTACTATATCCCAAGGTGCTTTATACCAAACGTATCCTCCTCTAAACACGTTAGTATTACTTGTACCCCCTTGACCCAAAATAGGTACTGTAACAACATCATTTACTTGTGGATAAACGGTAGAACCACTATGATAAAACAAAGTTGAGTTTAATTGTCCTGCCGCAATATTACAGGTTAAAGCAGACGTTGTTCCAAATTGAGAACCGTCCATTTCAAATGTTCTTTGACCTTCTTCAGTTACGCTAATTGTTATAGTCGAGTTGGAGCTAGTTCCAAAACAATTTTGAGCATTAAACACCAGTGTAAAAGTCCCTGTTTCCGTAGGTGTTCCACTAATAACCCCTTCTTCTTGATTAAAGAATAAACCAGAGGGTAAATATTGAGTTGAACTAGTCCCCGAATTAATAAATGTAGTAGTACCAGATGTAGTT
>TARA_R110000737_G_scaffold189048_2_pt1 | contig 13148 bp, 11 predicted proteins | sample TARA_R110000737 | Tara Oceans TARA_R110000737 (sample SAMEA4398027) | marine metagenome | biome: Polar Biome; feature: [SRF] surface water layer (ENVO:00010504); material: water (ENVO:00002006), including particulate matter (ENVO:01000060) such as... | depth 5 m
GGTTACCTCTGGTAGTGATTCAACCACAGTACAAGAATGGTTTGAAGCCAATTCAAGCGAAGTCGTTGGCGGCAACGCAGACGTATTAGCAGCGAATGGTTTCGCTACCTTAACGACTAGCACTGACATAACAGTACCTGCATTTGATGCCTCTACACTAGATGCATTCTTTGAAGCAACTGACTTCATTGGTGCGGTATCAGACACCGATACTACGTCAGATTGGTACAACTGGGCGAATAACGCGTTTACTAACGCTGCTGCAGACGAGTAACCAATTTTGTATTAGATAAATAGGCGCCTAGTAGCGCCTATTTTTCGATTTATAGCTAGGAGTTTAAGGTGAGCAATCAATACAAACTTAAAAAAGTCGCCTACTCGGTAGGATTAGGACTTTTGGTTAGTACAGGTACAGCGTTCGCGCAAGAAAGCCAGGTAATGGAAGAAGTTGTCGCGACAGGATCTCGACTACAAGGAACTGCTTCTGCCGTTATCGAAGAACGTAAAAATCAGGCTTTTGTTGCTGATATTCTAGGCTCAGAGCAAATCTCACGAACTGGCGACAGCGATGCTGCATCTGCACTGCGCCGAGTGACAGGTTTAACATTAGTAGACGGTAAGTTTATCTATGTGCGCGGTTTAGGCCAGAGATACTCTAGCGCCCGTTTAAACGGCGCAAGCATTCCCAGCCCCGATTTAACACGTAATGTTATTCCCTTGGATATCTTCCCAGCAAACGTGATAGAAAGCTTATCGGTACAAAAAGCCTATTCGCCGAATATGCCAGCCGCCTTTGGTGGTGGTAACGTCGACATTCGCACTAAAGCGATACCGACCCAATTTGTCTCAGGTATTCAGATTGGTATTGAGGGCAATAGTAACAATTCTGACGGGTATACCTACAGCCGTGATGACAGTGGCATTCCTCAGGCATTAACCGATGCTATTCCGTATTATCGTGGTGATTTTGGCTTAGCGAATATTATCGCTAAAGATAACTTGGTCTCGGGTGATACCACTGCTGCTGCGCAAGCAAACGTGATTAATAAAACGTTAGCCAAGTCGGTTCCTCGGAACCTGACACTAAAAGATGAATCGCTAGACCCCAACTATTCTGCCCAGGCCTTTATCGGGAATAGTTTCGATGAGGAATTTTTAGGTGGTCAAATCGGCTTTTTAGCGTCTTTAGCGTATGACAACAAGTGGACGTATTCAGACCGCTCTAGCGCTGTGACCAGTGCAACACCAACAAGTGATTGTTCTAGTGAACTTGCGACTGCAGAAGATGTTCAAAATTCTTGTTTTGATACCTTTGCAGAGTCACAGATGACAACGCAGGAAGAGCGCCTAAACGGGCTGTTTAGCGTGGGTTATAAGTTAAATAACCATAGCGTCAGCTATACCAAAATTTACATCGAAGATAATGAAGATGAATCGGAAATTTCTATTTCACAAAATCCGAGTCAAAATATTACGATTGCTGCTGACAACGAAGCCGATCGTACCCATAGCTTCAACTACGAAGAACGCACCCTGGATGTAGACCAGTTCCGTGGGCAGCACACCTTCCTTGACTACATGGGTGTTGGCGTTGATTGGCAATACACTGAGTCGAGCGCTGAAACAAATAACCCTTTAAATGTGGCTTATGAGTTTACGGATACTTATGACGACGGCGCATATACTGGGTCATTTATTGATGGTGCTCAGGGGCGTGCTAACTACCAGTTTGTTGATATGGAAGACAACATGAAGTCTTGGGGTGGCAATGTCACGCTACCTTTAACATTCCAGAATTTGGAAGTTGAATTAAAAGGCGGTTGGGATTTTGTAGACCGTGCTCGTCTTTATACAACCTCGAGCTTCTTTCTTGATAATAGTAACTCGTCGATTGTTGTGAACGATAATGAGTCAGACATTCTGTCGATAACGAACTACCTGACAGACGAGTTCATCGATACGAATATGTTGATTAACTTTAACGAACCCATTGCCCCAGAAGCTGATGATTATTTAGCTGCGCAGAAAATTGATGCAGGTTATGCCGCTTTTGATGTTTTCTACAAAGGCATTTGGCGGATAAGCGGTGGTTTGCGATACGAATCATTTAAGCAAGTTTCGTTGTCGTCTTCGAGTTTGATATTCACCAAAGAAGATTCAGATAACTATTACAGTGAAGAAGACATTCTTAACGGTACCGTAAATGATGATGACTTCTATCCTGCGCTAAGTTTGACTTACGTCGGTGGCGATGATTACCAGTTGCGCTTCGGTTATGGTGAAACCGTAGTTCGCCCAGATTTACGTGAAGTTGTGCCGGTTGGCTATAACGATCCCTTAACGGATATTCGCACCACGGGTAGCACTACGCTTAGCTCAACAACATTAAAAAACTACGATTTACGCTACGAGTTATATTTCGACGATGGGGATAACCTCGCCATTTCTGGTTTTTATAAAGATATCGCTAACCCGATTGAAACCGTACTCAATGTGGGTGACTCAAGTTATACCGCCAGTTTCACTAACGGTGAAACAGCTGAAGTTTATGGTGTTGAAGCTGAGTGGTTATATGACTTGAGCTGGGCAGCGGATGGCTTCTTTACTTCAGGTAATATCACCTTAAGTGATTCTGAAGTGAAAATTGACGCTGCTTCAGCAGGTAATTTAACCAATACGTCTAAGCGGATGACAGGTCATTCTCAATATGTTGTTAATATGCAGTTGAGTTATGATTCTGCAAACGGTAACCACAGTGGCTCGTTGGTTTACAACGTCTTCGGTGAGCGTATTTTAGCGTCAGGTATTAATGGCCGTGAAGATTCGTTTGAACAACCATTTCATTCATTGGATGCCACCTATTCTTACTACCCAGATTTTAACACCACCGTCAAATTGACGGTAAAAAACCTAATGGGCGAAGATCAGGAAGTGACACAGAGTGGGCTTTCAGTCAGAACTCGTTCAATTGGCACAACGGTTAAGTTGAGCTACAAATACGATTTCTAAGTGAATTTAGCACATAAAAAATAGCCGCTTTTGCGGCTATTTTTTTGCCTTTTTACCCTACTGAATTAACTGGTATTGCTTTACCGCTGTGTCGGTTTGCAATCCAAAATGGCCTAATGCATAAGTGAATGTTGCGTCTTCATTCGCGATACAGCTGCTATGCACACCGCCAACGTTACAGCTACCTGTTGAACATACTATCTGATCAATGTAACTTTTAATGGAATACACCTTCTCCCAAGGGGCACGGTATAAATGCTGTCCAAAAACGGATTGTAAACCGACAAACCAGCTGAGCCACAGGTAGAGCTCCACACATTAAACGGATAGTAACCACAGTTTTTTAATCCTAAAAATGCCCCTGCGATCCCTACAAAATTATCCACTTGACTGGCAGCCGCCAACTTATCAATTTGCTGAGCCGCTAAGGTTGCACCCATTGAATGGCCAATAACATCAATTTTGCCAGTGCAACTGGACGTTAAGGCACTTTGAATGGCTTGGCGTACCGGTGTTTCTTCGCTACCACTATGGTTGTTACAAGCAGCGCAGTTATACCAACTCCAGCAGATAAACGTGGTCTCAGCGAGAGTTTAAAATGGCATTATCAAGGCGCACAAATGAATTAATAGTGCACTATTTTGATTTTGAGGAACGCAGAGTATGTTTTTTTAAAACACGCCCTTTGGGAATACCCCAGCGAACATTGCGCTACGTTTTCGTTATTTGAAAGGGTAAAGCCATTCCTTCATAGCGAGGCCTTGCTCAAAATCCGCTGGATGTATTCTGAGCTCTACTTTTATCTGCTGGAATTGGTATTGTCCCAATCTGGACGGTAAATATCGCTTGGGCTATAGCCATTACTAAGTAAATGGTTATAAGTGTTGTCCCAACTTGCAGGGGTAGCAGTATTGCCATGAACTATCATAACGGCGTCTTTACATGCTAATGCGCTAAATGGTATCAGCATACATATCAACGAGCTGATTAGGAATTTACGATACTTCTTATTTTTGACATTATCGTGACCTCTTTTATTGTTGTTAGAATGGTAACGATACTTAATATAGATGCGCCAAGTGGAAGCTGAAATAGTACTTTAGCACTGTGATTTTTATTGAAATTTGGGCGAGTGTAGGTCAATTTGCGTGAGGTATTTATAAGAAAGCCCCTGATTGTGCGTCAGGGGTAAAGCCAGATGCGAAAAGCTCAGGGCTAAAATTGCTCTTCGTAACGACTGACTTCTGCATAAACTAAACTGCTGCCATCTCGCTGTAATAGCAGTATTTGATAAGGCATAAATTTATCGCCCATCTCCATACCTGGGGAGCCAGTTGGCATGCCTGGTACCGCAAGGCCGATAGCTTTTGTTGGCACATCGTTTAAAAACTGTTTTATAAATTTACTCGGTACATGCCCTTCAAATACATAGCCATTTTCAGAAACTGCACTATGACAAGAACGGTAGCGGGGAGATATATCGAAATTAAATCTTACGTCTTCTAGGTCCGGTAAGTTAACTGCGCTGGTGGATATTCCTTGATTTTCTAGATGACTTATCCATTTTTTACAGCAGCCACAAGACGGTGTTTTGTAGACCCTTAAGCTGACATTTTTCTCACTTTGCGTGGAGTCAGGAATGTGTTGAGTTGTTTGCTCTAGGGACTTCGGCACTGGCTCTGAACAACCTATTAATACCGACAATGCTAAAGTGAGTAAAAGAATAATATGCTGTGAATGCATGTAAACCTCGTTATTTTGACCAATGAATATGAGTGATTTTCCATACGTTATGGACTTTTTTTAGTACGATTGTTTCAAAGCCAATATAATCCAAGATTTTGTCTTTATACTCGCCTTGGGTACGCTTTCTGGCCACTGAGTAAGCAAGGTCGCCCATTTTGTAAACCTGCTGCTCCAGCAGTGTGCTGGTCATATGGGATAAGAACTTCATATCGGCTAACATATGGTGGTTGGCATATTCGTCGGCTGAGCGCTCGACACCACCTTCAAATATTAATACGTCATCAGCCAGCGTCGCGCGAGCTGCAATTTTGTTATTCTGTTGAAGTGCTCGATGAAATGCCATGACTGTTTTTGCGGGGGCCAACTCGAGCCCAGCAAACATGGACTCGTTTGTTTCATGTACTTCATTGCCATGGGCATAGGTGATGGCTGAAAATGATGCATAGAATATAACTGCGCCTGCAATTAATGAATTATTTAGGACGTTTTGTGCCATTTTTTACCTCTGTTATTTAAATTTATCGTAGAATTTAGTGGCTCACAGGACCCACTAATGTAGTGAATATACTGGTAGTGATCAGCACACCTATACCAATAAGGCCCTCAATCGCGATAGATTTTTTCAGTGGTGATGGGTTTTGGTTACGTATCAGTTCGGGCACCAAAGAAAATTTATGCCATGCACCTAGTAATAGCATACTGGCGACCAAGGTTAATTTTAGTAACAGTAATTGTCCGTAGCGCGAGGTAAATAACTCGCCAATCGAATCGACGAGCATGAATATTAAGATAGCGCCACATACAATCAGTGACGCCACAATAAACATAGCCACCTGACCAAATTGATGCATAACGACACCTAACTTATCACTCGGGAGTTGACGACAACTTGCGTACAGCGGCCATATCGCACCTGCCCAACTTGCTAAAGCAAATACATGCAAGGTTAACAAAGCCTGAGCCATTGCACCTAGCTCGACCGAGTGTCCTGACAGCGAAAAACTGGCGGCAAATATTAAGCCGATTATCACTCCTACTGAATATTGAACCAGAGAAGGCGGAAGTAATAAGTGTCGTTGCCTTTGGTATATCCAAACCAGCCAGCCCAAGGCCAATACTAGACTCATAATTCGCCACAGAGTGTGTGTTCCTAGTACTGATTGCCAAGCGATGTTCAGCATCAGGCTATCAAACATACCCGAAAATCCAACTTCAGCCATCGAACCTGCTTGTAAAGGCAGATACCACAACGCGACCACAAGTGAAGCAACGACCCATTTGAGTTGCCAGCGATAAATGCCTGAACGATATTCAACAGCCTTTGTAGTATCACTGCCTTGTTCTCGTGTTTGCAAGTAAGTGACTAATCCACCACCAATAAATGCAGCGATACCGACATAGCTAACCAGTTTTGTCAGGAGTAACAAAATTGACCAAATGGATACATCCATGCGCCAGCGTTACCTAGTGTTGATGTACGTTGTGAGCTGTACCTTTCATTGGCATTTCTTTCATCATGTCTGGTCCGTGCAAGGTAAACAGATATTCACCAGACATTTTATGGCCATCTTCACCTAACGCAGTCCAATCAACCCCATAAGTGCCCGTTGCTAGAGCAGGTAACGGCCATTGATAAGTAACTGCAGCATCCGCACTGGGCTTGAAACCAAACGCTACTGACGCTTGATTGTCGTTGCTAACGCTTACTTTGATGAGACGCACTTTACCACTAAAGGTGAGCGATAACTCGCTTGGGCTGTCCATTAGCATCGCGTCTTGTGCAGGAGAAGTCTGTTTGAGTCCAACATGCGCCCAACTTGAGGCACTGATAGCTAGCCCTAAAAGACACGCTGCGATTTTAATTTTTTTCATTTGAATCTCGATAATAGAGTTGATGTCACTGTTTTTTATTTAAAAAGGGTTAGGGAGCTAATGTGGTTAAAACCAAAAGCGTAAGCCGGCTACCACGCTAGTACTACTAACTTCCTCTTCTCTAGCTCGGGCAAAGTCAGCACTGTTACCAAATTTTGTCGTCCACTCTATCCCTACGTACGGCGCAAACTGTCTTGAAAACTCATAACGCAAACGAATACCGGCACTGAGATCAGATAATCCCTTACCAATACCATTCACCTCATCGTCTTTGCCGTTAAGACTGGTTTCAATGCGACTTTGTAGTACTAATCGTTGGGTAAGCAGTAACTCATACTCCGCTTCTGCTGATATAGCGGTACGACCACTTTCGCCTATATATGCGCTGACATCGATTTCAAACCAATAGGGAGCAAGTCCTTGAAAACCAAAGGTTAACCATTGGCGATTTCGACCTTCATCATATTGGTCAAATCTAGCGCCTAGTTGGGTGTCCCAATATGCTGAAACCGCGTGAGACCAGAGAAACTCAGTCTGGCTTTCTACAAGTTTGCCTCTAACAATGTCGCCTTCTGCTTTAAACACAGCACGGTCAAAGGTGGTGCCAGACCAACCTTGAACGTCGTAGACGGTACTATTTTCATCGTCGTTATACTCCAATCGGTCCGCTAATACTGACCAAAAACTGTGTTCGTCTGCTAAGGTGAGTCGCCCAGGTCCGGCTAACGCATAAGGGCCGTCGGTGAGAGTGTAGCCAGATGAATATGCATGTGGATCCCGGGCATTTTCTGGCGCATCGCCGCCTTGGGGTTGCATTTCCATGGCTGATTGGCCCATTTCAGAGTGATCCATGGAGGCGTTATCTTTCGCGCCCATGTCCATCGTGCTGTGATCCATTTCGGAGTGATCCATGAAGGCGTTATCTTTCGCGCCCATGTCCATCTTACTGTGATCCAATTCGGAGTGATCTTTAACGCCTGAGGTCTGCGTTTTTACCGTGGTATTTTGCGCGGTATATTGTTGCGCCCCAAGATTGTGGCTAGTCAATATGGTACTAGCAGATAATAAGACACCAACAGTTGAAAGGCTTATTAGAGAATTTATCATGCGACCACCACTTCGCGGAACATGCCCGCATCCATATGAAATAAAAGGTGACAATGCCAAGCCCACCGCCCCACATCATGGGGTGTCGTTAAGAAGCTAATACGCTGAGCAGGTTGTACCGGGATTGTGTGACGCCGCACTTGGACCTGGGATTGCTCATTTTCGAGATCACTCCACATACCGTGTAGATGCATGGGGTGCGTCATCATAGTATCGTTTTGCAAAATGACTCTTACACGTTGATTATGCTTCATGTGTACTGGCGTACTCTCACCGAACTCAAGACCGTCAATTGACCAACTGTAACGCTCCATATTGCCTGTTAGATGTAACTCAATTTCAGCTTCTGGCTCACGATGATCGGTAATCCCGTCGATAGAATGCAGATCAGCAAGGGTCAGAACACGTCGGCCGTTTTTCCGAAGACCAATTCCCGGATCGTCCAAATTAGTACGTGGCATATCTACGCGCATATCTGTTGACGGGCCGTACTCTGTTCTCGCGTGACGTACCTTAGTTGATGCGACAGCTAAAGCGTTGTCTTGCATGCTATGTTGGCCATGATCCATTGATGCATCCATACCAGACATGTTCGACATATCGCCCATCATGTCGGCCATGGTTAACCATTCAACTGGGTCTAGTGCTGGCACTGGTGCGTTAAGTCCTTCCGCGATTGCCAGCGTGCCTTGGGCATAACCGCTGCGGTCCATACTTTGGGCAAATAGGGTATAGGCGTCATTTTTAGGTTGCACAATGACATCGTAGGTTTCACCCGGGCCAAAGCGAAACTCGTCAACACTGACGGGCTCAACGTTTTGACCATCAGCTTGAACGACCGTCATTTTTAATTCAGGAATACGCACATCGAAAAAGCTATTGCTTGAGCCGTTAATGAAGCGCAAGCGGACTTTTTCTCCGGCTTTGAATATACCCCGCCAATTGCCCATAGGCGTAGTGCCATTCATTAGGTAGGTCAGGGTAGCGTTAGACAAATCCGCCAAATCTGTGGGACTCATACGCATCTCGTTCCACATTTTGCGGTTGGCTAATGCGCTGTTTAAGCCATTTCTAGATACATCTTTAACAAAGTCTTGCACCGTAGGTTGATTGAAATTGTAATAATCACTTTGGGTTTTCAATTTGCCGAATACTTTCATCGGATTTTCATCCGTCCAGTCAGATAACTGCACCACGAGATCCCGATCGCTCTCTATGATCTCTGTTTCCCTGGGCTCGATAACCAACGCGCCATACATGCCGGTCATTTCTTGAAATCCACTGTGGGAGTGATACCAATATGTGCCACTTTGATTTAAGGTGAAGCGGTAGGTGAAGGTTTCACCAGGCATAATACCGGGGTAACTCAAACCTGGCACACCATCCATCTGGTAAGGCAGAATAATGCCATGCCAATGAATGGAACTCGGCACGTTCAAGCGGTTTGTTACATTAATAGTAACTTCGTCGCCCTCGACGAGACGAATCGTTGGCGCAGGTATAGAGCCATTTATGGTGGTTCCCATACGTACAACGCCGGTGAAATTGACAGGGGCGGCGCCAATTTCCAAATTAATCGTTTTACCACTCAGTTGGGGGGCATAGCCTGTAGAGGTTAAACTCTGAGAGCGAGGCGCGCCGTGTAATACCGTTGGAACCGAGGTCAATACTCCGCCGATTGCCAATCCTTGCACAAAGCGGCGACGTGGCAATGACTCAGGAAACTGCCGAGTAAACGAATTCATTCTTTATCACCTTTATCTTCTACTTCAATGCTGCCAGTCTACTTAACTGCACCTGTCATAGACATGACCTAAAGATGACAAAGTTGTAATCTTACGGTCACCTTACTGTTAGGTAGACTAGCGCATGCTTAAGAACATCTACCAAGGCTAAAACTGAATATGCGATTACTCATAGTAGAAGATGAAGTGAAAACCGGTGATTACCTGAAGCAGGGCTTAACTGAATCCGGGTTTATGGTGTCTTTGGCGCGTAATGGCTTAGATGGACATCATCAAGCGATGACTGAATCCTTTGATGTGATTATTTTAGATGTGATGCTGCCCGATGTGAGTGGCTTGCGCATAATACAGTCCATGCGTGAGGCGAATAATCACACACCCGTCCTTTTTTTGTCAGCACGAGACAGCGTTGACGATAGGGTAAAAGGCCTTGAATTAGGGGCTGATGATTACTTAATCAAGCCATTTGCTTTTTCTGAGGTACTCGCGCGGGTACGCACATTACTCAGACGTGGTCAAATTACGCAAGTGCAAGATCAACTGCATGTGGCCGATTTACACTTGGATTTGCCTAAGCGTAAAGTGATGCGTAATGGGACGAAAATTTCCTTGAGCCATAAAGAGTTTTGCTTACTTGAATTATTGGTGCGCAGACGTGGAGAAGTGCTACCTCGTTCGCTGATTGCATCTCAGGTGTGGGATATGAATTTTGATAGTGATACCAACGTTATTGACGTGGCTATTCGACGATTACGGGCAAAAATTGACGATAACTTCGAGCCGAAATTAATTCATACCGTTCGTGGTATGGGTTATAAGCTAGACGAAGAGAAAACTGATGAAAATAGTTAGTCGAAGGCCCATGTCACTCACCATTAGAGTGGTGTTGTTTGTCGCGATAACCATCTCAGTGTGTCTTATTTTAGTACGTCATTTACTGATCAGCTCGATTGAACATCATTTTATCCAACAAGATGGGGAAGAGCTCGCTGTTATTGTGCATTCCATCGAGGATATCTTAGTACAGCACAATGGACAAGTTGCTGACGAACAACAGAGTTTATCGCTAGCTGTGGCGGGGCATCACGGAGTCTTCTATCAAGTTTCTATGGGGGATAGTAGGCCTTTCTTCAGTAATTCAGAATTAGATTTCGTCGATGCGGCGAAAGAGGCGCCCGTATCCACTCAATTCAATCAAAGTGACATTCAGCACTGGCAGCTGGGTGACAATATGTATCGAGGAGTAGTGACGTTAATTAAAACTCCGAATGCAGAGTATCGGGTTATCAGCGCTATAGACATGAGTTTTCACACGCATTTTCTAACGGAATTACGACATAGTTTATGGTACATATTACTTGGTTCATGCCTACTCACATTATTAGCAGCATGGCTGGCTGTATATCAAGGGTTGAACCCTTTACGTGGTTTGAGTGACAAAATGAGGCATATTCAAACCAATAAGCTAGACGTGCGGCTAGATAAACATGCTGTGCCTTTAGAACTAGAAGATATGGTCCACTCGTTCAATCATATGCTTAATCGCCTCGAAGAAGGATTTCAGCGCTTATCTCATTTTAGTGCTGATATTGCCCACGAATTGCGCACCCCTTTAACAAATATTATTACTCAAACCCAAGTGAGCTTGTCTAAAGTACGTACTAACGACGAATATCGTGACTTGTTATTCTCGAACTTAGAAGAACAAGAGCGTTTGAATAAAATGATCAGCGACATGCTATTACTGGCTAAGAGTCAAAACGGTTTAATCAAGCCGCAGAAACAGAGCTTGTATCTTAAAGATGAAATCAACGCCTTGTTTGAATTCTTTGAAGCGTTAGCGGAAGAGTCACAGATTAGATTACAACTAACAGGTGTCATGGCTTATGTCAGTGCCGATCAGACCTTGTTACGTCATGCGCTGACGAATTTATTATCGAATGCGATCCGCCATACTTTGGCTGGGGAAACCGTCACCGTTCGACTTAGCGAACAAAGCCCAGATATGATCAGTATTTCGGTACACAACCCTGGCGATACAATTCCTCAGGAACATTTAACACACCTGTTCGACCGCTTTTATCGAGTTGATCCATCCCGCCAGCGTCACAGTGATGGTGCAGGTTTAGGGTTAGCCATCGCCAAAGCCATCATCGAAGCCCAGGGGGGGATGATAAACGTAGCATCAGCAAACGGGCAAACTGAATTTAGTATCTTGCTTCACAAGACTTTCTAAACGAGATAATGCGAGGGCTGGCTCGTACTCGTTGGCCAAATGAGAGAAATACTCACTCTGTAACATCTTATGTATCAGCCCATTATCACTCTGATAATGTGAATTATTTTATTATGAATCATATGGTTAGTTGTGATTTTATTTCTTAGTTAATACTAACTTTGTGTACCAATAAGTTTGCTTAAGCATGTTCGAAAAAGTAGAATAGCAATGATTCTCATTTGTTGTGTGTTGCTCGGTCTGCTACAGACGGGTGAGCGTACAACAAAGGCATATAATATTTCTAAGGCAATACACTTGATGACATTTCCCCCCCCTTATTTACAAGGCTTACGCTCTTCACTCACTTTGCGCCAAAGCCTGTTGGGCTCAAAAGTACTCGTATTGGCTTTGCTGCTCATGATGAGTACGTTTTTTTCTGCCTCTATTTCGGCGCAGCAATTGGGCAAGATTGATCCGGTAAAAGAAAGCCGTCAAATATTGCAGATGGCGGAATATATCGGGGTTGATTATTCCGAGGCCGTAGTTGATGGGGAAGTCGCAAGTGAAGATGAGTTTGCTGAGATGCAGCAATTTGCTAAGCTGATATTACAAAAAGGCACTGTGTTGCAAGATGCCAATTTGGCAGATTTTGATTTAAGCCAAACGTCAGTGATGGCCAATGCCCAGGCCTTACAACAAGCCATTTTAGCAAAATCGTCGATGGATCAAATTCAAGAACTTACTCAGCACATGCGTCAGCAGTTATTGGCCATGTCACCAGCATTGCAATTACCGGCTAATTTGTTACCAAAACCTCAGATAGAAAAATTATTCGAAACTAACTGTTCTTCGTGTCATGGCCCCGCAGGGGAGGGTAATGGCCCATTAGCGAAATCATTTAGCCCGCAACCAACGGACTTTACCGAGAAAGAGCGCGCGTTAAATCGTTCGTTGCTTGGTTTGTACGATGCGATTAGCGCAGGTTTAAACGACACGGCCATGCGTGCTTTTACCGAACTCAATGATCAACAACGTTGGTCGTTGGCATTTTATGCGGGCAGTCTAGCGTTTGCCCAAGATGCCCAGGGGACTGAGACCACACATAATCAGCAAACGTCTAAAGCGCCTCATCTTAAAATTGCTCTGCAAAGCTGGATAAACAATAACCCAGTTCAAATTGCTGCCCAGCACGATAATTTAACGTTGGCCGATGTCGAACAATGGCGCGCCACACCGGCGGTCTTTTTCAGCCCGTCTGACTCGCCTATTATTACTGCCAAAACTAATTTAATCGCCGCGGTAGATGCTTATCAAAAGGGTAATTTGTCACAGGCTCAAACGTTAGCGGTTAGTGCCTATTTAGATGGTTTTGAGCTAATTGAGAATAACCTAGACGCCAGAGACAGCGGTTTACGTAGAACAGTTGAAAGTCAGTTATTAAACTTTCGTAA
>TARA_R110000737_G_scaffold157625_1_pt1 | contig 13133 bp, 13 predicted proteins | sample TARA_R110000737 | Tara Oceans TARA_R110000737 (sample SAMEA4398027) | marine metagenome | biome: Polar Biome; feature: [SRF] surface water layer (ENVO:00010504); material: water (ENVO:00002006), including particulate matter (ENVO:01000060) such as... | depth 5 m
GAATCACAATCCGGGGCTCTACCAACTGAGCTATAGCCACCACTGATATTACTTGAAGCGCCTAGTGGTGAGGCGCGAGGATTGTATGGTATTTTGTAGTGAGATGACAAGAAAAATATTACCTTTCGACGAACTTTTCTTAAATTTTATGTCGGCAAGGTAAAATGGCAAGTTAGCCGGGCTTTTATTTGGTTATTATAGCTTTTTCAGTTAACTTGCTACCATTAGATAAAGCCTCAGATAAGGTAAATATTATGTCATTAGATAAAATTTCTGCACAAATAGCAGACTCTCAACAAGGTAGTGGCAAAAAAATGCCACCGGTTGAATTATGGGATCCACCTTTTTGTGGTGATATAGACTTAGAAATAAAGTCAGATGGTAGTTGGTTTTATAACGGTACAGTATTCAAACGTTTGTCTTTGGTGCAGTTATTTGCTGCGGTATTAAAAAAAGAAGATGAAAACTACTTCTTAGTTACGCCCGTTGAGAAGGTTGGAATAGTGGTTGCAGACGCCCCCTTTATTTTAACGCAATGGCAATGGTTGGATGAACAAAAAACACAGATGCAAGTAACGACAAATTTAGATGATAGCTTTATTTTAAGTGTAGAGCATCCATTGGAGATTGCTGAAGATGGTAGTTTATATGTCACCGTGAGACGGAACTTACAGGCAAAGGTGCATCGTAATGTTTATTATCAATGGGTGGATTTAGCCACTGAAGATAACAAAGGCAACGGCACTGAACTGGTGTTTTTCAGTGCCAAACATAGGTTTAGTTTAGGCTTCATAGCAAACTAAATTAACCGTGAAAATCGTTGCTTGTTTACATGTTGCTTCATGTAGGCATCAAAGCTCATACAAATATTACGTATTAACAATCTGGCTTTTTGAGCAACATGAATTTCATCGGCACTGTTGCTCATTAAACCATCATTAATGAAAGTTTCTAGCAAGGGTAAATCTTCAGCAAAATATTCATCGAAATCAATGGCAAACTTTTCGCTAATTTTAGTTTTATCTAGATATAGATTACACATGAGTTCGCGAATTACTTCACCACGAATAATATCGTCATTCGTTAAGCTTACGCCTTTTATATGCGCGTGTTCTTGGCCATCAATGGCTTTGTAGTAGTCTTGTAACTCTTTGGTGTTTTGACTAAAACTGTTACCAATAGCGCTAATCGACGAAACGCCTAGGCCTAATAAATCACCACCACCTTTTGTGGTGTAACCTTGAAAGTTTCGGTGCAAATTACCGGTTTTTTGCGCGATGGATAATTCATCCTCAGGCTTAGCAAAGTGATCCATGCCGATAAAGTCGTAGCCAAAATCACAGAGCTTTTCGATGGCCAACTTCATTAATGCAAACTTCTCATCTACGCTCGGCAGCCATTCATCTCTTAACTTACGTTGGGCAGCAAAGCGAGAGGGTATATGGGCATAACTAAACAATGAAATGCGATCAACAGCCATTTCATGGGCTTTGTTTAAGGTGCGTGTGAAGGTCGCTATATTTTGATGCGGTAGGCCGTAGATCAAATCGATATTAATAGATTTGAAGCCAACTTGCTTGGCATGAGCAATGAAACTTGCAATAAATTCAGTAGATTGCACTCGATTAATTGCCTGTTGAACTTTTTCATCGATATCTTGCACACCGATACTTAAGCGATTGAAACCTAAATCATAAAGGTGTTCAGCTAGGTTCATTTCTATTTCACGTGGATCAATTTCAATACTCATTTCTACTTGCTCTGCAAAGGTAAACTTCTCTTTTAACAGCGCCACTAGCTGGGTCATTTGGTCATGTCTTAAAAAGCTTGGTGTACCGCCACCCCAATGTAACTGGGTGACGGTATAGTTTTTAAATAATGCTGCTCTGGAGCTAATTTCTTTTGCAAGAAAATCAAGGTAAGTGTCTGCTTTATCACGATGACGAGTGACAACTTTATTGCAGCCACAGTAATAACAAAGACTATGACAAAAAGGAATGTGTACATACAAAGACAATTCACGGTTCGGTGATGCCGCTATCGCGGCGACTAAGTGCTCATGTTTGAATTGGTCATGAAACTCTAGTGCGGTTGGATATGAAGTATAACGTGGGCCACTAGTGTTATATTTCTTTAATAAGGCTTTATCGAAAAATTGCGTTGCTTGCATCAGCTTTTCTCGTTTATCAATGTGACGCTATTATAGATAAACGAGCCGCACAAACATTGATCAAGCGCAATGCCGGCGGTTTTAGAGTGATATATGTCTATTTTCTTTTAAACTAGGGCGTGGGTGCATTAGCTAGTTAACGCTGGGAGCCAAATTTATGGTGTTATTGGCTCAGCATGCTATTGCGTTCATTAGCGTACTGGTGCATTAGTTCGATATCTTGACGAATGTCTTCTGCCAATTCGGCTTCAAGTTTCATACGTTCTAAGTCAAGTTTCATGCGAGACTTTTTATCGAGGTTTTTACGGGCGGCAAGAATTGGCATGTGTTTTATGGCTTCATAAAACTTAAATACTGCCGGAAATTGCACATTTAAGTCTTGGCTTAACTTCAATGAATCAAGTAGCACACTCAAACGCCAACAACCTTCTGCAAGGTCGCATTGTTCTTCTTTCATCGCACGGACAATAATAATCACACTTGAGATGATTTTTTTATCGTGTCGCTGTAGTGCTTTTTTTTGCTCTGCTTGTTTTTGTGCTAGCTCAAGTGTTTGTTGTTTCAATTGACGTAATAGCTTAGCGGCTATCGCAGCTAATACGCCAATAATAACAATGGCTAATAAAACTAGGTATATCCAAGGATTTGTTAGCATGAGATTTACCTACTCAAATTTCGATAAATCACTATTATCAAACTTGTCCCATAAATCGTCTTCTGAGTCGGATTTTTTAACGGGCGCTACCATTTCATCTTCATCATCAAGACCTAGTTCTTGACTGATTTTTTCATGTTGTTCCATAAGCGTATTGAAATAGCTAACGTCTTCAGCTGTTAATTCTACCTCAGTATCTTGCTTTTCAAGGATCTCAAGTAATCTAGGGTCTTGTTCAATACGGTTTAATTGATCGGCTAATGATTCACTCGCTTCAACTACGCGAATTGCCGCGATGGGTGAGTTATCTTGAAGCTTTTTAGCGGGCTTGATTTTGATCGGCGCAGCAACTTGTTGACCTAAATCAATTGGCGTTTTATTACCAATACGTGGATCTTTGTTTTTAGCCGAGTTTTGATTGTTGCTTAGCTTTGGCGTGGCTTCTTTTTGGCGATTTCCCGCCTCGTTGCCATTTGTTTTCTTTGCTCTACGAGGTTTTGGTTCTACTAATTTTTTTTTGTCATCTTTAAGGATGCCAATAGAGCCAGTGCCTGGTTTGCGTGATTTTTTTGTACGAGACATAGTAATAACTTAAAATAATGAACAATTAGGTCTATTTTACGACATTCCACGCTAAACAGCGATAGAAAGAAAAAAAGCGACGTTAATAACGTCGCTTTTGGAGAAAAATGTGGCATACGCCAACAAAGTTAGTTCCGATTCTTAAATAGCTATCCTAGCCTTATGCTACAGTCCCTGTTTATTTGACAGTTTTTAATATTATTATTATACACTTGCGTGCTTCATTTTATTTTTTTCGGTCATCCTGACACTTTCTTAGTCTTTCCTTAATGTCCTTCTGGACAAAGTACTGCAATACTCTTCCTGAGTTTAGTAAACAATCCGTATTTAAAATCATGTGCTGCGTTTTGTAACGCTTATTGCTTTCCGTGCAAACATTATCCGTTTTGTGTCTGCTACCTAAATAGCTGCCCCATACTTTACTTTAGTTTTATAAAGCAGCAAGCTGTTTTTGCGACTGTTTATTGCACAAAAAATAAATAACCAGCAAGTTATTGTTTTTAAATGTAATGTTTTTGTAAATAAATGTAATTCAATTTTTATTTTCAATATTTAATGGTCAATGTCTCACAAAAAGCAGTCAGTGTAGGTTTTATTTTGACTGCCTTTACCTACGAAGCCCTTCGTTAGTAAGGGCTGTAGCATTTTTTTTGATTAGTCGTCTTGCTGATGTAACCAAGCAGCATGTGTTGGTGCTTGTTTTGTTTTAGCCCATTCTTCAACCATTAATGGTGCTACCCGTTTAAGTTCAGCATATTGCTCTACCGTGCCGGTATTTGCCGCGAGTTCTAAGCGGTGACCATTAGGATCAAAGAAATAAATGGATTTAAAGACCCCATGATTTACTGGCCCTAAAACCTCTAATCCATGAGCTTGTAAATCGCTTTTTGCGGACACTAAGGCGTCAACATCTTCAACTTCTAAAGCGATATGCTGTACCCATTGTGGCGTGTTTTCATCACGGCCCATATCAGGAGAGTTAGGGATCTCAAAAAATGCTAAAACGTTACCCATACCGGCATCTAAAAATATATGCATATAAGGATCGGGTGCCTTGGTTGACGGCACTTCATTTTCTGCAATAGCGACGGTTAGCGCCATATTTAAATGTTTTTTATACCAATCAACAGTTTCTTTGGCATCTTTACATCGATAAGCCACATGGTGGAAGCGTTTTAATTTAATCATAGTGTTACTACTTAAGTTATCAGTTAAGCGAATCTTCAATGGGCTAATTTTTACCACAACTCGATAATAGCCCCTAATTTTCTGCTCAGTTTAGTCACTAATTGTTGTCAGCAATTGCGTACGCTTTAGTTTACAAACGCTCATTTAGCCATTAGCCAATAATTTTTTGCCAGTGTTTTGCTAAGCTCTCGTCGACCACTTTGAAGGCTACGCCAGCTAAGGGAGAGTCTGTGACTTTCAATGTTGAGCTGAGTAACTGATCATCTCGAAAAAAGTGACAACTTGGTTCGCTGTTTATCGGTAGATGATCAAATAATGCCTGTATTGATTGCTCAGTGACTTTTAATTTATCTACCGCAATGAGTATATCGTTGACCGCTAAACCAGCATTGGCTGCCGGGGACTTTTCTAAAACTTGGCTGATTGTTAAGCCAAACGCTTGTGCTTTATATTGTGCGCCTATATATGGGTGGTAATGGGTTGCTGAAGTCGTTTCTACACTGTTTAATTTTTTGAATTTTTGTTTTTGTAACTCAACACCATAATTTGCCAGTTCAACAGTTAAATCAATACGTTCATTGCTATATAAATGGTGTTTAAAAGCGGGTGAAATATCTTCGCCACACAACACGTTAGCAATATTGATAAAATCATCTTCACTAGTACCAATATTAGTGCGGCCAAAATGGATCCATAACTCTCGCATCAAGGTATCTAGACTATATTGGTTATTTGATTTGCTGCGAATAGTTAAGTCGAGCCATAAAGCAATGAAATTTCCTTTAACGTAGTAGCTTACAATGTTATTTACCGCATCTGGACCTTGTTGATAAAACTTGGTCCAGGCATCAAAACTTGACGCGGTGACGCTTTGTTTTAACTCGCCAGCACTGCGGTATATTCGCGTTGCCGCTTTTGCTAAAATGGTTAAATATTCTTCAAAATTTATGATGCCTGTCCGGAAAAGTGAAAAGTCATCGTAGTAAGAAGTAATGCCTTCAAATGCCCATAGCTGTTTGGTATAAGACTCATTCTTTAAATTGTAAGGTACGAATTCTTTCGGTTTGATACGACAGACATTCCACGCATGGAAGTATTCATGAGAACATAGGCTTAAGAAAGTTCTGTAATCCTCAGGTAATGCTGTTGATAATTGCTGAGGGTTGGGTAAATCGAAGCGACTCGCTTGTAATATAGTGGAGTTTTTGTGTTCTAAACCACCAAAGCCATTGGCTAGCAAATGGGTAATGAACCAATATTCTTTAAATGGCGCCTCGCCAAATAAGTTAATGTGGTGTTGGCACAATTTAGTGAGGTCTGCCGCTAAACGTGCAGTATCACCATAGTGCTTACTGGTAAATACTAAGTGGTGCACGACACCCTCTATAGTAAACTCTGTGCTATCAAACTCACCTAGGGCAACTGGACAGTCAATTAAGTGTTGGTAATTATCAGCAATATATTGACCGAATTGGTATTTTTCTGTTCCTTGTGCCCGAGTTAGACCGGTAGCTACTCGCCATTGACTATGTTCGGCTAGGCTTGATGGTTGAATTGTTAGTTCGCATGCGAGGTCGCTTAACTCTTCTACTTGTAAAAATGTCGAACTGCCATTAAAAAAGCCACGTTGACTATCTAAATAGGCAGTGCGGACTGATAGGTCAAAAGCGAAGACTTGATAGCGTACCTGAACTTGACCATTAGCTGCTTGTAATGACCAAGTTTGTTTATCAATTTTTGTCAATTCAAGACTTTGCTCATGACTATCAAATGCCGCGATTTCGGTAATATTCTTGGCAAAGTCACGGATCATATAACTGCCGGGCAACCAAGCAGGTAAAGATAAAGTGTAGCTTTGGCCAGGGGTACTTTTAAAGGACAGTAAAAGCTCAAATAAGTGACTATTTGGGTTGATAGCGGAAATTTGATAATGAATCATATTGAAGCACAAATGTTGAGAAGATATTTGTGCTTCAATGTAGCAGAGTTGACTTAATAAAACAGCTTGAAAATGTCGCTTAGCGCTTACTATTTTTCTAAGCTTTAACTCAGAATTACAGTTTTGTCTTTATTGATACAGATACGTTGCTCAGCATGCATTTTTACGGCATTACATAATGCAATGGCTTCTAAATCGTGGCCCAGATGTACCATTTGTTCGATGGTAAAACCATGATTAATAGGTTTCACTTCTTGGACAATTATCGGTCCTTCATCAAGGTCAGCGGTTACATAATGTGCGGTAGCGCCAATGATTTTAACACCACGTTTATGAGCTTGATGATAAGGTTTTGCACCTTTAAAACTGGGTAAAAAAGAGTGATGAATATTAATTGCTTGGCCACGTAAACTCTGACAAAGCTCATCTGACAATATTTGCATATAACGAGCAAGCACCAGTAAATCACCATGATATTGCTGATAAATTTTTAACAAAGCTTGTTCTTGTTGCACTTTATTGTCTTTATTGACCGGTAAATGATGAAACGGTACATTATGCCATTGCGCGAGTGCCTGACAATCTTGATGATTTGAAGTAATTGCGACGATATTTACCGGTAACACACCAGCCTTCCATTTTGTCAGTAGCGATACTAGGCAATGATCATCTTTTGAAACCGCAATAACCACATTAGGAAAGTTATCTCTTTCTCTTAGTTGATAGTTCATATGCAATGGCTTAGCTAATAAATCAATGGCCTGACTGAACTCTTCAAAGCTAACATTAAGTTCTCGATCATCGAAAGCAATACGCGAAAAAAATGTATTGGTATATGGGTCACTGTATTGGCAGGTTTCGGTAATAAAAGCGCCATGTTCGAATAAACTTTGGCTGACTTTTGCCAGTACACCTGAGGTATCAGGGCACTGCCAAGTTAGAATATAATGGTGGGTGTTTTTCATATGCTAGAAATTATTGTGATTATATGACAGCAGTCTGGCATTATCTTGTCATCTTGTTCAATACTTTTGTGTTATTTCAAGTAGATTCATGTTCTCCGTTCAGTTTGATTTTGTGCTGAATATAAAGTGCTTCCACCTTTTCTCTGGCCCACGGCGTTTTTCTGAGAAATTTCAAACTTGAATTAATACTAGGATCATCAGTAAAACAACGGATTTTTATTTCCTTGCCGAGAAAATCAAAGCCAAAATGTTCGACTAATTGTGTCACGATAACTTTTAACGTTACGCCGTGCAACGGGTTGTAGGGTTGGTGATCCATATTTTTGGCCTGAGCGGTTTTAAGCGCTATTCTATCATGCTGTAGGCGAATGCCAACTGGATTAATGCACTATTGGCGACGGGAGAAAAATAAAAAACGACGTTAATACGTCGCTTTTTAATCGTTACACCCAATTCAGCTACTTTGTGCTACTTTTCACTAAAGTGTTCATCTAATGCTTCGCTGCCACGGATGTGTTGTCCGTCGATAAAAATCTGCGGCACGGTGTCTGCGCCGGTGATGGCTTTAAACATTGTTAAGTTAACATCTTTGCCGACTTCTAATTCTTCAAATGTTAAGCCTTTTTCGTTTAACAATGCTTTTGCCTTTTTGCAATATGGACAATCAGGCTTACTAAAAACAGTAATGGCTGACGTTTGACAGGCAGACGGATTAATATGCTGCAACATCGTATCAGCATCTGATACTTCAAATGGGTCACCGGGTAAATCAGGCTCAATAAACATTTTTTCAATGATGCCATTTTTAACTAACATCGAATAGCGCCAACTACGCTTGCCAAAACCAATGTCGGCTTTATCAACTAACATGCCCATGGCATCAGTAAATTCGCCGTTGCCATCAGGAATAAAGTTAATGTTGCTGGCATCTTGGTGTTGCGCCCAAGCATTCATCACGAAGGTGTCATTGACAGACATACAAATAATTTCATCAACGCCATTTTTGAATAAGGTTGGTGCCAATTCGTTATATCGGGGTAAGTGTGAAGATGAACATGTCGGTGTAAAGGCACCAGGTAGTGAAAACACCACAACCGTTTTATCGTTAAATATTTCGTCACTAGAGCGTGTTGTCCACTCATCATTGGCCCTTAATGTGAAGGTCACATTAGGGACTTTTTGCTGTTCTTTACTGGCTAACATAATAACTCCATTGATAGTTGCTAAAGTCGTGCTTTTGCTTATGTTGTCATTGTTTAACAATAACAACTTTAAATTAAGAGATTAATATAGCTCATTATGCGTGATAAAAGCGATTGGCTTGGCTTTTACTGATTAGAGATCTTGGTTAATAGCCTTAATACCTTAGCTATAAGGGCTTTTTTGGCTTGATTTTACGCTCATTACTGCAATGAAGGCTATGCGATAAAGAGAAATAATTTCCTGTTTTATGAGTGAAGTGGTAAATTAAGCTTAATAAAGTTGTATATACAATTTGAGAGGGTTAGATGTCACAAAGTTATACCTTAATCAAAGGCTCTGTGCCTTTACTGATTAGCATGCCACATAATGGTGAGGAAATACCGGCGGATATAGCAGCGACTATGACAGCTAAAGGTCATGACATTGCCGATACCGATTGGTATATGGATCGCTTATATGCCTTTGCAAAGCAGCTTGGTGCTTTTATATTGATCCCTAAATATAACCGTTATGTTATTGACTTAAATCGTGATCCCAAGGGTGTTGATTTATACCCAGGTGCCAATAATACCGAGCTTTGTCCAACTACAGCATTTGATTTGTCCGCTTTATACCAAGCAGGTTATACGCCGACTACTGAGCAAATAGCCCTGCGCGTTGAAAATTATTGGCAACCGTATCATCAGGCGTTGGCGTCAACTATGCAGACAATAAAAGCTGAATTTGGTCAAGCGGTACTGCTTGAAGCACATTCTATTTGCTCACATGTACCAAGATTTTTTCAGGGTCAATTACCTGACTTTAATTTTGGCAATGCCGACGGTAAAAGTTGCGCGCCTGAATTGATGTCAGCCTTGGTGGATTTAGATTACTCGCCATACACTATGGTATGTAATGGCCGCTTTAAAGGTGGCTATATCACCCGTGCCTTTGGTCAACCAGATAAAGACTTCCATGCCATTCAGTTAGAATTATCGCAGTACACTTATATGAATGAGCAAGCCATGACTTATAACGAGAGCTTGGCCCTGCAAGTGCAAGTTAAACTTGAAGCACTGGTTAAGACATTGATAAATTTTGCCTTAACTTCAAAGATTACTAATTAACGGAGTGCATTGATGAAACTTTTTGCTAAGAAGATTTTGTTAGCCGATGGCTGGGCTGATGAGCAAACATTGACCATTGACCAAGGTGTTATTACCGATATTTCGGCCGGCAATGCTACTGGTGCTGAACAAGCAAAAGGTGTGGTTATTCCAGGTATGGTTAATTGTCATTCTCATGCCTTTCAACGTGCTTTTGCTGGCTTTAGTGAGCAAGGTAGTGAGGGGCAAGATAGTTTTTGGACTTGGCGTAAAATTATGTACAAGTTTTTGGGGCAGTTAACGTCTGAAAATGCCCAGGTGATTGCAACGCAACTTTATATTGAAATGTTGAAAATGGGTTACACACGAGTGGCTGAGTTTCATTACCTTCACCATGATATTGACGGACAAAATCATGGTGACTTGGCGGCGATGGCGCAAGCTATTTTTGCTGCGGCTAAACAATCAGGAATGGGTTTAACACTTTTACCTGTGCTTTATCGTTTTAGTGGCTTTGGTGCCCAAGTACCAAATGCGGGGCAGAAGCGCTTTATTAATTCAGTTGAGCAATTTAATCGCTTAGTGAGCGATTGCTTTGCCTTGGCTAAATTACAGCCCAATTGCAATGTCGGTATTGCACCGCATTCATTGCGTGCTGTTGATAAAAGTTCATTATTAGCTGCTGTGGCACATGTTCGTGCACTCGATGCACAAGCGCCAATCCATATTCATATTGCTGAGCAACAAAAAGAAGTACAAGACTGCCTCACACATTATGGTCAACGGCCGGTTCAGTGGTTATTGGATAATGCGGTACTAGATAAGCATTGGTGCTTAATTCACGCGACCCATATTGATGAAAATGAGCGTAAAGGTATTATTGCTAGTCAAGCAATTGCCGGGATTTGTCCAACGACTGAGGCTAATTTAGGTGACGGCATATTTCCGACAGACGACTTTTTAACGGATAACGGCACATTTGCCATCGGCTCTGATAGTCATATTTCGGTAAATCCGATTGAAGAGTTGCGTTGGCTTGAATATGCACAACGTTTAAGTAAGCAACAACGGGCGATATTAGCCACGAGCGAGCAAAAATCAGTTGGTAGTAATTTATGGCAAAAAGCATCAGCAGGTGGCGCGCAAAGCACTAGTAGCAACACCGGCGCATTAGCTGTTGGCAAGCAAGCTGATTTATTGGTTTTGGATGATAGTCAGTTACGTTTATATGCGCATGACGACAGTCATGTGCTCGACAGTTTTATTTTTGCTAGTAGAGTTAACTCTGTTTTAGACGTGATGGTCAATGGCGATTGGGCGATCCGCGATGGACAGCATGCCTTAGATAAAACCAGTGGCGATAATTTTGCCGAATTATTAGCACAGCTCTGCGCTTAATTGCTTTGAGGTTAATAGACGATTCGTCATGGCGTAATCGTCTATTAACCCATTAGTTTATGTTGTTATTTTTTCTTAAAAAAACTTACTGTAATTGCCGATAACTTGGCAAACTTTAGTTAAATTATCTCTGTGCAATTTAGGCGCTTGTTTTTTCTTGAGACAATACAGCTGATAAAAATTTATAATCTCTTCACGACTAGCGGTAATTTCAGCAACATACGCTTGTTCCTTGCTACTAAATTGTGCAAAATCGCCAGATAAATCTTGATATACCTTTTTTGAGCTCAAACGAACACTGGTGTCGGTCGCGTCGGAAAAATAGCTAAGCGCCACGGTTTTTTGTGCAAGCAACCAGCTATTTAATTTTTCATTGGGGTAAAAGTGGAAATATAACGCGCCAGCCACGATTAAGATCAATAACTTTTTCATACTCTGCCTTATAATCAGCTATGCGGATAGGAAATAAGCAACACAATGTTGTTATTTCACTGACTGCACATGCCATTATTTTTTTATTGGACGAAATGTCATAAGAATAGCTCTAGGGTAATCAATTTTGTACCCATAAAGCAATATTTTGCTAGTTTTTGATAGGTAATGTCAGCTAATCCGCTATAATTAGCCGGCCTTACCGAACTAAAGGAACCGCTTTGAAATCAGAAGATAAGAACATTAAAGCCAGTCACCGTATTCCGATTAAAAATGTTGAAATTCATCAACCCGCTAAAAGCGAAGTGTATAACCCTCGTGACCAAATTTATGTCCGTAAAGTAAAGGGCGTGTTTCAAAAACTACGTCAAAAAATGAATTTTGTCTTTTTGGCATTATTTGCGCTGCTACCTTGGTTACAATACGACGGCCATCAAGCTATTTTATTTGATATTAGCGAACAACGTTTTACGTTATGGAGTGTCACGCTTTGGCCACAAGATTTGACGTTATTGGCCTGGCTTTTTATTCTTAGTGCTTTTTTACTGTTTTTCATTACCACCTTCTTGGGGCGAGTTTGGTGCGGTTACCTTTGCCCTCAGACCGTTTGGACTTTTATTTTTATCTGGTTTGAAGAGAAAATAGAAGGCAGTGCCAATCAGCGTAAAAAGCTCGACAGTCAGGCGATGAGCATTAATAAGTTTTGGCGTAAAGCCTTGAAGCACTTTTGTTGGGGCTTCTTTTCTATTTTAACGGCGCTAACTTTTGCTGGTTACTTTGCCCCTATGCATGAGGTTTTTGTCGATTTTTTCACTTTTAACGCCTCATTTGCCTTAGCGGCAACGATCTGGTTTTTTGCTTTTTGTACTTATGGCAACGCGGGTTGGATGCGAGAAATTATGTGTTTGCATATGTGTCCTTATGCGCGCTTTCAATCAGCGATGTTTGATAAAGACACCATGACAGTGTCTTACGATGCTAAGCGTGGTGAAAATCGAGGTCCACGAACCAGAAAAGATGTACCAAAAGATGTCGGTTTAGGAGATTGTATCGATTGTAATTTATGTGTTCAGGTTTGTCCGACGGGTATCGATATTCGTAACGGCTTGCAATATGAATGTATTAATTGTGGTGCTTGTATAGATGCTTGTGATGATGTGATGGAGCGCATGCGTTACGATAAAGGCTTAATTCGTTATACCACTGAGCATGAGCTACAAGGTAAAAAAGTCCACTTTGTCCGTGGCAAGCTTATTGGTTATGCTTTGGTTTTGATTGTTATGACCAGTTTACTGATTTTAGAAATGTCCAATAGATCGCCAGTATCTCTCGATATTATTCGTGATAGGAATGAATTAGCAAAAGAGAACTTTAATGGTGATATTGAAAATGTTTATACCCTTAAAATTCTCAATAAATCACAAAAAGATAACCGTTACCGCCTGTCAGTCAAGGGTATTAATAATACCCAATGGCATGGCGAACAAGAGGTACTTGTTAAAGCCGCTAAAGTGTA
>TARA_R110000737_G_scaffold61138_1_pt1 | contig 13131 bp, 14 predicted proteins | sample TARA_R110000737 | Tara Oceans TARA_R110000737 (sample SAMEA4398027) | marine metagenome | biome: Polar Biome; feature: [SRF] surface water layer (ENVO:00010504); material: water (ENVO:00002006), including particulate matter (ENVO:01000060) such as... | depth 5 m
TTAGCTGAGTTACTAAACAGGTAATGATAGTGAAACAAATTGTTTTTTTACAGTAGGGCTGTCAACTCCAAGAACTGTAAAAAATGCAATTTTTTGCACTATTAAAAGTTAACAGTTTTACAACTTGTTTAGGTTGAAGGCTAAGTTTATACACGTTAACTTGTGAGTGTAAACAGTTTTTATGGGAAGACTTTTTCAGGTCTTATTTTACGACTTATATTAGAACAACGAAGTTGTCTAAATGCATAGCAATTAAAACAGATAATAAAAGAAAAAACACACAGGGAAGCACAGCATAACTTTTGAGTGTGACTATAAGTTATGTATGGTTTCATAATAACCCTCAGCATCTTTTTCTTTGTCGATATATTCTTGCGTACCTTTTAAGTTTTGATTAGCATTTAGCCAAACAATAACTTTATCATACGCAAGTTTATATGACTTAATTTCGTTGTCTGAAAGACAACTAGCGAAATCATTCCAAAGTGACATAATATTGTTGCCTTTAACTGTATTTACAGCTCGCTTACAACCACGCGATATTAATAATAGAATACTTTATTCTATCAATTAAAAGAGATAATATAGGTAAAGATGCACATCAGCCACATTGTGATAGTGAATGTTAGTAAGTTACTTAATAGTATCAAACACTTAAATAAATAACATTGAGCACAATTGTTTACAATTGTAGACTTGACAATGTCGATTATTTATTGTACCTTTGGTGGGAGAGTGGTAATTACTACGTTAACAGTATCAAACACTCAAATGAATATGGTGTACATACTTATTGACTATTACTTGTAAGTTATTTAGTTTATACTTACTGATTACAACTCTTAACGTGTGAGTATCAATACATTACGCAACATACTTACACATATGATAGTGGATTAGATAGCACATATGGGTGATATGGATGTGTTCCCCACACACACACACACACAACGAATGCGATAGCATTGATACACTGAGTGACGACGAAGTTCCTATTCTATACTACTAGATACAACATTAGTTGTCGCATAACAGCAATGAAAAGAGTTTAAACACGCGTAGCGACCTATTTAGAATGAGTGCGACAAACTTCCCGTAGAAAAGAGGGGAGGGGTTGGAAAAGTTTCGACAACGGAGGGCTCTCTACCATAAGACATCCGCACTCAGAAAAATATAAAAAATTTTTAATTAGCTTTGTTGAAACTAATATATAGTACGATGGATATATTCAAGAAAAGAAAAGCTAAAAAGAAAGCAAAAAAGGACGCAGCAGTGTTAGCACAGAGAGGTAAATCAATGCGTAATCAATTTAAAAGCTCTCAAAAACCTACATCAATGAGAACAAAAATGCCTGACTTGAATCGTGCAACTACAGAAGCTGAAGATTTTGCTGCTATGAAACGTAAAGACAAGTCTGGTAAAGGCAAGTTGTCTAGCTCTTATAAAAAAGGCGGTATGGTTAAGTCTTACAAAGGTGGAGGATTTATACAACATGATTAATAATGAATTAATATAATAATTGTTTGTTTGTTTTAGTTGGAAAGGGTATGTCTATTAGACTGCCCTTTTTTTTTACTATCTTTACACTATGGAAACAATGGATAAGCAAAAAAGCAAATACGGAATTATAGAGATAATGCCTAATGGTCAAATATATGGGTATGTTAATGTAATAGAAATGTCTGACAGGCAAGAAGAACTTATTGTTAATGATTACATTGACATGGGCTATCTTCCCACTGAAAACAATTACTCATTAGTTGGTGGTAGTGTAGACACAATAGATTTTAGATACATGGATGAAGATGGTATAGCACAAGAAGGTGAAATGCCATATGTTAATCATGGAATACTTTTAATGAAAACCACACTCAAGAAATATGTACCTACTGAAGATAAGTAAACAAGGTAACATCGTAGATGACGATGGTATATATGGTATACCAGAATTTAAATCTGTTATTGAAACTAGTGGGTTAGGTACAAAAGGTTTAATGTTTGTTGCATACATAGCAGACTACGATTCTCCCTACCGACACTTTACAGAAGAAGAAAGATTAAAGGTGGTAGCAAAAGACTTGTATGACAACTACGAATGGAAGGGTATTAAAAATAAAAAAATCGCTGTCGCGATACTCAAGTACAATGAATTACAGTACGACCCTTTAGATGCACAGCTTGCAGCATTTAATGAAAAGATAAATGAGTATACATCTTTATTAGAAAATACAAAAATAAATATTGATAATGCAGCTGACATACAAAAAGTTATGATAGGTGTAGACAAAATACTAGCCACTCGTAAAACATTATTAGACGCTATCGAAAGAAGAGGTGAGCGCTCTAAGATTGCTGGTAATAGAGAGCTTAGTTACTTAGAAACCTTACTAAGTCAAAAGAATGTATGATATAAAAAAATACGCGCCTGTTATACATGAAGGCATACCTGTATTAAACCCAGAAAGCGTGGCTTTTAGAGAGTATTGGGACACACAGATATATCGATGCAAGAATGGTTTTAAACCTAAAGGCATGGACGCTATTACTGGTAAACATTACTACTATCTAAACTTCTATAAAATTCTAGGTAGTGATGGAATTAAAGGTAACAGTCGTAAAACTCTTATCTCTCCTTGGTATAGAGACATGGACAAAAACTATTTTGACCTGTTCGATACTTGTAAGGAAGAAGAGAAAGGAATGATTGTAATTAAAGCAAGGGATAAAGGCTTTTCTTATATGAATTCTGGTATACTAGCACATGAATATACATTCTACCCACACAACCATATTGGTGTTGCAGCAGGGTTACAAGTAACAGCAACGTCTTTCTTTGATAAAGTAAAAGCAGGGCTTAACAATCAACACTCAAACTTTAGACATTCCACTTTAAAAGAAGGTGACGAAATACTAAGGTCAGGATACAAGATAAAAGACAAGCAAGGTAAGTGGGGTGTAGATGGATTTCAATCTGTTATACACTGTAGGACTATGAGTAACCCTGAAGTTTATAAGGGGGAGCGTTTGTCTGTTATGATATTTGAAGAAGCAGGGGAGTTTAAGGAACTACTAAATGCATACATGTCATCTAAAGCATGTTTTATGGATGGTGATGTTCAGTATGGCGTTCCTGTTATTGGAGGTACTGGGGGTGATATAGAAGCAGCATCTAAAGATTTTATGGAAATGTATTATAATGCAGACGCATTTAATTTAGTTCCTATGTTTATACCTGCATCTATGTGTTATCATGGATACTTTGACATGTCTACAGGTGTATCCGATAATGATAATGCTACTAAGGCATTAAAAGAACGTAGAGAAAAACTACAAGAATCAGGCAATCAAAAAGGTTATAACTTAGAGCTACAAAATTATCCTTTATCTGTAGAAGAAGCTTTCTTACAAACTAAGAACTCTAGGTTTAATGTTGCTAAACTCAACTTACAAAGAAGTGAGTTGCTAAGCAATGAAGAACTTAAAGGTCAAATACAACATGGTAGGTTAGAATGGGATGGTGAAGGTATGAATGTAAAGTTCGTATTAGATAAATATGGCCCTTATAAAATATTAGCACACCCCAAAACAGAACTTAAAGGTTTAGACATTGGTGGTATAGATTCTTATGACCAAGACGAAGCGTCAACTTCGTCAAAAGGAAGTGCTATTATATTCCGTAGATTTTTTAACATGGATATAGCTGGAAACTACCCTATTGCTGAATATACAGAGCGTCCAGACACTGCTGAAGAGTTCTGGGATGGGTGTCTAAAATTAGCCGTATATTACAATGCCAAAATGTTAATCGAGTTTACGCGAATTGGTATCATAGGACACTTTCAAAGAGCAGGTGGTAAACACTTCCTAAAAGAAAGACCTAAGACAGCACACTCTCCTAAAACTGTTAACAGAAATAGATATGGTTTGCAAATGAATAAACACACTAAAGCAGTGATGGAACAATTCATAGAAAACTATATTGAAGAAAATTGTCAAGATATATGGTTTATAGATTTATTAGATGAGCTTAGTGTATACGGATTACGTAACACGGATAGAGCAATAGCTTTTGGTTTGTGCTTAATACATGATATAGACTTATACGACAAACAGGTTAAAACAGAACAAGCTGTACAAGAAGGTATTGGCTTTGTATACTATAGAAGAGAAAACGGAAGATTGATTCCATATAAAAGATAAACAATGAGTAACTTTCCTAAACAATTTATTTCAGACAGTGAAAAAACAGTAGACTGGTGTGAAAAAAATTTAGACGCAATAATACAACAATTAGAACACGCTAACTCAGAGGGCTCTGTAAGTAACTATGATAAAGACATAAGTAACTACAGGCTTTACAATGGTGATTTAGAGTATGACGATTATAGCTATGTGACTGAGCAATATAATATGCCATCACCAGCTACTATGGCTAACTATCCTATTACACGTAATAAGGTAGACTTGTTGTGTAATGAAGATTTAAGCAGACCACTTGATAAAAGTGTGTTTGCAATTAACATAGATGCTGCACTTAGGAAAGAACAATTTAAAGTTTCTCTAATTGCAAATGAGTTATTAAAAGAAATTAACTCAGATGTAGAAGGAGAGTTTGGAATGGAGCTAGAAATGGATAACAAAGATTATCCAATGCCAGAAGATATAGATTTGTTTATGCGTTATCAGTATAAAGAAGTTCTAGAAGAATCCATACATGACGGATTAGATTACCTAACACAAAAGTATCAACTAAAGCATGTATTTAAGGAAGGTATGAGAGACCTTCTTGTTACAGCAAAAGAGTTCTATAAGATATACATTAAAGATGGCGACCCGTTTGTAAGAAGAGTAGACCCAAGGACTTTTGTGTTTGATAAATCGATTGACTCAGACTTTTTAGATAATGCACAATGGGCAGGTGAAGAAAGATGGTTAACTATAAACGAAGTGATAGATGAGTTTAGAGATGAACTTGAGGTGGAAGATGTTCGTGAATTAGAAGACATGAGACAAGCCACTTCTGATAACATAGATAGATGGAACGGTATTTTTAATTGGGTTGAAATAGACCACTCTAAAACAGTAAAGGTAAGAGTTATTACAGCTGAGTGGAAATCTATTAAAGCAATTAGATATAAAATTTCAGAAAACAAATACAACCCTGAACAGCCATTTAAAAAGGTTGTATCTGATACTTATAAAAAAAGAAAAAATGAAACCATTGAAACAAAATGCGTTGATGATATATGGGAAGGGACAAAGATTGGTGGTAAAATACTCGTACAATGTCGTAGACGCCCTAATCAAGTTAGGTCTGTTGACGATGCTGGTAGCACATCTTTATCTTACGTAGGGGTTGTATATAATCACACTACAGGTAAACCAACTAGTTTAGTAGACATACTTAGACATACACAAATGCTGTATAACATTGTTATGTACCATATTGAATTAGCGTTAGCTCGTTCAGGTGGTAAAGCAGTTGTATATGACGTATCACAGATGCCAACAAATATTGGTATGGATATGCAAGAGGTGATGTACCATTTAAAAAATGATGGTATTATACCTATAAATTCAAGAGATGAAGGTGGAGATAGTGCTTCGTTTAATCAATTCCAACAAGTTGATTTTACATTATCGCAATCAGTGCAGCAATTAATTAACCTTAAGCTTATGCTTGAGCAAACTGCAGGACAAATATCAGGCGTCTCACCACAAAGAGAAGGTGCTGTAGAACAATACGAATACGTTGGTAATGTGCAACGTTCTGTAAGTCAATCATCTATATCGACAGGCGGTTGGTTCTACTCACACAACGAAGTTAAAAAGAAAGTCTTTGAGAAACTTGCTAACCTTATGAAGCTATCATGGGCAGGAGGAAAAAAGGCTGCTTTCATTTTAGGAGATGCTGGATATAAAATGTTAAACATAATGCCTGATGTATCTTTGAATGATTATGGTATTTTCTTAGGAGACGCAGGTAAGGATGATGCACTAAAGCAAGTTGTACAACAAATGTCACAAGCTGCGTTGCAATCTGGTACTATAAGTATGCTAGATGCTATTAAAGTGATGAAGTCAGATACGATGACAGAAGCACAAGCTGTGTTAGAGCAAGGTATTGATGCTATGCAAAAACAACAGCAACAATCAATGGAGCAACAAGCCCAACAACAACAAGCTGCTGCTGAACAACAACAAGCTCAAGCACAAGTGCAAATGGAGATTCAACAAATGGATAACCAAACTAAAATACAAGTTGCACAGATTAATGCTGAAGCTAGAGTTGCTGCACAAGAAATTGCTTCTGATGCTCAAAGAGATGTTGACGATACAAGAGAAAAGAATAAGCTTAATTTAGAAAAAGTAAAAGCTGACTTGAGTGCACAACAAAAAGATAAAGACTCTGAAAACAGCATGAAGCTTGAGTCGAGAAAAAATGTTGAAAAAAAATAATATCTTTGTAAACAGAAAAAGCAAAATAAAATGGCAGAAGAAAGCAAATTAGTAGAAGAGGTTATCTCTTCAGGAGAAGAAAATAAGCAAGAAAGTTTTGACCCTACATCTTTTTTAGGTTCAGAAACACAAGCTTCAGAAGCTTTAAGCGAGCAACCAGTTGATAATCAGGAAACTGCAGAAACAACTGAAACAGTCGAGAAAGAACTTGACATGGATGACTTTACTTGGGACTCTATAGAAGATGAACAAAAAGAAGTGGAAGTTGTTGCAGAAGAAAAAGTTGAAGAGGTAAAAGAAGAGGATGACGATTGGGATTCTGACGAGGTGGTAGAAGCTGTCAAGGAAGAAGCACCTAAAGTTGAAGAATTTGATTGGAACTCTTTAAGCGAAGAAACTGGTATACAAGCTGAAAGTAAAGAAGAGTTTGTAGCTAAAGTACAAGAAGCTTTAAAACCACAAGTGGACGATAATGATACTATCAAAAACTTGAACAACTTTTTAGAGCTTACAGATAAAGATTTAGTCATTGCTGATATGAAAGCTTCTAAATATGAAGATGAAGCAATAGACGACACGATAGATAGATTAGAAGACTCAGGTCTTCTTAAAAGAGAGGCTACTTTGATACGCCAGCAATTATCTAAGCATATTCATTCTGAAAAAGATAGAATACGTACAGAAAAAGCAAACGAAGAAAAGCAGCAAACTGAGGCATCAGTAAAATCACGCAAAGACTTACAAAACTTTATAAAAGGTAAAGATGAGTTTTTTGGTGGTAAGGTGTCACAGAAAGATAAGAAACAATTGTATAGTTATATAACAAAAGGGAATTTTGCCCAAGATGTATTTGAGTCACATGCCAATGTTGCAGAGGCCGCTTTCTTATGGCAAAACAAGGATAAGATTTTCAAAATGATAAAAACGCAAGGCGTTGAACAAGGAAAATCTAGAGTTCTTGATAACATTACTTCTCCTAGTAGAAATAATCGCTCTTCCAATAGCTTTGAAGCCCCATCGAAAGGCTTTGACCCTAAAAAGTTTTTGGGATAGACTATATTATGTTTAATATAAAATAATTTTTAATTTTAACACTCAGAAAAAATGAGAGTATATTCCGCTAAATATGATGCTGCGCATAACACAGCAGACAATTCTCTGGTAGCAAACTTGCTAAAATACCCAGAGATTGCAAAAAAAGTAATCGAGCTTTATCCTCGATACACAACAACTTACCTACTTGAAAAACTAAGCTTTGGTGCTGGTGAAAAAGTATTAGGTGATAATTCTTTCGAATGGAAGTCAATGGGCCGTTACAGAGGTCAACAAACTTTAGCTGCTGATTTAACAGCAGATTCAGTTGTAGGTGCATCAATAAGCTTTTCAGTCACTGATACAGCTGATGTACCATGTTTAATTAACACAAGCGACATCGTTCGTTTAGCTTCAGGCTTACAAGTGCACGTAGAATCTATTGTAGATGGAAGTGATGTAAAAACTGTAACAGGTAAAGCATTAAATGTAATAGATGCGGACGCAAGTGGTGCTGTAGATGCAGCTAGTGGTTCTGTTATAGGTGTAATTGGTAACGCGTTTGGTGAAGCTTCTTTAGGAGCTGAAGTGGGTGAAGGATATGCTTATCCAGAAACTCGTAAAAACTGGTTAACCACTTCACGTAAGAAATTAGTTATTGACGCACGTGACTTAACAGATGTTACATGGGTTGAGCACAATGGACACCGTCTATGGTTCTTTACTAAAGAGCAACAAACAGAAGCTCAATTTATGTATGACCTAGAAGTTATGCGTTGGTTTGGACGTTCTTCTGTTGCTGATTACACAGCGACACAAGTTGGTTCTAACGCTTCAGCAGCTGGAAACATGCCAATTATTGGTGATGGTCTTTTAGCTCAAATTGAAGATTCAAACGTAGCTACTTACAATGCTGGTGCAGATTTAACTGAAGCAATTATCACTGAATACATTGGTCAATTATCTCTTAACGCTGCATCTCCAGTAGGAAACGAGTATGTTGTATTTACAGGTACACAAGGTCGTGTACAATTCCACAGAGCAATGAAAGATTTATTGTTCTCTAACGGAGGTCAAGCTTCTAACATTATGGTTGACAAATTTGGTCAAGACGTTAATGTAGGTGCACAATTTAGTACTTATACAGCTTTAGGTAATAAAATTACTTTAGTACACTGTCCAGTATTCGATGACCCTAATCTAGCAGCTAGTGCACAAATGGCTAACAACGATGCTCTTACAGGAACTGGTTTTAGAACTGCAACTTTAGGTGGTATGATGGTATTTTTAGATATGTCTACGCAACAAGGTGTTTCTAACATTGAATTAATTTCTAAAGGTGCTGAAGGATTAAACCGTAACTGGGTTAAGAAATATGTACCAGGAATGATTAACCCTTATGACTCTGCGTCTATGTTAGCTGCTTCGGGAGATGACAGATTCGAATGTCACTGGTTAACTCAATCAGGTATTATAGTTCGTAATCCATTATCATGTGGTATTCTTAAGCCAACAGGTTTAGTACTATAATTAGTAATTAATTTTAAAAAATAAAAAAAATGTCAAGAGAATTAGACGGAAATAAGAGCTTCTTCAAATCAGTGGAAGACAAAAATTACATGACACGAGAACAAGGTCGTGTAGCATGTAATGTAATTGATAAGCCATGGGTTTCAAACGTTATTGAATTGCACGATTATGAATCTGGAAGTACTATTCTTTTAGGTGACATCACTGCTGCAGGTAATATTAAATTACCTATGCCTCAAAAAGGGCTTCAATATGTATTGATTGCAACTGATGAAAATTCAGCTCATGCAGTAACTGTTAAGTCTTGGACTCACGCAGCTACTAGATTGGTTGGTAATACCAAATTCAGAGGAATCTGTCAAGGTGGTGCTACTGGTGTATCTATAGATAGTGACGTAGGTTTAACCTTTGTAGCTTCAAAGATTAGTACAGGAGACCATATTACATTAACATCTGATGGTGATAAGTGGTACGTTCAAGCAGTTATAGAAATAGCTTCTGGAGTTATAGGACTATAATAAATTATTTAAGTGCACCTCTTCGGGGGTGTACTTATTTTTCTTAATTAACAACAAAAAGCAAAAAAGATGAAAGCAAAACAATTAGTAGAGTACAGGTACAAAAACCCAAAAGGGGTTGCATCGTACACTTTTGGAAATTACAAAGGTAAAAACGGGAGAATCATTGAGTATAAAGACATCAATGGTAATTCAGAACAAATTACCCTTAAAGGAACGTCGGTATTATTAGACATGTCTAATGAAAGTCACGTTTTAATTGACAATTTCTTAAAGAACAATCCTGATGTCTTAGGAGGTAGATGGATTAGAAAAGATTTAGCAGCTATAGAAAAAAAGAAAACTAAAGATACTTTAGATTCAGCTAGAGCTATTATTGAAGCAGCTAAGATGACTGACAAAGAGGTTATGCAGTTTGCAACACTAAAGCGAATGAATTTGAACGCTGATATGGATTTTCTTAGAGCTAACATTATAGGTGTAGCTCAGAATGACGCTGATAGGTTTATGGAAACACACTTTGACCCAGAAAAAGATTTGCGAGTATTTATCGTAGAAGCTGTTAGAGAAAGAAAAATTAATTACAGTAATGATACGTTCTATTACGGTAAAGAAGCAATCGGTACTAACGAAGAACAAGTGCTAGTTTGGTTAAAAGATAACAAAGATATTTTAGCTATCTTGAAGCATGAAATAAGAGGTGAGCAAACACCAAAAAAGAAACTTGTAAAAAAGTAAATAAATGACTGTAGATAGCGCTGTATTAAGAATAAGAAATATTATTGAAAGCGAAACAACTGCATACCTTAGTAATGATGAGTTAAAAGAATTCATCAAAATGGGTGTGGATGAGTTTATTCAACAATACTATATGGCGTTTGAAACTACACAAGATGCTAGAGATAAGCTGTCTGATTTAGTTATAAGTAAAGAACAAGCATTACAAGATAGTGCACCTGTTTTATTTGATAATTTTGATAGCGCCGATACATATGGTAGGTTTTTATCTGCTTATGTAAAAAACAGTCCTAATGTAAATCTTAAGATTATACAAATTAGTGATTTAAGTGCTTATTTAAACGACCCTTTTAATAAAGCTGATTCAAGTAATCCAGTTATATATTTTAAGGAAAAGAAAATAAATACTTTAGGTTTAGCTTCTTCAACAGTATGTGTGGTAACATATTTGCAGTATACAACTGATTTATTAAAATTAAATGTTTCGACACACGAAGAAGTGTGTCAGATTACATCTCGAAAGGTACTGGCGACATTGGGAGACCCAAGATACCAACTTATTCAGGCAGAATTGACTGAACGACGAGTATAAAGATGCTTTTTGCTCCCTGCTTTCTAGAAAGGGTAGAGTAGGGTTTTCCTTGCTTTACCCTTTCTTATTAAACATATGATATGGCAACATTAAACGAATTAGCGTACAATATAAGAAACGTAATATCTGGTGGGGTTTCTTCTGATGATACTGACGTGTCGTTAAGACAGATTAAATTTATGATACATTATCATAGAGCTAATTTACTTATGAAATACACAGATGGTGGCAAAAAAGCTTCCAATTCATGTTTTCAGATGGATATAGTTATACCAAAACCTGCAGGAGTCAAATTAAAGGACGTTGTAGGCTTTAATAACAATAGAGGTATAAGAAGTATTGCACACAAAGAAGATAGCTCTGTAGAGAGCTCGTATGTAGTTTTACCTATTGTGCAACATCACGATAGAATGTTTGTAAACAACTCAAGGTTTATAAAAAGCGCAAATAGTAGAATAGCTACACTTTCTGATTCTAAAATTTATGTATGGGAAGGTGATTCTGTAGTAACAGATGGTCAATTAGAAATTAATGCAATATTTTCTGACCCCACTGTTGTAAGTTCGTACTTAACCGATGATACAACACAATATCCTATACCAGAAGAGCTTGTTCCATTAATCGTGCAAAATGTTTTACAAGTGGAGTTCAAAGTTATGTCAAGTTTAATTTCAACAGGACCAAACAATCAAGTAGATGAAAACAAGACAAAGAGCAAGCCGAAGTCTAAACAAAAAGTACAAAAATAAATATGTGTCTGTTAAAGACATATTTAATACAATTAAATCAGGTATAAGAATAAAAAGCGTACGTACATCTAGAATGTTAACGTACACTGAATATTATGCTATTGTAGAGGCTTTTCTTAATGAAATGATACATGTTATAGCAGAAGAGCAAGAGGTCTTTAAAATGCCTTTAAAATTAGGTCAAGTGTATTTAAAAAAAATGCCACATAAAAGACCTTTCCATGTAAGGATAGACCATGAAGCATCAAATCAAAGTGGAGAATTAATTTTATATAAAGTTCCTATCTTAGATGACGAATACACAAAGGTAATTTGGGATAGGCCATATAAGTTTTCTAAACATAAAATCTTACCTTTAAAACGTTTTAAAGAAGCTATAAAAAAATAATAATGAAAGGAAGTCCGAAAATTAGTATAAAACAAATAGTCTCTGCTGTAATGCGTAATTTAGACATACAAGATGCAGCAAGAGAATTTCATAACTTTGTAGAGTGGGCTTTTGAAGCTGAAAAAAAGATAGGTTCGTACATAACGTTTGACAAAAAAATAGCTAAGCTAATTGTTGTAGACAAAAGAGTGTTGTTACCAACTGATTTTCTAAACATGATTGAAATAGTTTCAGATTCTGGAAGTTATGATGATGCAAAATGTTATACATCAGGAGGCTTTTTAAATATAGATTTAGAAAACAATACAAATATTAACGTACACTACGAAGCAATATCGACTGACGAAGAAGGATTTCCTACAATATCAGCATCACATGAAGACGCAATAGCATCTTATATAATGTACAAATATAAAGGTAGAGAGTATTTTAACCAAAAATTACCTCGCTATGTATATCAAGATTTAAAAATGGAATGGTCACGTCAATGTGCACAAGCAAGAGGTAATGACAATATGCCTACTAAACAACAATGGAGAAATATTGGTAAGTATTGGAATTCCCTTAAACCTTTTAAGGATAACAACCGTAAATTGTTTTAACAATGGCAGAGTCTACAAAAAAACCTAATTCGTTCTCTAAAGGAATGAAATCTGATTTAGATGCTAATTTATTACCGCCAGACACTTATAAAGAAGCTACAAACGGAAGGTTAGTTACTAGAGAAGACAATAGTTTTGTACTTAAAAATGCAAAAGGAAATATTTTATCACACACTTTAACAGACACTGTAAAAAAAATAACAGTTGTTATAAATGAAGTATTAGCCTCAACTGCGATTGCGTCTTTAACTAACCCATCGATTGCAGGATGGCAAATACAAATAACTGGTAATGAGGGTTTTGATTCATCGTCAGTGGGGTATTCTACAGTTTTGACTTCACAATATCCAACTATTACACCATTAGCTTTATTAAATATTGCTCTTATAGATGCGCTATCATATAGCGTAATTACAAATAAAGTTAATATATCAGGTTCTATAACTTCTGAAAATAATTTAGATACATATAATATATTGTATGATAATTTGACCACTGAAGATATAACAATTACTATACATCC
>TARA_R110000737_G_scaffold39051_3_pt1 | contig 13112 bp, 11 predicted proteins | sample TARA_R110000737 | Tara Oceans TARA_R110000737 (sample SAMEA4398027) | marine metagenome | biome: Polar Biome; feature: [SRF] surface water layer (ENVO:00010504); material: water (ENVO:00002006), including particulate matter (ENVO:01000060) such as... | depth 5 m
ATTGACTTAGGTGCCATGCTTTACGAGCAATTGCCATTATTAGGCGGTATTATTCGTTGGTTAAAAGTAAGGGCAACAAGCTAATGTCTGCGAAGCAAACTATTCTAATTACCGGTGCAACCTCAGGTATCGGTGAGTCATTGTTACATTACTATTTAGCCAATGACTATCAAGTTATTGCTTGCGGTCGTAATCAACAGAAGCTTGAGCAATTATCGGCTGATAATGCCGATGTTATCCCGCTTGCTTTTGATATCACAGAGCAAACGCAAATATTTCAAGCAGCCGATGAAATTAGTCACATTGGTAATATCGACATCCTTATGTTTAACGCCGGTGATTGTCGATATATTGATAATCCAAAGGTATTTGATGGGCAATTATTTGCTGATGTAATTACGACCAACTTACAATCGCTTGGCTTTTTACTCGAACAGTTTTTACCGAAAGTGCACGCCGGTGGTCAAGTGGTATTTGTTAGTTCTAGTGCGACTATATTACCTTTTCCTCGCGCTGAAGCTTATGGTGCTTCCAAAGCCGGCATAGATTACCTAGCAAAGAGTTTAAGGCTGGACTTGAAAGCTGAAAATATTAACGTAACCTTAGTGCACCCGGGTTTTATCAAGACGCCCTTGACCGACAAAAATGATTTTCCTATGCCTTTTTTAATGTCGAGTCAGCAAGCCGCTAGTCGTATTTATCAAGGTGTTAGTGCTCGAAAACCTTATGTGCATTTCCCGAAGAGATTAACCTTATTAATGAAGCTGTTAGCGCTGCTTCCAGATTTTGTTTGGCAGAGTATTGCCTTAAAGGGTAATAAAAAATGAAGCGTATCGCTATTATAGGCGCGGGTGTATCTGGCTTAACTGCGGCTTATTTATTATCCAAAAAACACCATGTTAGTGTTTTTGAAAAGTCTGCTGCAATTGGTGGCCATACGGCGACGGTTGATGTTGAAGTAGACAATCGTTGGTATGCCATTGATACCGGTTTTATTGTTTTTAACAATAAAACGTATCCGAATTTTCTCGCATTACTGGACGAAATTGGTATTGGTAAACAAGAAACCGAAATGAGTTTTTCGGTACATAATTCAGCTACTGGTCTGGAATATAACGGCCATAACCTCGATACCTTATTCGCGCAACGTCGCAATATATTCAATCCTAAATTTTGGTGGTTGGTCAAAGAAATCCTTCGATTTAACAAGCTTTGTAAACAGAGTTATCAAGCACAGAACTATGATGAAAGCTTAACTTTAGGTGATTTTTTACAAGAAAATAAATTTAGCCATTACTTTTCTGAGCACTACATATTACCTATGGGGGCGGCTATATGGTCAAGCTCTCTGGTGCAGATGCAAGAGTTTCAATTTAAGTTTTTTGTGCGATTTTTTCATCATCACGGTTTATTAAATATCGCCGATCGACCGCAATGGTATGTGGTGCCAAATGGCTCAAGAAGTTATTTAGCGCCATTATGTCAGCCGTTTGCCGAGGATATTTATCTTAATGCTGATATCACTGCTGTGACGCGAGAAAATAATCAAGTGCAGTTGCATTTTGCTGGTGGCGAAATACAAACATTCGATGAAGTCGTATTAGCCTGTCACTCAGATCAAGCCTTGGCTTTACTGGGTGATGCCAGTGAACAAGAGCAAGCGATACTCGGCGCTATTCCTTATAGCGAAAACTCAGTAGTACTGCACACAGATAAGCGCTTATTACCGAAGAGAGAGAAAGCATGGGCCAGTTGGAACTACCAATTAAGCGCTAATAGAACCAAGCCTGCTAGTGTCACCTACAATATGAATATTTTGCAAGGGCTGAATACTGAACAGACCTTTTGTGTCACTTTGAATCAGCGAGAGGATATCGATCCAAGCAAAATATTAAGAGAATTTACCTATCATCACCCAGTATTTTCAACCTGCTCAATCAAGGCACAAGATCAACGCCTAGCTATATGTGGTCAACAACATACTCATTATGCTGGCGCATATTGGTATAGTGGCTTTCATGAAGACGGTGTTAGAAGCGCGGTAGAAGTAGCTCAGAGATTTGACTGTTATTTGCAAAAACATCAACTAAAACATCACCATGGCTGAGTATAATCATATCTATTGTGGCGAAATCACTCATCGACGATTTTCGCCTAAGGCGCATAGTTTCTCTTATAAGTTATATATGCTAGCCCTAGATGTTGATGAGATGCAAGCTAAGCAAAAGCCAAAAGGTATTTTTGGCTATGCGTGGTTTAACTTATTGAGGTTTGAACAAAAAGATTATCTTAGAGGTGAACCAGGATGCCTGAAACAACGTATAAAGAATAAGATTAGTTTTTTATCGGGTTGTGCAGATATAAGTCGTATCAGCATGTTAGTGCAAGTCAGGTGTTTAGGGCTTTATTTTAGTCCAGCAAATTTTTACTTTAGTTATGACGCTAATGATCAATGTAACCAAGTGTTAGTAGAAGTCAGTAATACGCCATGGAATGAACGACATTATTATTTAGTACCCATAGGTAATAGCGATAATAATGAGCAGCATTCGAGCGCGCATCTTACCGACAAAGACTTTCAGGTATCGCCCTTTATGGATTTAAATATGTGTTATCAATGGCGTATTAAGCCGCCAATGGCTAGCAGTTCAACATTATTAATTCATATCGAAAATCATCTTAAAAGTGATGATGTTAGTGATAGCAGCACGGTGAAAGCTGAGAAAAAAATATTTGATGTCACGATGAATTTAACCAAAATACCATTTACCGGTTCGGCGTTATGGCAACTCTGGTGGAATTTGCCGGTAATGACCTTAAAAATAGTGTTGGGTATATATTGGCAAGCCTTAAAGTTATTTTTTAAAGGTATACCGTTTATTGGTTACCAAAAGAGTAAGTCGGAAAAGTAAAGCAAGCAAACCTAAATCAGGAGTTTAGCGGTGGAACAAGTGTCAGGATTAAAAATAAAAAAACAAGCAAGTTGGCTAGATAATCGCTGTCGTCAATTAGTCTTTTCGGTTTTCGAAAAAATTGACTACGGGCAATTAGAAGTCATTGACAATGCTCAGCGTTTTCTTTTTCCTGAATTTGCTGAAAATAATTCCCTGCCTGCTCGCATCAATATACATGACGTCAGTGTTTATCGTGATTTTGTTAAAGGCGGCAGTATTGGTGTCGCTGAAGCATATATAGCCGGTAAATGGAGTAGTCCTAATCTAACCGCGGTTATTCGGATATTCGCCCGCGCTCAGCAACAAACAGATACACTTGAACAGAAAAAACCTTGGTTAACTAAACTGAAATACGCTTTGCTTCATCGCAGTAATCGTAATAGCGAAGCAGGTTCAAAAAGAAATATCCTTGCCCATTATGATTTAGGTAATGAACTTTATAGTCGGTTTCTTGATCCAGAAATGATGTATTCATCAGCAATTTATCCCAATGAACAAGCAAGTTTAGCGCAGGCGCAATTGCATAAGTTATTAACTATTTGCCAGCGTTTAGATCTGCAAGCTAGTGACCATTTGTTAGAAATAGGTACAGGTTGGGGCGGATTAGCCATCTATGCAGCTCAGCACTATGGTTGTAAAGTCACCACCACGACTATTTCTGATGCTCAGCATGAATATGCTAAAAATCGTATCGAGCAGTTAGGGCTGACAGATAAAATCACCTTATTGAAAAAAGATTATCGCGATTTAACCGGTGAATATGACAAATTAGTGTCAATCGAAATGATTGAAGCGGTGGGTTTAGAATATTTACCAAGCTTTTTTAAGCAATGTAACGAAAGATTAAAGCCTGGCGGTAAACTGTTAATACAATCTATTACTATCGCTGATCAGCGTTTTGACTATTATAAAAATAATGTTGATTTTATTCAGCGCTACATTTTCCCCGGTGGATTTTTACCTTCTATTACCGTACTTTCAAAGCACCTAACTGAATATACGGGATTAGTCACCGAATCCATTAGCGACATCGGCTTAGATTATGCGAAAACCTTGGCCCACTGGCGCGATGCATTTTTAAAATCTTGGCCTGAACTTACTCCATTTGGCTACGATGACCAATTTAAGCGCCTTTGGCTTTATTATTTATCCTACTGTGAAGGGGCTTTTTTAGAGCGCTCTACCAGCACGGTACATTTAGTTGCTCGAAAGTCTTAACTGATTCGCATTCGTGCTGAGTAAACTGCTTACTCAGCAGCTTTTTGTTCGTGCAGTAATGCAATAAAAAAGTCGACGGCAATAGGGCGACTAAACATGAAGCCCTGAACTGAGTTACATGAGTTATCGATCAAAAAACTTAATTGTTCATTGGTTTCTACGCCCTCTGCGGTGACACATAAATTTAGCGTATGGGCCATCGCAATAACCGCACGGACAATGGCTTTGTCATTATCGTCAGTAACAATTTCTTTAATAAATGAGCGATCAATCTTTAGAAAATCTAAAGGGAGTTTTTTTAAGTAAGACAGCGAACTGTAACCGGTACCAAAATCATCCACCGAGACGCTCATGCCGATAGTTCTAGCATTACTCAATAACTTCTCAGCCACCGAGTAATCATCAACTAAAACACCTTCTGTTACCTCTAACTCTAATAAACAGGGATTTACTTGATTATCGTTAATACAAGAGTGTAAGTAAGAAAATAAATTTTCATCAGTCACTTGAGAAGGAGAAAGGTTCATGGATATTTTAATTTCAAATCCTAAGTCACTAATTTTTTTTGCTATTTGGCAAGAACGACTAATGACCCATTCACCAATAGCAATGATCAAACCACTTTTTTCTGCGACTGGAATAAAATCATCAGGATTAATTAAACCTTTAATAGGATGATTCCAACGGATCAGTGCTTCAGCTTTATTGATGCAATTAGTTTTTATATCAATAATGGGCTGTAAATATAACTCAAATTCGTCGTTTTTGATCGCTTGTCTTAATTCTTGCTCTACTAATATTAAATGGTGTGAAGCATCTTTCATTTTTTGTGAATAAAATTGTAGTGAATTTTTTTTATTTTTCTTACCGTTGTACGCACTCAAGTCGACAAACTTCATTAACTCATCAACACTTTGTGCATCATTAGGATAATTTGCTGCGCCAATACTGATACTGATATTAAAACTTGCTGAATTTTTAGCATAAAATGGCTTGCTGATACTATCAATGATACGTTGTATCGCCACTTTGCCGTCTGCTTGATTGTCAATATTATTCAGCACTATCGCAAACTCATCGCCACCAACCCGAGCGATAAAGTCTGAAGCTTTAACCACAGCACTCATACGCTTACTCAGCTCTATGAGCAGTTTGTCGCCTTCGTCATGACCATAGAATTCGTTGTGGCGCCTAAACTCGTTAATGTCTATATAAAGTAAATAAAATGGCCGTTTGGCAATAATCTGTTTTTCGAGGGTTTGCAAAAAAGCAAAGCGATTAGGTAGTTCGGTTAGCATGTCTTGCAGGGCAAGTTGCTCATTACGTTGCACTAAGTGTTTGATGGTACTAATGTCGTTGGCGAATATTATCCAATTCTCTACTTCGTTGAGTTTATTTTTAACCGGATAAAAGCCTACTTTCAGCCATTTGAGTGTTGATGGTGGCGATATCCAACATAACTCACCATCCCAACTAGAGTGAGTTGACAAAATACGCTCGTACTCGGGCAATTGGTTTTGCATCAGCCTAAGAATGATCTCTATTGGGCGAGACGGCTGCGTGCTTAGCAATGTCTCTTGATCAAAGAGCTTAAGTGCCGCTGAGTTCTCAATATTGGTGTTGAAATCATTGCTGGCAATTAAAACGGCAAACTCTGCATTTTCAATGACTTTGGTCAGTGTTTTTAAGATATTACTTTGTTCTGGTGGTTGCTTTAAAATAGACAGCAAGCGGGTATGTAAGTACTCATTTTTTAAAAAAAGTCGATCGTAAGATAATAAAACTTCACGTGCTAATTGTTTGGTCTGTTGCTGAAATTCGAAGTGTTCTCGTTGATTGGAGATGATCAGCAGATTATGTTGTTCTTGTTTTATGGCAATAGCTTCTAAATATAATGCTTTATTGTTATGCGTTGTTTCGGTCCACAAGCCAGAGCGTAACTTACCATTTTCCGCTGCTTGCCATATTAATTTAGCGTCAAAGAGAAAATCTTGTAAAAACGGTGTAGCTTCATTAATCACAAATGGCTGTTGATTACTCGCTTGTGGGAATAAGTCATTGGCCCATTCGCCATCACCTTCAACCCACTGCACTGTGCCAGTGTTAGTATCGGTCACTTCCAAAACTATTTGTTCTAATGCATTGATGACTTTATTAAGTAGCGATGTCATCTTTTTCACTCCTTAGTATTAGCTTAGCCAAGGCTAAAAACATTTCTTCTACATTAGCGCCTGTTTTAGCGCTGGTAGAAAACTGTAGATCAAACAGATTTTGGTAAGCCTTGTTTTCACTGTCGTCGATATTCCAAGTGGCAGGCAAGTCGCTTTTGTTTATGGTCAGTAACGCCGGACAGTCAGTAACTTGCCGAGCTAAGGTGTGAATATCGACACCTTCATGAAAGGATGAGGCACGCGTTTGATCAACAACGATAATATAACCGGCAGCACCACGTAAATACCTTTCTTGAAAAACGTTATAACTATCATTGCCTTCCAAGTCCCACAGCATTAATTGAATTTGCTCATTCGCTATCGACAAGACTTTTTTGTCAATTTTTACACCTATGGTTGTCAGGTATTTTTCACTAAAAATTCCTTCGACAAATTGTTTGACTAAACTTGTTTTTCCGACACTGGAAGCCCCTAAAAGGCAGATTTTTTTTTGAATCAAAGCGTCATCTCCATGTTCGACAGCTCGTTGGTTTTGCTAAGCTTTAAATTCTCGTTAAGTGAATAATCACTATGTCCGCTTGCTATCATTAAAATATTACACCGATTTACCGCGGAGTCACTCTATTATTTATTGCCGCTGATTTATATGTATTATGTTGAACATAACGGTTCTTGCTGAATGACTAATCGCAGTAATGTCTATTTGCCCTAGGCCGATAACAAACATTTTATCTTTTGCTATCCCTTGCTTTTGTAAAGTATCAGCGGCATTGTTAGCTCTTTTTAGGCTAATAATATCATTTGCGGCTTTATTTCCCGTATTATCGCTGCTGCCCAATATTAGCACGCCAAAATTAACATTAAGTTCTTTTGCTACCTCATCAAGCTGTTGTATATATTGATAAAGTCGCTTTAATGATGCATGCATTTGTGGGGTGATAGTTTCAACTGCAACTGGGAAATTTAGTTGAACTGATGCTATGCGACCAATAAGGTCATCAAATATTTGTTGTTTAACTTCCATACTGGAGGTTAGCGGCAGTATGGATGTCAGTTGTAATTGTTCCGTAGTTAAATTTTTATCGCTAGTAAAGCCTGCAATCGCTAATGTATTAAGTAATTGTTCAGTTTTGCTTATGTCTAATATGCCAGTAAGTGCCAGCATATCGTTTTGCCAAGTAAAGCTAACATTTGGGTATGCTTTCATTATGCGTTGTGCACGTTGTAATAATATTGGCGCATCAAAAGAAAAGTAATTACGTTCAATAAGCTTAAATTGACTCGTATCCAGCTCATTGCTGTTAAGCCAGTCGGTAATCTTTAATGCATCAGGGTCACGTAAAATATCTAGTGTTATATTATCTAGTTCAATGATTTTAAGTTGTTTTATTATAATCCCAGGCTGAGTGTCTAAGTACATTATTTTATCGTGAAGCTGCGAGATTTTTAGCCAATTAAAGCTTTGGTATCCAAGGTATAACATGAGCAATAAAACTATTGCCCAAGCGAACCAAGGGGGTTTTTTCTTATGAGCTGTTGTGGCTTTCTGTTCAGATAAGAGACAGTCGCGTAACAGACTGTCAGTATTGTCAAAATGTTGGTTATCACCGTTAAAGCTATTAAGTTCATCAAGATACAAACTGTGAATGTTTTCAACAGTTAACTGTAATTGATCACTGATACTTTGTGGCGGATTACCGCTGACCGCTGCAACAACAAGGGCACTTGGCCCTGGCTTTATCAGTAAGGTAAAGTTATCGGTACTGACGGATTGTAATTGTTCCTTGGGTTGATTATTTTCTGTTAAAAATGAGTCACCAACAAAGTCATTAATTGCCGTTAACATCGAAGATACGATATCGGCATCACTTTTATCGGTATTATCTAAGGCGATGGCGTTTAACAGTAGGCCGGTTTCTCTATGAATAAGAAAGACATGCTCTACTCGATAATTAAAGGTTTGCGAGGCAGCATATTGGGCATAACTAACGCCAGCTTGCCGAGCTTTTAAGCGCCATTTTAATCCTTTAATAGTCAGGCTGTTTTCCAATAGCTGATTGGTCTTTTCCATGAAGTCACTAAGAAACGCCGCAACCGATTTTCTTACTAAACTACCAACAATGGGATATAAAGAAATCACCATTTGTTCACTATTGTGGGTAACAGATTGTTGAACAGAGTCTTCGACAAAGGGCTGAAGTACTTTATCGACAGAATTGTCTTTTTTTTGCCTATCGCGCAGCGCTTCAGTAATAACCTCTGCGACAATACTGCGGGCATCTTTTTTTATGATGTCTGTTATTCTACGATTTTCTTTACCTAGAATCAGCGTGCGTACTTGTTCTAGCTGTTGCTCTGAGTCAGCATGTTCTGCTGCGCTATCACTTGCCATTATATTTGGTCATCGGCTAAATTAGTCGCCATAGTCGCCAGTAATTTCGCGAGTGTTTTTCGATCTGTTTTTGAAGAGCTTAGTTCATTTGATACCTGTTCTAGGTGGGTTTTTAATTGCTCAATCTGCTCATTAAAATTATGGGTTAGTGACTGACTTTCACTATCCAGAGATTGTTCCATGGTCTTAAAGTCTTGTTGGGTTGTTGTGGCAAACATCTCATGCTCGGATGTCAAATTGCTAAGTTCTTTTTGTATGTTAACTTCATTATTATCATGGGCTTTATCTGAACGTTGTATTTGTTGCTCAATGTCTTCAAAACGCAGGGTAATATTTTCCTGCATTTTGTCTAAGCGATCGGCAAAATTGGTGTTTTGTGCACTTAACGCTTGCTCCATGTCATTGCGCGTGGCGGCAATTTGTTTTTTTAGCTGTTGCTCTGCCACGCCAAAAACAATTTTCCTAAGCTGAGCAAGCTCATCTACAGGCGCTACATGTTCTTGCTGTTCTTTTTTGCTATTTTTATTATTTGGCATCTATTACATTCCATTTTAAGTAGATATTTCTTTTAAATTTAGTGTAACTCAAATTTTTAAAATCACCTGTTTTTCACATATTTAGTTATTATAAACCAAGCTCTTGTCGACATTATTACACTGGTAAGTGTTTGTGTATAATTTGAATGTATAGTGGTGATTTATTAATGACAGGATTGTGTTTATAAAGGTTTTCTAAATGCGTGCTCAGATTAACTAAACAAAATGGTAAAGGTTGTAGCCGTTGTCTGAAAGTGAAAAAGGCTGTAACCAAGGTTACGGTTATAATAGTCAGATTGAATTTAAAGCTACGATATTATTAATGGCGTTTTGAATCGTAAGATCATTTTTAATCTTGATGTTGAAATTAAAATTCGCGGTACGTTCGTTGGCATGGCAAGGCAATATAACCTCTTCAAGTATAGCGAGAAGTGAAAACTGACTCGCATCTTGTTGAAGCTGATTGGTTAAGGTATGCGTGCGCGCCAAAGTGAGCAACACCTTTATTGTGCTTTGCATTTGCTGGCTATCTTGTGCTGCGCGGTGAATTGACGTTGCTCACTTAAGACCAATGTGTTGGTAAATATGGTTAACGGGGTACCTAACTCATAGCTACATCTTTGGTAAATTCCTGCTCTCGATGTAACGCTTCTAGCAACTCATCGAAGGTGTGCTGCAAGGTTCGAGACAAGTAACCTAGTTCATAATCAAGCGTGGGCAACTCAATAGTTTTATTATTTCTTTGTTGAGTCTGCAGTGTTGAGGTTAGCTGTAAAATAGGTGTTGTTGAGTGCAGTGCTATTCTATAAGTAAGCCAAGTGGCAATTATTAATGTGATTGCAATTAAATTGAGCTCAACTTACATTAATCGGTGAATTTAAGGTGAAATATTAACTCAAGCTACGATACAACTATAAATGTCTAAATATTCGTTAATTTACAGAAAACAAAGTATCTAACTTAGTCTCTTAAAATAGCCTATTTCAATCATATAATTGCATAATAAATATTGTAGTTGAATCCGTGCTGCAACATATAAATTAGCTGCTTTATTGCTAAGTGTATTAACTGCCGCTGTAAATATGCTTTTTGCTAATCGTGCTTCCAGTCAACGCTTTGTTTTCTGGAATTGCGACCGGACCGCTGAGCAGATAGATAACCTTTTCGCCTTGCTCGGCTAAATCTAGGGCATGTTGGACATTGATTAAAATAGTGGATGCAATGTCTTGAGGATATTTGCTGGCGTCACGCCTAATATATTCAATAAGATCCGTATTTACTTCTTGATCGTAAAAAACAGCATCAGCAAATTGCATTTCTCGATGAGCATTAAGGGTTAGGTGATCAGGGTTACCGTCACCGATATGGATAAACACAATTTCACCTTTTGGCGGTGGTATTTGTGTTTGTAAACTAGCGATTAATTGTTGTTCAGCACGGGTTGTTTTTCCTGCTAAAATATCTTGCCCGATACGGCCACGTAACGTGCGCTCCCAAAAAGTACGACGCTCGCGCATACTTTTGACCCGCGCTTTAACGTGTTCTCTAAATTTATAGGAAAAATCAGCTAATTTACCATAACCATTCGGCAATGTTTTTTCGATTTGTTCGCGCAACATTCGCAATAAGATAGGCGCGCTACCTGAACTCGACATCGCGATGATTATGGGTTTTCTATCAATAATCGCTGGCGTTATATAGTTACAAAGAGCTGGTTGGTCGACAACATTAGTCAGCAACTTTAACTGCGTGCTTTCTTTCGCAATAGCAGTATTGACCTCACTACTGTCGGTTGCAGCAATAACAAGATTACACTGGTTAAGATGGCCAGGTTGATAATTATGTTTGAGCCAGGTTAGCTGATGCAAATTCACCAACCGCTCAACACTACTGTTAAGTGATTCAGACATAATTGAAATGTTAGTTGTCGATTTTAATAACAACTCTATTTTACGAGCCGCCACTTCGCCACCACCAATAATCATGGCGTTAATATATTTGGCATCGAGATAAATAGGAAAATACTTCATTGTTCTAACACTCTTGCTGTTGGCTTTACTTATAACCGCGGCAAATTCGCTTTACTCGGGTTATGGTTATTTAAAAGATAGTAGAGCTTTACTGATAGCTAAACCATTACTATCGCCATAAATATATTGACCGGGCTTAAAGCTTAAGTCAGCAAAGCTAATTGCAGTGTTAATTTCTCCTTTACCTAACTTTTCGGTTTTTATCGGACAGCAGCCAAGTGCCTTAATGGCAATAGGCAAAGTAGCTATGGTGCCTGCGTCACGAATACAGCCGTTTATAACGATAGCTTGCCAGCCATTTTCTACTGCTTGTTCTGCCAGCATGTCTCCCAATAAAGCATTTGTCATGCTGGCTTTGCCATCAACCACCATAACTTTATTACTGCCATCGGTGGCGACAAGCTCTTTAACTTTGGAATTGTCGTTGTAACAGCTAACGGTGACTATTTCGCCATAAAATATTTTCCTTGCACCATAATCTTTAAAAATAGCTGCTGCTAAGGAAAGCTTATCAACATGGTGATCAAATAAATCGGGTAGTAGATCTAACATCAGTATCCTTAAAATGTGAGCAATGCATTAATTTAATGGCTATATATGAAACATTACTGTAGCAGAACAATCAGCTTGGATCTGTTGAAAAGGCTAATAGTGACTATAAAGCTGATTTATTTTGCAGAACGCTAGTGGTTCTGTTGGCCTCTATATCTATTAAAGCATTGCAAAAGTGCAGCCGATTTTAGCGTGTGTACCACCGCTTAGCGCAATTTTATCTTAGTTACGGGCCAATTGGGTATGTTGTCGCGCTATTGAATGTTAAACTAGCATAAAATTTTAATGAGAAAAAACATGCCTTGGATCCAGCTTAGATTGAGTGCGAATGAAGAGAGCGCGGAAAAATATAGTGATTGGCTAAGTGCCTGTGGTGCACAAGCGGTCACTTTTATTGACGCTAAAGATACACCTATATATGAACCTCTTCCTGGTGATGAAGTGATTTATTGGAATAATACTGTGGTAATGGGCTTATATGATGCTAGCCATGATATGGATAAGGTGCTGAATTATTTAAAGGGCATTCATCCTGATAAAGACAAAATGGCCTACAAGCTAGAGCAACTTGAAGATAAAGATTGGGAACGCGAATGGATGGATAACTTTCATCCAATGAAATTTGGTCAACGCTTGTGGATTTGTCCAAGCTGGCGCGATGTGCCTGATCCTAACGCGGTTAACGTGATGCTCGATCCCGGTTTAGCGTTTGGTACGGGCACGCATCCAACTACCGCATTATGTTTAACTTGGCTCGATGGTTTAGACCTTGAAGGTAAAACCGTGGTCGATTTTGGTTGTGGTTCTGGTATTTTGTCATTAGCTGCACTGAAACTCGGCGCGAAAAAAGTGATTGGCATCGATATTGATCCACAAGCCTTACAAGCCAGTTTAGAAAATGCCAAACGCAATCAATGTGAAGATCGTTTGACATTATACCTACCAAAAGATCAGCCTGAGTTTAAAGCCGATGTGGTGGTGGCCAATATTTTAGCAGGTCCATTACGTGAACTTGCCCCCGTGATCATAGAATATGTTGCTAGTCATGGTGTACTAGCATTATCGGGTGTTTTGGAAGAGCAAGCACAGCAATTACAAACCATATATGGTCAATTTTGTCAGATGGATGCCATTGTCGTTCAAGATGAATGGGTGCGTTTATCAGGTGTGCGAAAATAGTCATTTATAAATGCCCTAAAAAATGAGCAGATATTGTTATCAATTTGTACAAAATCTGCTCGCATCAACACTTTATAAAA
>TARA_R110000737_G_scaffold63243_1_pt1 | contig 13097 bp, 20 predicted proteins | sample TARA_R110000737 | Tara Oceans TARA_R110000737 (sample SAMEA4398027) | marine metagenome | biome: Polar Biome; feature: [SRF] surface water layer (ENVO:00010504); material: water (ENVO:00002006), including particulate matter (ENVO:01000060) such as... | depth 5 m
GTTCTTAGTATGGTGGGGTCATCTTCAGAACCAGCCTGGTAAGCGTGCTATCGCTTCTGGGCGTATAGTTTCCTTGCCCCATTCCGGCTGTTCTCGCCAAAGTCGACCGGAGTGGGGTTTTTTATGTGGGGTATGAAACTAGGGACAAACTACCCCATACCCTAGTTTGTCCCTAGTTTGTCACGGGTTATTAAAACGAGTGACAAACTACCCTACCCCACTTTGTCACGGGTTGTTTTGGCTTGATGTTTTATATTAAAGTCCATATGTTGGGGTATGAAGTATCTGTATACTATGGGTTGTGTTGGCTTTCATCTCAGGAATATTCTGGGTAATTTTGTCAGCAGGTATCGTTGATGGGTGTGTATTTGTCGAAGGCACGGCGTGCGGATTTGCAGATACAGAGCGTTAGTCCTGGTGGTGTCGTTTGGGATATGCTTGACAGTGCTCTTGCCGATGCGATGGCTGACCCTCTGGAGAGGTCTTTACTGCCGGATAATGAGATTGCCAGACTTCGTGAGGCGGGTTGTCGGAGTGCGGGAGAGGCAGCTATCTGGAGAATCAGAGACAGCCTTGACCCTGCCCACAATGCCAGGTTTCTGGCGTTACTCGTCCAGAGCATGCCCCGGCGCAAAGAGACGCGGCGCGTGAATATAGATTTGAAGGATATGTCTTTATCGGAGCTGTTGTCTGCTGGCGGTATAGACTTGAAAGAAGTCGAGGTTGATGATGTACGGTCAGGAGATACGCCGAAAGATACGCAGGGCACGGAAGGCGATGGGTTATAGGTCTGTTGATATGGCTGAGTGTCTGGGTATTTCGATGGGTCATTATTCCAGGATGGAGAGGGGCCGCAGGCGCATTACGGTACAGTATCTTGAGGCTATTGCTGATATCCTCGATGTCAAGGTATCGGACTTGTATCGGGGCTGTTAATGTTTCACGTGGAACATAGGGTGAGTTTCCGATGATGTTGGGGCCGAACAACTACGCTGCGCTTCTTGAGCGTGCTTTGAAGTGGCGTGTGAAACGCAAGAAGGCGGGATTGTGGTGGGCTGACAAGGGTGATGGTATGATGTATCGGACGGGCCATTCCCTTCCTGACTTGATGAGGAAGTTGCGATGAGTGACGTGGTCAGGGAAAGCCATAGGACACGGGTTATTTGCCAGAAGGTCGCTTACCTGAACCTCCCACTGCCCAAGGCTTTGAAGTTTGAGTTGGCGCGTATGTCGCGTGAGGTTGAAGAGGCGTCTTGGGAGCGCGTTGTGGACCGTGAGGGGAACTTCATGCCTGACGATGGCGGTCGTACTCCTGTGAGTTTCCGATGAGTGAGTGGCACAGAGCGTTTCCTGCCCCTGAGTATGCGGACCCGTATGTATGGAATGTGTTGTTTCCTAGCCTTCACGGTAGTTTTGAGGCGGGAGTGCCGCTTTTTGTGACCAAAGACCAGGAAGAGGCTGTTCGCAAGCACATCTTGAGTGTCAATCGTGCTGGAGGGCGTCATGATTTTGATGGGGATGTGACGTTCCGTGGTGAACCTTTGGTGGTGCTATGAGTGCATTGTATGGTGTGGTGAATGAGGTGGGTCATCCTCCAGCTATGGGAGGCTTGGTGGGTGGTAGCCCTTCGCCATCGGATATAATCGTTGTTCGTGGCAAGGCTCATCCCGGTGCTCCTGAGATGGTGTATATGATTGACCCCAAATACTTGAAGTTGGCTGAGCCGATGCCGAGGGTGGATTTCAGTGACTCCTGACGAGAAGGCGAGAGCATCGCTAAAGAAGGTGTGGGAGGCTTGCACAGACGACCCCTCAATTGAGTGGAACGTCTCCAATGCCTCAGAATTGAAGCGTTGTATAACGCGTAGAGATGGCAAGAAGCTGTATACATGGACCGATGGTGAGACGATGTATCAGAGGGTCTGGTGACGCGCAGATTTGGATAGGAGGATATATGCCAGGGTTTAATCAGTGGCTGGACAGTAAGAACAGGCAGCTTAGGCAGAGGCAGGTATACGGGACGCCTATGGGTGATGCTGATCCCGCAGGCGAAGAGATAGGCCAGGAAGCTATGGAGAATATGCGCCAGGGTCATCGCAGGTCAGGTGGTGGCAGTAACTATTCTGGCCGTCCCGCCAAGGTTGCTACGGGGTACGGTGCCAGGGTGACGCGCAGATTTAGATAGGAGGAGCTGATGCCGAAATATAAAGGGAAGCATTACCCCTATACTCCTGAAGGTCATGCCCAGAAGAAGCGGGATATGGAGAAAGACCAGCAGGGTGCTGACGGTCCTGAGTTTAACAACTGGCTGCGTAAGAAGAAAAAGAAGATTCAGGGGACATCGTATTGAACGCATATCTCCAAGAGGCACTGGTACGGGAGAAAGCCAAGGACTCCTTTGAGACGTACCGTCAGTATATCTCTGAAGACTATGAGGAATGGTCATATATAAACATTGTCAATGACCACCTACAGAAGGTCTATGATGGAGATATACGCCGGTTGATGCTCTTTATGGGGCCACAGCACGGCAAGACGAAGGCGGTATCTGAGGACTTTGCCTCTTTCTGGGTAGGCAACAGGCCCAAGACTAGCGTCATAGGCACGGCTTACAACTATGACAGGGCTATGGATTATGGTCGTGATGTTCGCGCACGGGTAAGGTCGCCGGAGTTCAAGGCTGTATTTCCTGAAGTCATAATGAACCCCGACTCTACCGCAGCTGATAGATGGTCCCTTATGGATGGGGGTGGATACTATGCCGCAGGTGTGGGCACAGCCCTTACAGGGCGGCGTGGTGACCTGATGCTTATTGATGACCCCTTCTCTGGACCAGAGGGCGCTAACAGCGATGTGCAGCGGGAGAGGGTATGGAAGTGGTATAACACGGTATTCAGAACACGCCTCAGCCCAGGTGGCGCTATCGTCCTTGTGATGACGCGTTGGCATGATGATGACCTGGCAGGGAGACTTCTTGATAGCCAGAAGGACAGGTGGACGGTTCTTGAAATAAAGACAGAAGCAGAGGAAGACGATATCCTCGAAAGAGATGTCGGCCAATATCTGTGTGAGGCTCCAGGAGGGAGTCGCTACTCGAAAGAAGACTATGACGAGATGCGACAGGACATGCCACCCTATGATTGGTCAGCACTGCATCAGCAGAACCCTGTCCCCGTAGAGGGTCTGTATTTTCAGAAAAGCTGGTTTCCTAGGTATGATGTGGTTCCTGACGAGGCCACATACTATATCACCGCAGATCTCTCCTATGCGGGAAAGGAAACCAGCGATTATGCTGTTATCATGGCGTGGGCCATAGACCATGACGGTAACTGGTACTGTGTGGATATGTGGCGCGAGAAAGCCACACCCGATATTATCGCCGATAACATTGTCTCCTTTCTGGAGGAATACAAGCCCTATGAGGCTATCCTCGAAAAGGTAGATGACAACTTTGGTGGGGCCATCATACGAAGCCGTATGGATGAAAGGCGCATCTTCTGCAACCTCGCCACCGTGTCAGCAGCAGGGAACAAGTCAGCAAAAGCCACAAACTACAGGGGGAGGATGGCGCGTGGCAAAGTATTCTGGCCTAACAAGCCGTGGGTAGAAGATGTTATCCACGAACATCTGCGGTTTCCCAATGGCAAGCATGACGATATCGTAGATAACGGCTCCGTCCTTGGCAGACACCTGGATAATATCAGCACCCCGAAATTCATACAGCCGTCACAACATATGCACGGCAATAGTGGACAAGCCATTATTGACAGCATCTTGGACTCTGCATCAAAACCTATGAGCAGGTATGGCTGAACAAATTAAAATGTCGGACACAGAAGTAGACCACTGGTGGAAGTGCATAAGCAACCGCAAGAAGTTTATGGAACCCTACCATACCGAGTGGCGCAGCAACCTCGACAGGTATCAACTCAAGAACATCAACATCCCGGGCCTCGCAGAAGATGAAACCGTCCTGATATCACGCATATATCCTATGGTGCGTAAGATTATTGCTTCCATAGCCTTTAATTATCCTGAAGTGTTTGTAAGAATAGAAGACACTAAAGATGTTGGATCTGAAGGCTTGGAAGATATCCTCAATGTCGCGGCGAATGACATCTTGGATATTATGAATGTCCGCGTAGAAATCCACCAGGGACTATTCGATGCCATCTTCTGCTATCGCCCCTGGTTCAAAGTTGAATATAACAAGCCAGGCGTCGATACCTTTGGCGTAACCAGCAACGATGAGATGGAAGACTTCCCCTGTGTCTTACGTGTAGATCCCTTTAAAGTCTTCATAGACCCCAATGTAAAGCCTCACGATTATACCACAGCCTCAGATATCATTGAGGAGATGGACATACCCATAAAGAGGCTGATGAAAGACAGTCGCTTTCGCCACGCACGAACAGAGATTAAGAACCTCATCAGCGAAGGTGGCAGTGACGATTTCGAGAAGACATTCGGACAGGGCCTGGAGCCAGAGCAGCGCACCGAAGACCAGGAAGCGCGAGAGGAAGCACAGAGGCTGGCAGGTATCATCAGGTGCTATGAGGTACATGATCGCATACGCGGTCACCGCAAGTTCTTCATTAAGGGAATCAAAGACCCCATTGAAAATATCAGCCACCCCTTTCTTTTGCGTGAGGCTGTGCGCCGTGCAGACCCCGCAACAGGAGAGGAACTGTCTGTAGATTATGTCAGGCCCAGTGACGAAAAAGGAGAGATGCCCGAAAAGTTCCTCCTCAGAGGGGGCTTTCCCTATTTCACGCAGTCATTGGATTTAGGAGATAACTTCTATGGCAGGGCCATAGCCTCCTATGAGGAGCAGGTAGAGTCTATCATTATGGATTCTCTCTCCCACCGCGCCGATAATTTGGCACGACTAAAGCGTATCATCATAGGAGACGAGAGGGCCAAGGAGAGAGACAGCAAGCTGCCTACAAGCCTGAAGAATGCCCAGGACAGTAGCATCATCTGGACACAGCCACCCCCAGGGGGGAGTGTACGTGATGTCCTCGCCCCCGTAGATTGGGGTGCGCCACAGCCAGACCAGATACAGCTCGAGCGGGATGCGATGTTCTATGAAAGCCAACTCATAGAAGTCGAAGCCAGAGGGGGAAGGACAGCAACAGAGTCAGCGATAAACGCTACGACAGCAGAGCTGAACAGGGAGTGGATGCAGTCACTTCCCGTAAATGCTTATAAATGGATCGTATCCTCAGCATTTGATATTATGGCAGACGAGAGATATATCCCTGAAGAGTGGTATGTCAGCCAGAGGAAGCGCGGCTCCGTAGATGCACAGGTAGCAATACAGGCACACTGGCTACGCGTGAAGCGCCGTGTTACCATAGGCGCACACTCTATGTCTCCCTTTGCAGAGAAGATGCAAAAAGATAACATCATGGCTTTTGTAGACAGGTTTGCCCAAGACCCTTTCTTCGATGCCAAGAAACTGCGGATGACAGCAGCAAAAGCCTTTGGCTTTCCCGATCCTGAAGGACTCTTCAAGAAAGAGCAGAACCTCGATGCCGTCAGGTCAGCACAGTTTGAACTGATATCTCATATTATGATGGGGGCACAGATAAACCCCATAGCTGGCGAAGACCATAATACCCACATGCAGATACAGCATCCCCAGGCCGTATCACAGATGCCGCAGTTCCTGAACCTCCTTCCAGCACAACAGCAGCAGGTAACACAGCTTTCCGAAGAGCATATAAAGATGCACCAGGAGATGATAAGTCAGGAAGCATCAGGAACAGGAGGACCACAGGCCGTAAGCAAGCCTGACAGCGTAGAAGGCTCGGCGGGAATTATTAGCAAGGTGCGCTCGAATGCCCAAGAGACAGCAAACCTCATCCAGACACAGCAGAAAGACGAGGGAGTGATATGATGCAGAAGGCAAAGAAAGCCGCAGTTAAAAAAGTTGCCAAGACCACGGAAACTTTTGGCGTCTATCATGTCGTTAGAGTAAGGACAGAAGGTAACAGGCATTGGGAAAAGAAGCTTGCCGGGAATATCGAGGTCGATTTGTCTAGCCTCAACGAGGAAGACCAGCAAAAAGTAAGGCAGGCTCTTGAGAAGACGATGGGAGATATATAGTGCCTATACACGACTTCAAGTGTGAGTGTGGGAAAGAAAAGAAAGACCTCTATTTTCCTATGAAGTCTTTACCGCGCTACTTGAAATGTGGTTGTGGGAAGAGGATGTATCAGCAGTGGGGCAAGGGATTTAACAAGAAGAGGTCGCTGACATCCATACTTGGCAGCAATGCCAAACATCACCCACAGATAGGGTCTGATATCGAAATTGAATCACCGGACCATTACAAGCAGCTTCTGAAAGAATATGAGATGGAAGAAGCTGGCGATCCGGTAAAGGGAACAAGGGAGTGGCATAAGGAAGAATTGAAGAATAAAGAAGAGATGTATAAACATTCAGGACCAGTAGCACAGACAGCAACACAAGAGCAAATCATAGAAGCACAAAGGGCAGGGGACGAAGGACTATTATAGGAGAAAGAACATGGCAGAAGAGATGGACACTGCACCGGTTGACGCAGGGCCAGCACCTGAACCTGACACATTTGGCGACTCTTTTGGTGAGAACCTCGACCAGAATACGTTAGGATCAAACGCAAGCCTTTCCCGTGACCAACCCAGTACCTCCAGCTTTTCGATGGATGGAGTTGACTACCGCAGGCAATCGCTGAATGACATACCGGAAGAAGCGACAATATCAGCACGTGATGCTTTTTCCCATGCTCAGACAGCAGTAAAGAATGCGGAAGCCAAATCCACGCAGGCGAGTTCCGAATATCGGGAGCTGGCCTCAGAACTCGAAGCGCAAAAGGAACGCTTCGACGCATGGGAGAATAGCAGTGAACAGGAAGAGCCAAATACTCCTACACTTCCCGGTCAGGAACTGGACCAGGTAGCGCAGAATATGGGGTTCAACCTGGCTACGGCCACAGAACAGCAACGTAGCTCGTTCGGAGTTGTCAGTCATATGATTGAGAACCATCCGGCAGTTCAGCAACTTGCAGAGATGCAAGAGCGCGTGAACAATATGGAGCAAAATGCTGGGATAGCTTCGCAGTATGTCCAGGGGCAACAGGACCAGGCATATGAAGGAGAGTATAATGCGGCTGTAGAAAAGCATGGAGAGCAGGCAGTAAATACGTGGCTTAATACCGCAGCATTGCTGAGAGGAAGACAGTCGCCAGATGGCGGCACCTTCAGTCTTGGCGATGCTTTAGATCGCGTGATAAGCTCACAGGCGGGACAGGAGTCAGCACAGCTAAACCGGCAGGCGCAAGACGCACGGCACTCTGCTCGGTCTACAGCTTCTGGTATTCCCACAACTACAGACCTGGGACTCTCTGACAGTGATATCTCCGATGCGGATTATAACGCCTTTTTCAATAAAAACTTTGGGCGGTAAAAAGGTTTAAGGGGACGGGACTTGCTCAATAAACGAGGAGTCTACCGTGGCAGCAACTTCAGCTTCAGAAACATGGGATGCGGCGTGGACGCTTACGCTTCGCAAGAACCGCAAGCGCCTGACCGATAACATCTTCGACGAATATCCAGTTCTCGCGGCCCTGCGTAAAAGTGGCAAGGTCGAAATCGAGGACGGTGGTAAGGAATTCCAGGAAGATGTGATGTATGCCAAGAACACTGGCACGTGGTTCAGTGGATATGACACCGTAGGTACCGCCGCAGTTGACGGTATCACGGCAGCATTCTACCTGCCCCGTTATATCAGTGTTCCAGTAACAATTTCTATGACGGAAGAAGTCGAGAGCAACGCCGTTGGCTCCAAGAAGCTTATGGAAGCCAAGCAAGACCAGACGATGCTCACGGCCCGTGATTCCGTTTCTTCAGCAATGTTTGGCGCTGCGTCCGGCAAGATCATGCTTGGTCTTCAGGACATTATCGCTGACGCCCCGGCAACGGGTACTGTCGGTGGGATTAACCGCGCCACTGAATCCTGGTGGAGAAATCAGTATTCTGCGACAGCAACGACTTTTCTGGCCACGACGAAGACAAACGTCTTCGACGGCTGGGAAGCTCTGGGCGCAAAATACAATGACTGCTCTTCCGGCAACGATCAGCCAGACCTCATCGTAACAACCCTTGCTCTGATGTCGGACATTGAAGCGTCCCGCGCAGGCATGGGGTATACGACACTGGTCGATGGCAGTGGCAAAAGCAACCAGCTTGGCGAAACTGGAGACATCAAGTTCAAGAAGTCCATCATTGTCTCTGACCGCGACTGTGCCGCCAGCCATTTCTACCTGATCAACACGAAATATCTCAAATTGAAGATTATGTCTTCACTGAACTTCGCGAAGACACCCTTCAAGGAGAATACCGATCAGCATGCCAAGGTCGCACACGTGGTGTTTGGTGGGCAGCTTACCACCAACAACCCCCGCCGCCTCGGTGTTCTGAGTAATGTCTCTTAACCCTTGCTTCCAAGCCAATGGAAGTTCTACCCTGCCCATAGGGGAAAGGAATAGTTAGATGCCTGAATATCTTGATGATAAACACACCGTTAATCGTATCGGCGGTGATGCCAACCAGGGGATTTACGAACAGTCTTCGACACCAAAGCATTCTATTGGCGAGAAGCTGGAACTCGCTGATGGGCGCTGCTTCCGATACGGCTACACGGCGGCTGCGATTAATGCGGCAGAACTGGTATCGAATGATGTATCTGCTGGTAATGCTCTTGTTGAAACTGACAATATCGTGATTGCTGCTGCTGGTGAGTTCAGTCCAGCGGCGGGATCTAAGAAGTTGCAGATAACCCTGGCAAGTAAGGACAAGAATGATTTCCAGGGCAGCTATCTGCAAATTGCCAATAATGGCGGTGACGGCACTGGAGAAGGTCACCAGTATCGTATTAAGAGCAGCAGCGCGACAGGTGCTACAACGGCTGGCAAGGTAGATATCGAACTATTCGATTCTATTAAGGTCACTCTTACGACTGCTTCAGATATCGCAATAGTAGCATCGCTCTGGTATAATCTTATCGGCGCTACTTCTGCTACCGATTATATCGTTTCTGGAGTCACTCCTATTGCATTCACCGCAAATTATTACGGATGGTTTCAGACAGCTGGAGTCGCAATTATTGCGTCTGATGGCGCAATAGCTATTGGAGTCCAGCTTACGCTATCCGATAGTGACACTGGTCATGTGCAGTTACAAGATGCGTATACAGAGCCAGCTGTTGGGTATGCACTGTACGCATCGGACGATGACGGTCATGTAGGTGTTATGCTGCAAGGATTGACGCCTTAACATACCGTGCAATTATCCCTTACCGCTCCGCGCCAAGGGATTAGTGGGGGTGGGGTACCTTGTCCCTCCCGCCCCATCCCCACTTTACAAAGGGAGGATGGAGAGGACAATGGACAAAGCTTACAAGAGTGTTGAAAAGAATCCGCTGGATGTTTTTACAGAACGCCTGACTGCGCTCGAGGATGCTAACAAAGCCAAAGATGCACAGATAGCCGTTCTAAACCAGCAGGTCACAGAGAGAAGCACACGCATTAAAACGCCGGAGCTTAAGCGTAGTCGCTCAAGGGCGACAAATGAAGAAGTGCGTGGAATGGCCAGATCTACAGGGGGGGCATCACACGACGATCTTGAAGATGGAACGCCGTGGACACCTGCATATCCTGATTGGGTGCTCGAGTCATTTCCCGAAGAAGAACACAGTACTGTTGTAAGGCTGTATAAGCAGTCATGGCTAGACGGGCATCCAATTCAGAATCTGGATCAACTCCAGGAAATCAAATATTCCTTCGAGGAGAACCAGGAAATAAAGTATCCCAAGGATAACTCAGAGGCATATGCCGAAGAGTTAACAGGGGCGTAGTGGAAGAGAACATCCATCAAAAGGACTATCTCTATAGAACAAGGGGGGGAGATAAAACCTTTCACGGCCACGTTGATGCTGTAGGATATAGTGGCGATGGAAGTCTTCTGACTTTTACTGAGATTGCACTAACGGCGCGGTCAGATACCCCTGCTGATCCGCCGTCAAATACTACACTTTTCTGGATGGACTCAGCATCTGGAGATGTAAAAGCTAAGATTACCAACTCTAGCGGCTCTACAAAAACCGGCACAATATTGGATTATTCAGAGCTATGACCCTGACAAAAGTTATGCAGCTTGGCCTTGCAAGAGCAGGGCTTTCTTCCTCGAATAGTATATTTCTGGATCGAGCCAGAGACTATTTCAATGAGGGTACCAAAGACCTGGCGCAGCGCCACGATTGGAGGTGGCTGATAAAGTCATCTACAATAACAACAGCTGATGGCACAAAAGCATATTCTCTAGCCGCTGATGTTTTGAAGCCGCTTATGTTTGTGCATACTACCGATGATGTGACGATGTCAATGATAGACATCCAGGAGATGATACAGGCTGACCCTGACAATGACGAGGAAGGAGCCAGCCGTTTTGTTGTTGTAAATGGTATCAACTCCTCAACAGGGTATTGGGAAGTAGACCTTCATCCGATACCTGACACCAGCAGCGAAACGATTACATATCACTACTTCGCCTTTGTGCCAGATAAAATAAGCAGTAATGACAGCACAGACCTGGCAACAACAATGCCTCTCTGGTCACAGTGGGCTATGGTTCACTTCATCGCCGCAAGGTATAAGGGCGAAAAAGGTGATGAGGAGGGGGAGACAAACGACTTTAACACTTACCTCTTTGCCGTAGAGTCTAACATCAAGACGGACGAGGCCCAGGATGGAAACGAACATTATCGTTTCCCCCGGCGCGGAAGCACCTACCCGATGATTAACTTTGTTGTTCAAACAGGGACGCTTGGGTAATGCCGATTCCTGGAAACCCACATCCTTATGGTCCGTGGTCTAGTGGCATAAACTTCAGCAAGCCTGCCGAAGAGCTGACGCAGAACGAGATGGCCGAAGGCAGAAATATCCGTATAGGTGTTGGCGGCGAAGCGAAGAGTAGAAAAGGGACAACGCCATATAATGGCACGGCAGTATCAGGAGGGCACGCATACACGGCCTGTGGTCAGTACGACTTTAGCGCAACGAGCAGCCGTGAGTTCGCTATTGTAGGGACGAAGTTCTACGAAGGAGCATCGGGGACGTGGACAGATAGGACGGGAAGCGCGACCATTACCGCCGGAGATGATAACACGTGGTCCCTTGCTGATGCTAACGGCACACTGTTTGGTCATAATGGAGTAAATGGAGATGTCCTTCTAAAGTGGACGGCGGCAGGAGGAAACATAGCCGCGTGGGATGTTGACTCTCGATTTACATGGGCCAAGTCAGTAGAGTTTTTTGACAACAGAGGGTGGGCCGGGAACCTTTCTTCTGGCACAGATAAAGTCTGGCGTAGTGACGTTGCGGATATTACAACATGGGACGTTGACGGCTACTATGATTTTGGCTCCGAAATAACAGGGCTGAAGAAGATAAGCACGATGCTGGCCGTTCATACCAAAGACACGATCTATGGATTATCACCAACGGGGAATGCCGTAACGCCCTTTAGACGCCAGCCTTTGACAAATGCAGGGACCGTATCCAACAGATCACTGGTAACGGTTCGAGTTCCTGGGAGTGGTGAGTTACAGCTATACATCAGGAAAGACGGTATCTACGCCTTTAATGGCATAGACAGCATAAAGATATCAGGACGCTTGGATGGCGAACGCTACTGGGACAGCATAAATCCCTCGCGGCTACATAAAAGTTTTGCCATTGTATACGAGCAGAAGAACGAAGTGTGGTTTTATATCCCGTATGGCACTACCCAGACAACGATGAATCATATCCTTGTCTATGACTATCTACGTGGAATCTTCTATCCACCGTGGACGGCTGGCTTAAACAGTTCATTAACTTCTTCTGGTATCGTTGACAACGTACCCGTGTCTGGAGATGAGTCTGATGGATTTCTCTATAAACACGAAGAGGGTCTTAATGATACAGACGGAAGCACTGTAACTGCTATAGACTCCCATTTCAAGACTGCGGCATCGCCGCCGATGGGGCCAGACGTTATGGTGCGGTGGCTTTTTGTAAGAAACAACTTTGATATTCTTGGAAACTACGAGGTGAATATTACCTATTCATCTCCTGGAATTGTAGGGCAGCCAACAACATTCAACCAAGGTGGCGGGTTTGATGCTATCGGTGCCTTTGTCATTGGCGAGTCCTCTATAGCCCCCGATGATCTCGTTGCTATGGAGGATACTGACCTTACAGGATATGACCCTGTTGTGCAGTTACAATACCAGAACGCAAATACCAGTGAAGAGATGAGTATACGCCGTGCCACAGCACTATTTTTACCTATTGGCAGAATGAGAAAACCGCAGGCCGGAGTTACCTAAAAGGCATATCATGAACGGCGCACCTGACTTTACACAGTTCAATCGAAATGAAGTAGATCCCTATATCGACCAGAGGGTAAGATTCCACGGGCAAGAGGGAACCTTCCGAAGGGTGAACGGTACTCCTACATGGATGCAGGGACAGGGTGCTAATTTTGGCAACGGCATAGAAGATATAACGTCACGTATAGCGCCAGGCGCTGGTGCGGGTCAGGACATAGTCCCTCCTGGGAGTGATGGTTTCCCCGCTCCTCCAAGTCCAGGTCCAGGTCAAGCTGGACCGTCTGCCACTCCAGCCCCAGGTCCAGGCCAAGGTTCAGTTGCAGGTCCAGGCGCAGGCGCAGGTCCAGGCGCAGGCGCAGGTCCAGGCGCAGGCGCAGATACAGGCGTAGGCCCAGGTGGTGGTAGTTTCAGTGATGGCAGTTTCGGTGGGGGAGCTTCAGGAAGCACCGGATTTCAACAGACTATTAACCCAGGGCAGTTCTTTCAATCCCAAGGTCCGGATTGGGACGACCCGACTGATCCGATGCACCAGGAAGGCGTTCAGCAGGGGTCCTTTGACTTGGGCGGCGGTGACGTCCCTCGTCTGACGAAACTTCAACCCGGCGACGTTGACGCCGATGGGGAATCTGCCGCTCCTGAGACGTATTCAGCTTTTACTGCGGCTTTTAATTCAGCCTTTGG
>TARA_R110000737_G_scaffold147254_1_pt1 | contig 13096 bp, 3 predicted proteins | sample TARA_R110000737 | Tara Oceans TARA_R110000737 (sample SAMEA4398027) | marine metagenome | biome: Polar Biome; feature: [SRF] surface water layer (ENVO:00010504); material: water (ENVO:00002006), including particulate matter (ENVO:01000060) such as... | depth 5 m
AAAAAACCTGATTTAAATGCTCCAAGATATAGAGAAAAAAGATTAGGGATATTAAATGAAGAAACTATAAGAGAGTTTAAAGATAAAAAACCTTTGTATTCTCATATAGATAATGTTAAATTAAAAAAAATAATAAAAATATATAATGTAAAATTATGGAATGCTGTAGTAGAAAATAGAAATGGTGTTGAACTACCTGATTCATTAGGTTTTTTATTTATAGGAACTTGCAAGGCAATAAAAAAAGTTAACATAGATTATGCATTATCTAAACAATATGGTAAAGTTTTACAAAATAAAAATTGGGAAACAAATGGTAATTTAGGTAAAATATTTTATACAAATTTTACAACAAAGTATAGATTTAAAAATAGAGAGCTTTGGAGGTTTGTAGCTTGTAGAGAGTTTAAAAGAAAAGTTGCTAAAGAATATCCTTTGAGTTGGACCAAATATGTAGTAATGAAAAACAAATATAAAGTAGCTCATTTATATGATAAAAACTTTGATAAAACCAACAAAGAACTTAATTATTATAATGAATTTGAAAAATAAAAAAAATGTCAACAATATCAGAAGCAATATCTAGAATTAGAGGGCAAGTTAAAGCAGAGGTTCAAGATGCTTTTATTACAGACAGATATATATATAGTCTAATAGAAAAGACTGCACAGTTTTTAATGAGAAGACAAGACTATGCAAATAAGTTAATGAAGTTTAATTCAGTATGGAAAACATTACCATATGTAGAATTGATTGACGTAGATAAAGTAGAAGCCCATTGTGCAGGTATACAAAGTGGCTGTACTATTAAACGTAGTAAATTAAGATTACCCTCAATGTTTGAAGGTTATTGGGGACCGCTTATACGTACTGTAAGCTCTATAGATGGCTCACAAGAGCTTCAAGCAACTCAACCGGGTACATACACCTCAATGACTAAAACAACTTCTTTTAAGTATAATAATACATTATATTTTTGGTGGTTAGATGGCTACATATATTGCCCAAATATTGTATGGGATGCTATTAAGGTAGAAGGAGTTTTTGATTCAGACATTACTGCATGGGATTGTGATGAAACAAACAATTGTACACCTAGGTATGAACAAGAAATATATATTCCTGAAGCATTATTTGCTGAAATAGAAACACAAGTGGTAGGTACAATGATGAATACTATGAAAGTTCCATCAGAAGATTCTGATAATAAACGTAATATAAATAGACAATAATGAGTGTATCACAACAATATAGAACATTCAGTCAATTAATGGAAGATGTATCCATTGACTTTTCTACGTATGCATTGGAAGGTATGATTGAACCACAGCAATTAATTAAAGTTGCTACAAGAGTTAACTATGATCTTGGATTAAAAATACATAGAACTAAAGAAGTAATAATTGATGTTGAACATGGTAGAGGACAATTACCTATGGATTTTAAATATATTAATTATGCATTTAGATGCGGTTCTTATACAATAAATAATACAATGCCTTCAGGTACACATATTGAAACATTTAATGATGTACCTTATGTCCCTGCTCCTGGACAAGTATCACCATGTAATACAGATGATACATGTAAAGATGTATGTGTAATTAAAACATGTAATGATACAAATAGTCACCAGTTAGTACAAAGAGTTGGTCCTAATAATTTTAGAACTTTTTCAAGTTGGACTGAGCTAAGGATTAAAGGTGTTAATGATAAAGTATGTTATTGCCCTAGTTTAGGTGCACAAGCATTGGATATAGCTGAAATTAAAGATGGATTTTTAATTACAACATTTAGAACAGGAAAAATATATATAAGTTATCAAGGAGATATGGTAAATTCAGACGGAGACTTATTAGTGTTAGATCAACCTTATTGTAATGAGTATTATGAATATGCAATTAAACAAAGGATTCTTGAAAATATGGTTTGGCAAGGTGAAAATGTTTCTCAACAATTACAACTTATAGAAGGTAGATTGAGAGCATCAAGAAATAATGCATTAAGTTTTGTTAATACTCCTGATTTTGCAGAAATGAGAAAACTATGGACAATGAATAGAAGAGCTCAATATCATAATTATTATAATATGTTTTTAAGTTATGCACCAGTAAATCCAAGAGTAGTATCAGGACCAAATTTTACTCCAACTAGTACTACAGTACAGTAAATAAAGATTATGGCAAAAAAAAGTAATACTTCTGCTGGTGGAAAAAAGCAAGGACAACCATCTAGTTCTTCTGTAAGTACAAATTCTTTTTCCAAAGGAATGAATAAAGATGTTGCTCCATCTTTAGAGAATAATCAATCATGGTGGCATGCAAGAAATGCAGCAAATAATTCAGAAGATGGGGATCTAGGAGTAATAGGTAATGAACCTTCTAATTTACAATGTGGTGTTATTCCTTATACAATTATAGGTGCTATACATAGATACGGTGATGAATGGATTGTATATTCTACAGATAATATTAATTCTGAAATAGGTAGATTTGATGATAGTGAATGTAAATATACACCTATAGTAAATGACCCATGTTTAGCTTTTAATAAAAAGTATTTAATAACAGGTGCAGCAAAAGAAAATTTTGATTGTACTTGGGAAGTTTATTGGGATGATGGCAATAACCCATCACGTTCATTAAATATTGATGATGTACCTTATATACAAGAATTGGTTTCTCCTCCGGGTGACCCATGTTTAGTATATGATGATAAATTTCCTTTAGTATTAGATTGTGAAAAAATTAGATTAGCACCTTTAGTTGATACACCTTGTTTAGAATTAACTAAATCTATTGATGGTGGTATGTTATCAAATGGATCATATCAAGCTTTTATAGCCTATACTGAAAATGAACAAAAAGTAACTGATTACATAGGTGTATCAAATATACAAACATTATGGAGTAAGTTAGGATCAGGTGGTTCTTTAAATATTGCTGTTAGTAACTTAGATAAAGATTTTGATAATTACCAGTTAGTTATACTTAGTAGAAACCAAGGACAAACAGTAGCTAAAATATTAGGTTTATATAGTACAGAACAACAAGATATAGAAATAGATTTTATTGATCCAGCTTTAGTTTCACCAGATCTAAAAACAATACCTTTACGTAGTCCAGCATATGAAAAGTCTGAGTCAATGTTTGTTGTAAATGATTGGTTAATTAGACAAGGACCCACTGAACAATTTGATTTTAATTATCAACCTATAGCAAATGAAATTCAAGTAAATTGGGTAGTTAATGAAGTACCTGATACATATTATAGTTTAGGTGGTAATAAGATGGGTTTCATGCGTGATGAACAATATGCTTTTTTTATTAGATGGATATATAATACTGGTGAAAGATCTAGTTCATATCATATTCCAGGAAGACCTCCAACTACTTATAATGGTAATGCTGAAGATTCAGAGATTATAAACACTAATGCTATAGATGGTCCTAATTTTGTATTTCAAATTTATAATACAGCTAGTGCAGGTGTTCCTGTATCTGAAGCACAACCGGATGGTACAAGAGTAATTCAAAGAGGACAAATGGCTTATTGGCAATCTAGTGAAAAATATCCAACTAATAAACCGGATATTTGGGGAGACCTATGTGGTGAACCAATTAGACATCATAAAATGCCAACTGAAGAATTGGCAAATAATCTACACTTAACAAATGGTACATCTCTTACACCAGCAGATAAACTACATATATTAGGTGTAGAGTTTGCAAATATAGGAAGACCTAAAAATAATGATGGTTCATATATAACAAATGTTGTTGGTTATGAAATACTAAGAGGTTCAAGATTAGGAGCTAGATCAATATTGGCAAAAGGTTTATTTAGAAATATGCGTCAATACAATGTTCCTAATGCTGAAAACTTAGTTGGTGGATCTCTACAAGGATTATATCCTAACTATCCTTATAATGATTTAAGACCTGATGTATATTTCCATGATGGTACTTCCGGTGGTGCATTAAATAGAACAAATGGATGTGATACTTTTAGTCAGTCAATTAATAACTTTGCACCTATAGGTCAACCTGGATCATCAGCAACTGCTTCTATGGATGGAAACCGAGGCTACTCTAGAAAAGTATTTACATTTGCTTCACCTGAATTAATGTTTACTAAGCCTTTTTTAAATGCTTATGAAACAAGATTATATGGGCAATATGAAGGTAATCAGCGTGGTTATTTTATACCATCAGAAGATCATCCTAGATTTAAACTATTAAAAAATGCCGGAGCAATTATGGCTGCTATAATAGGTTTAGGATATGCGTTTCATCAAATAAAAGGTACAGTAGCAAGAGGTTCAGATGGTGCAAGAGCACAATATCAAGCAAATGATTTTGCTGGTGTTCTAGCTGCTGGAAGTGGGCCATTTGGTACTACAGGTGTAGGTCTTAATATAACTGCAAATGCTCTTGGAGCAGCTGGTGGTGCTACTGCTGCTACTCTTACTAGTGTAGCTCTAGATCTTTTAATGGAAACAGCTCTTGGTATTGGTGATTTATGGACTGGTGGTGGTGCAACATATATTGCTGAATTAGCTTTAGAACTTACTTCTGCTGCAATTGGTGTTGCTCCTGGTGTGCTTTCTGGTGCTACCAACACTACTACATCAAAAGATAGCAACTTATCTTCCTTACCTTTATTATTAAGATTTTTTGTAGGAGCTCAATCTTCTCAAGCAGCTATAGTTATAGGTGGTAATGAAATAATAGATGCATTCTATGCTATGGTTAATGAAAGTGCTTTTTTATATAAATATAATTCAGAAGGTATTTTTAATAATTATAATAATCAAACAAATGGTTCATGGAGAATAAAAAATAATGATTCAAATTATTTAGGTTCTTCTTTTCAAACATTTGGAAATGGGAATTATAAAATTAATAATTTATTTAGACCAACAACAGTTGCTATAGAATTATCTAAAGAAATTGATGACCCAGATGTAGATGATGAATCAAGATTTGTCATGGGGGGTGAAGTACGTGCTAATGGAACTACAAGTACTTTTAATGATACTTCTTTACTAAATCCTAATAATTCTAGAAAAAGAGAAATTTCTGCATATTATGGAGCATTAAAATTTAATTTTGAAAATCAGTATGGTCAGCTAGATGGTATAAAGCAAGTTCAAATGAGAGGTTGCGTTCAACTATTAGATCCAGCAGCCCCATTATCAATTATGTATACTAGTGATCCAATTTTTGCTGGAGATACCTTTGTAGGTAGGTATACAGAAAAAACAATAATGCCTATATTTACTAATTATTTAATGGGACAACCTGACGGTTTTACTTTTGATTATTCTATGTATGTAAATATACCATATCCAAGATATTGGTTAAATTCCCAAAGATATGATCTGGGACCTTTAGCTGAACAAGTAATAAGTTTAGGGGCAGTTACTTCTAGTGATTGGGATTCAATATATCCAGATGATTTATATTATTTGGATAGAGGTAATGATTCATGTAATACTGGTTTGTCAGGTATGTTTAATTCTAACGATCCAAATCCTCCTTTTGCAATGGAAATTGCATATGCTTATACACATAATAATGGGGTACTTGATTTTTTTGTAGAGACAGAAATCAACTTAACACAAAGAGAGTCTGATGATGAACCAAAAAACAAAATTTATGACATATATGGTTACAATGATATTGATGAATTATTTCATGCAGCTATAGAAAAAGAAGATAACTATTATAAGTATGATGAGTCATTAAGTCCATCTAAATTTCCTACACAATTAGTAAGTTTTGGAAATGTGCAACCCAGAGATTATGATCCTTATGTTTCAGAAACTTGTTTTGTAAGTTATCCTAAAAGATTAATATATTCATTACAAGCTCAAAAAGAATCTAAAAAGGATTATTGGAAAGTGTTTTTAAATCTTAATTATAAAGATTTTAAAAATGCAGTGAGTGTTATCAAACCTATTAATAAAAGTGGAGCATTAGTATTCTTTCCATATTTATCTCCACAAATGTTTCAAGGATTAGATACACTTAAAACACAACTAGATACTAAGTTAACTATTGGTGATGGTGGATTATTTAGTCAGCCATTTCAGAATGTAGCTAATGCAGACATATCTACAGAGTATGGATCATGTGAAAGTTTAAGAGGAGTTATAAATACACCAAGTGGTATATTTTTTATATCACAGGCACAAGGAAAGATATTTCAATATGGAGGTAAAGGATTAGATCCAATATCTAATAATGGAATGAAGTGGTGGTTTGCAAAATATTTACCTTCTTCATTGATAAGACAGTTTCCTTTATTAGAAAGTTCTGTTTTATCAGATAATCCAATAGCAGGAGTAGGATGTCAAGTGATGTATGATTCAGTAGATGACATAGTTTATTTCATGAAAAAAGATTATAGAGTTAAAGATCAATTTTTAGCAGCTACATCACTGGCAGGAAATTCCACTACATATACTGAATTTGGAGGATTTCAAGTTACTCTTGTTGATAAATTTGGATTGATAACTAAAGTTAATGTTACTATAGGTGATCCAATTTATTTTGAAGATTGTTCATGGACAGTAAGTTATGATCCTAAAGTTAAAGCTTGGATTTCTTTTCATGATTGGCATCCTGAATTAGCACTACCTAGTATAAATCATTTCTTTACTACTAAAACATCAACAACTGAAATTCCACAATGTCCTCCGGGTTATACATTTAATTCTGGAAATGGAATGTGTGAAATAGGCCAAAGTACAAATCAAATATCCACGCCTGCAAGTTATGATGTATCTTCATTCTATAGACATAATGTAAGATGTGATAGTTTTGTAAATTATTATGAGAATGATTATCCTTGGGAAATTGATATAATAACTAATACTGGACAAGCTGTAAATACAGTTAGAAGTTTTGAATATCAATTAGAAACATATGTATACAAAGGAGAAGCTTTATATAATATGTGTGGGGGTGATAAATGGGAAGACTTAAATTATAATTTTGATTCTGCTATTGTATATAACAATGATCAGACATCAGGACTATTAATATTAAATCAACAACCGTTTAATGATCCATGGGGTAGTTTAACGTATCCAATAATAGGGCCAAATAATATTAATATTTTAAGTACTAAAGTTGAACATAAATTTAGATTTAATCAATTTTGGGATATTACAAATGATAGAGGTGAATTTTCTAATGCAGAACAATCAACATTTGTAACTAATTGCAATGGTTATATAAGACCTCTTAATTCTGTAAATTTAAATTATAATAAATTAGCTACACAACGTAAAAAATTCAGACATTATTCTAATCAAGTTATATTAAGAAGAAATGTTTCTGGAAACAGAAAAATGTTATTGAGACTTAATAACACTAAACTACAACTTTCAATGAGATAGAATGGATAATAAAAAAAGCATAGGATTACCAGGAGGACCTAATGAATATATAACTGATATTTCAGAATTTATATCTATAGAAGGATATAGTAATGGAAGTAAAGATATAAACAATCCAGTTAATATCATTGAGTCAGGAAGTATTACAATGAAAGATGTTGACTTTCCTATTATGGGTACAGATAATTTGGGTAACGAACAAATAATGATGCCTGGTATGAACTATCAATTTCCAGGAGATAGTGTCTTAGAAGTACCTATGGCACAAACAGGTTTACCTGAACATTTGCAAGGGATTGATCTTACTAAAATTAATGCTGAAAATAGTTCAAATATTAATTCTGAAGCTTATAGAAATAGATTAAAAACAGAATACTTTAATGCTCACAATATAGAATTAAGTGATGTTGATTTAGATAATATGGTTGGTGATTTAAATAACCAATTAACATTAGGAGCAGATGACGGCACTAAAGCTTTTTATACACAAAATGTACCTGACCCTAATGCAGCAGGATTTATGATGGGTGGATATGGTCAAATAGATGAAGATGGAAATCAAGTCAATCAACGTACTGCTGGATATGATTGGAATAATCCTACAAGAGGTAATATTTATGTTGCAAGAAATGCTTCACAAAAAGCTCCTTTTAATGAAGTAGATGATGAAGATGGTTATGTTATGCCTGGAACTTCTATGGAAGAAAGTATTATACAACATGAAGTTAATCATAGATTAAATAGTTTAGAAGGTAGTCCATTAAGTAGTGCTAAACAAAGCCCACTATATGATGAGTCATATAAATATCACAATAGTTTTTTTGGTAATGCACCTGATGATAGTCCTTTCAATACTAAATTTGAAGATGCGTCTTTTAGAGAATATGCAACTCAACCATTTGAAATAAAATCACAGAAAGCACAATTGGAACAAGCATTATCAAATGCTGGTATATGGGATCCAAGTAAAGGACCTTTTACACAAGCAGATGTAGATAAGATGGTTGAAAGGAATATAACTTTTAATAAAGGATTTGGTTACTTACCAAGAGGTCTTGGGGTAAATGAATTAGTAGAAGGCACTATTAAAGCACCAGGTAAATTAACTAATCCAATGAATTCTTATTCAGAATATATTGGAGATAAATTTAATAATTTTCTTGGTAAAAAAGGTTATGAAGACTTTGATACAGGTTATTTTTACGGAGATAAAGATAATTCTGTTATGCGTAACACTAGTTCAAGACCATTTGAGCAAATAAAAAAGAATTTAAATTCAGTTCAAAAAGGTAGTAAAAAATGGAATGAATGGTCTGATGAAATAAAAACAGCAACAACTCAATATTATAATGCAAGAGGTGATAGTCAAGGTATTAAAAATGTTCTTGAAGGAGAATATCCAGATGAAAAAACAGAAGCATTATTATTAGAACGAGGTATTAAAGTAGGTCCAGAAGGATGGTATGAAGTAGAAAAGGATGATCAAATAAATGCTGTACTTAATGAATATCAAGAAATAACAAATACATTTAAAAATACTAGAGATTTAATTAGTGATAAAAGACCTAAAGAAGAAGGTTTATTTGGTGCATTTGGACCTATAAAAAACTTTAAAGGAAAAAAAGCTGAAAGAGAAGCAGTTAAAAGATTTAATAAAGCTTATAAAACTGATTTTAAAAATTGGGATGATGTAGTGTTTAGTTATGAAGAAGGTGATGTATCTCAAGCTGATAAAAATATTAAAAAGATAGTAACTGAAACTAGTGTGTTTGATGATATAAAAACTTCTTTTGATAGAGAAATAAATACTTTACAAGATTTACAAAAAACAGGTGGTCATGAAAATAGGAAAGCTTTTTATAAAAATGATTTTAAATTAAACGGAGATTTTAGAAAAGGTAGAAGAGCTGGAAAAAGTGAATTTAATATAGATCTAGCAAATGACTATATGAATAGTCTTAAAAATAATCCTGATACTAACAAGGAGGGTACAGATGTATTTGATAATTCATATGTACCACCTAATGTATTTGATAATGATGCGGGTTATACATACTTTGACCGTAAAGAAGGTAAAGAACTTAGAGAACAAAATAGAACTAATTTTAAAACTGCTGTAGATAATGATGTGTGGCGTGATGATTTATTTACTCAAGCTGTATTAAATTTAAGAGCAAATGATAGAGATGCATTTATTGAATATTATAATCAAGATCCTGATGCAAAATATACAACTAAAAAAGAAATTAAACAGCAAGCAAAACTACTTAAGCAACTTAAAAGTAGTATGCCAGATGTAAGAAACTTTTTAGAAAAAAGGAGAACTGAAACATCTAATTTTATTAAAGACAATAATAGTCAATATGAAGTAGATAAAGAACAACAACTTATTAATGATAACTTAAGTAATGAAAATTTAAATAAGAAAATAGCTCCTAACCTTATCAAATTTATGAATGAGGTTGCTATGGAAGATGAATCTATGCCTACTAATTTAGCTAAATTTGGTGGAGATTTACCAGAAGCACAAAGAGGTAATGGTGATTCTTTAGATAGTGATTTAGAAAGAGAAATGAAAGAAGTAGCAAATTGGCAATATGAAGCAGCACAAGATGTTAGTTCTAATGTAGTAGGGGGACTTAATAATTTTTACAATAAATATATTTCTACTCCTGAAAATGATGCTATTGTAAAAGATATTTTGTTTAATCAAGTAAATACAACAGCTTACCCAAATGTTACTGCTATTGCAAAAGCAGGATTTAAACATATTTTAGGGATGGAAGGTAGTGGGCCTACATATGATAAAGATGGTGACTATACTGTAGATTATGAAGCTTATGCAAAAGCATTAGGATACCCAACTAAAAATAAATACATTGTTAATTCTGAATATAAACCTACTATTTCAGAAAATCCGGATACAGAATATTTTAAACTAAATGATAATATAATAAATTGGTCATCTTTAGAAGATGTTATGCATCCTTATGATAAAGGGGAGGATAACACAAAACCAGGTAAAAGAAAAAATATAATGACTCTTTCTTCATTTATTAAAGAAGATTTTATGGATCCATCTGATTTTGCTGCGATAGATCCTTTACAGAATTTTCAACTTCAATGGGGATATGATGAAGATAAAAAACAAAGATATTTATCTCTTATAGACAAATATGATTTTAGAGAAATTGAATCTGAAAATATTATAAAACCATTTGAGTTTTATGATAGACATTATATACCTAATAAAAAATATGGTGGTTCACTACCAAAAGCTCAAGAAGGTACAGGATTTTTAGATTTTTTAACAAATCCTATTAGGAAAAGACTAGCAGAAAATTTGTATCCTGTACATTATTCTGGTCCTGCTCCACACTTAACTGATCCTGACTTTTGGGAAGGTAATCAGAGTCCAGAGCAAAAAGTCTTGGAAGCAATTAAAGGTAATAAGGAAAATTATCTTTTACAGCAACATCAAGATAGAAGAAAATATGCAGATCAAACTATGTATCACCATGCGCTAATTGAAAGAACAGATCTTTTACATTTACTTATGGGACAAGATCAAAAACATAATAGTATGAGTGTGTCTGAATATAGACCCACTAAAGCAAAAGATAAAAATATTACATATTATAAATCAAAAGTCACAGAAGACTATCTTAGAGATTTGCTAAATAATGTAGATTATGACAATATACATGCGAAAGGTGATAAAGATTATGGAGAGAGATATAATAATCAAAATACGAGTAGCTCATTAGCTACTTTTCAAATAGATAAAGGTGAGGATGAAAAAGGTAAATATATATCATATTATGATATATGGGATCTAGATCCATTTAAGAAAGAAACCTTTATGAGTAAAGTAGCAGATAAAGGTCAATCACTTTTAGGAGTAACTCCACCAGAAATATATGGTAGAATTTATATAGATGATGATAAGTCAGTTGAACCACAATCTAAAGTAACTATTGGAGGAATAAAATTAAAGGAGAAAAAACATGGTGGCTCATTAATTGAACTGCCAATAGCTCAAGCTGATGCTACTAATGTATACCAACAAAATCCAAATATACCAATTGCTCAAGAAGAAACGGTTATGCCAGGTTCAGGTATTATTTATGATCCTACTAGCACTTCTAGAAATCCTAATCTACAATGGATGATGGGTGCACAGCCAGGCGTTACTCCTGGAACTTCATATGCAGATAATGTAGCAATAGGATATAATGAACTCATTGGTGCAACTACTCCTATTCCTATTTTAGAAGGTCTTCAGTTAACATCAAAAGGAGCAAGAATTCCAGGGCTTATAGATGATGGTATTATTAAACCTATTTTTAAAGGTTATAAATGGATGAAGTCTGCCGTAAGTTCAGGATCTAAAACTTCATCTTCTGGAACCAAAGCAGCTGATGAACTGGATCTTGAGGCAATGGCAGATAGACTAGATGAAATGAATGCCGCTTTTGTAAAATCAACAGATCCAGCATTGAGTAAGGCAGAAAAAAATGCAGCTGCAGAAATATGGGCTGCAGAAAATCTAGATGAGATTGCAGCAATGAACAATCTAATAGAAAAAAATCCTAAATTAAAAGTTAGTTCAGAGATTAGGAAAAAACTTAATAAAGCTAAAAAGACAGGGGCTTTTATAGGTGATGGGGGAAGTCAAATTAAAAAAACAGATTTAGAAGTATATATAAATCCAAAAACTGGGGAGATAGAACAATTTCATTCTTTAAAAGACGGTAAAGTTACTGCTGAAGATTTGGAAGCAAATTTACCATGGGAAATAGATTGGGCAGGTAATATAAATTTGGATGAGTATGCAACATTATTAAAAAAGATTCCATCCCACAGCACTCCATACAAAAAAGATGAATTTGGTTTTATAAAACTTGATAAAGATAAAGTAATAAATTATGGCCCTTGGAAAAATCAAAAAGGTGGAGAACCAGCAATACAAGATAATACTTTTATAGCTACTATACCAGAAGTTATTATAGATCAAGTATCAGAAAATAATAAAAAAGAAAATCAAGAATTAGGTCTTAGTAATATATTAAGTTATATGGTTGACACTAGAGGTGGCACTGAAAATTTATGGACAGATTTAGCTGATAATATTGCTTATCATGAGTCAGGTTATGAACAAAGAATGGATCCTAAAGCTATACAAAGATCTAATGAATATGTAGATGGTAAAAAAACTGGAAATATAGTTCCTGGACCCGGTAGAGGTATGTTTCAATTTGAGTCTAAAGAATTAAATGGATCAGGATCTTTTACTACAGCACAAAAAAGATATAAAAATGTAGCTGAAGCAACAGGTTTAAAATTAAATGAAAATATACTTAATGCAAAAGAAGCAACTGAGTTAAGTAAACAAGACCAGTATACTTTATTTTTTGCTAATTTAATTGAATCAAAAGCTGTGTTAAAAGATTATGCTGATGGTAAATTGTTAACAGAAGATGTATGGTTAAAAGGACATAAAAATGTAAGTGCAGATGGTAATAAAGAAAGTTTTAGGTCTAGTGTAAAAAATGCAGAAGAGCTACCTAATGGAATAGAAAATGGCTATTCTGAATTTACTTTAGAAGAATTATTACCATACAAAAATGGTGGAGAGTACAATATATATAAAGATTATGTAAATGGAAAATTAAATAGTAAAGAAGG
>TARA_R110000737_G_scaffold335362_1_pt1 | contig 13062 bp, 10 predicted proteins | sample TARA_R110000737 | Tara Oceans TARA_R110000737 (sample SAMEA4398027) | marine metagenome | biome: Polar Biome; feature: [SRF] surface water layer (ENVO:00010504); material: water (ENVO:00002006), including particulate matter (ENVO:01000060) such as... | depth 5 m
TACTTTTAATATTTAGGTTTTTCATGGAAGAACACGCAGTAACTCCTTCGACACTATATGTCGATCTCGACGGGACATTTACAAAATCTGATTTGCTTTTTGAAAGTCTGATTATTTCCATCAAAAATAACCCATTAATACTATTCTTGTGCTTTTTCTGGCTATTAAAAGGAAAAGCTAATTTAAAACATCAATTATCTCAGTGTGCAGATGTCAACACTAAACTTCTCCCTTTAAATAGCGAGTTTTATGCGTTCTTACTAGATGAAAAAACTAAGGGTAGGAGTATTGTTCTTGCTACTGCCAGTCATGAAAAATATGCAGAACAAATCTGTAATGAATCTGACATATTTGATTCATATATAAGTAGCGATATAAATACTAATCTAAAAGGGCAAGCCAAACTTTTACGTATACAGTCTGAAAACGAGGTTTTTTCTTATGCTGGAAACTCTAGAGAAGACTTTATAATTTTTGAAAAATGTAAAGAAAGTTACTTAGTCAACCCTACCCGAAAAGCTAAAAGGTTAGCAGCAAAATCACCTACATCAAAAATATTCGATGATTCGTATACATCAAAATTGGTTTGGATTAAACAACTTAGAGTTCATCAATGGATTAAGAACGTTCTCATTTTTGTTCCCTTACTCGTAACTGCTGGCTTTACAAACCTAAATTCTATCTTATTTGCTTCTTTAGCATTTATAAGTTTTAGCTTCTTAGCATCCGCAACATATATTATTAACGACTTGTTAGACTTAGAGTCAGATAGAAACCATAAGCGGAAAAAATTCAGGCCTCTCGCCGCAGGGACTATAAGCATACTTCATGCTAAATTAGCCGCATTGATTTTATTCTCCGCTTCTCTATACATAGCGTTAAATCTGAATAGTCTTTTTGCCTATACTTTAGTTGTTTATTTAGTACTTACCCTATTATATTCATTTAAAATTAAGCAATACATTGCCATGGACGTTATCGTACTTGCTTGTTTATATACGATTAGGATTATTGCAGGGGCTGCTGTTTTAAACGTCCCTGTATCCTTCTGGTTGTTATCTTTTTCAATGTTTGTATTTTTTAGTCTAGCTTTAATCAAGCGTTGTTCTGAACTGGTATCTAAACAGAATCAGGATGATAAAGTAGTTAATGGACGAGATTACAACATCTCCGATTATGGGGTTTTATTAAATTTTGGTACATCCTCAGCACTATTATCTGTATTAATGTTTTGTTTTTATGTAAACAACAACATTCTAACTAACCAGTTTCTTGCTCCCAATCTACTATGGTTAATTATTCCTGCACTGTGCTATTGGCTGATGAGGATGTGGATCAAAACACATCGTGGAGAGATGCACGATGATCCAATCATTTATGCTTTGAAAGATAAAGGTAGTCTTATCACTATTAGCTTTATCGTGTTTATTACTGTAGTTGCTCAAATTCTATGAATTTTAGCATTTTAGGTACTAGTTATTGTTGTTTGGTTATATAAATATGATCGCATTCAAATATTCAATTTTCGCCGTGATATCCACGCTTATAAATCTCTTTTTTCAATATCTGAGTTTTCGTTCATATACTGGATTGGCTGATATTTATGTCGCCATGTTTATAGGGACTTTAGCCGGGCTTGTGGCTAAATATGTGCTAGATAAAAAATATATTTTTTATCATAAGCCAGAAAATAAGAAACAAGATGCTAAGAAATTTATGTCTTACACACTCACCGGTGGCTTTACCACGGTTATATTCTGGGGGGCTGAACTTGGTTTTGATATGATGTTTGATGGTGAAATGGCTAAATATATTGGAGCTATTATTGGGCTAAGTATTGGGTATATAGCTAAGTATAATCTCGATAAAAAATATGTCTTTAACATACAAGTAGATACCCCCTCTCAGTGTAGTAACGAACTAAAACAAAAATGTGCTGTTAAAGCAGGTAATGAGACCGACATATGAGTATCAGCGGATGGGGAAAGTACCCCCAAGAAGAATGTAATACCTTAGGCTATAAAAGCGAAACATCATTGGAGAAATTAATCGCTGAAAAAAAGGAGTTAATTCCCCGTGGTAACGGGAGAAGTTATGGCGATAGCGCTTTAAGTAAAAATATTATAAATGTAAAACCCCATGATTATTTCATTAACTTTGATAGCACTACAGGTGTTTTACACGTACAGGCAGGGGTTCTACTTGCTGAAATTATCAATAACTTTGTATCTAAAGGGTGGTTTCTAAAAATAACGCCTGGGACTAAATTGATTACCGTAGGCGGGGCGATTGCTAGTGATGTTCATGGTAAAAACCATCATGTTGAGGGTTGCTTTAGTGAGTGTGTTGTTGATTTTAGATTAATGCTTCCTAATGGTGAGATTGTAAACTGTAACAAACAAGAAAATGGTGAATTATTTAAGGCCACATGCGGTGGAATGGGCCTTACGGGTGTAATTTTAGATGCTAAAATATCCCTTAAAAAAATCAATTCAAAATATATCAATCAAACAACAATAAAAACTAATAACCTAAAAGAAACGTTTGCAGCCTTTGAGCAATATAAAAACCAGCCCTATTCGGTGGCATGGATTGATTGTCAGGCAAGAGAGGAAAACTTAGGTAGATGCTTATTAATGGTGGGCGATTTTTGTGATGATGGCCAGCTTAACTATAAAGCAAAGAGAAATATCAATATTCCAATAAACTTCCCAACATTCGCTTTAAATTCTCTTACCGTTAAGCTATTTAATTGGCTTTATTATGGCAAGGCTAAAAATGGCGTATCAAAGCAGAAAGTTGATATCGACTCTTTCTTTTATCCTCTCGATAGCATTGATAACTGGAACAGAATTTATGGTAAAAATGGTTTTGTGCAGTACCAATTTATTATACCTAAAGAAAAAAGTTTTTCTGGTTTAGAAGAAATACTAAATACAATATCTGCTTCAGGGAAAGGTTCTTTCTTGGCGGTTCTTAAGTTATACGGCAAAGCAAATGATAACTATCTCTCATTCCCTATAGAAGGCTACAGTTTGGCGCTAGACTTTAAGATAGAAAATGGGTTATTTCCGTTACTTGAGAAGCTCGATGAAATAGTAATAAAGCATGAGGGGCGCTTGTACCTTGCAAAAGATTCCAGGGTCACTCAGAAAGTTTTTGAACAAGGGTATCCCAACATCGATAAATTTCGGGTGTTGAGAAAAGAATATAAGATGGATGAAGTGTTCAATTCAATACAATCAAAAAGAGTAGGAATATAAAAATGAGTTACGTGTTAATTATTGGTGCAAAAAGTGATATTGCTAAAGCTACCGCTCGTAAGTATGCTGAAAATGGATTTAACCTTTATTTAGCAGCTAGAGATGTCGATGAATTACAAGAATTGGCTAGCGACATATATACCCGGACCCAGAAGGATGTTCAATGTTTTAGCTTAGATATATTAGATTATTCATCCCACCAAGCCTTTTATGATTCGTTACCCGAAAAACCACAAGGTGTTATTTCTGCTGTAGGTTATCTTGGAGAGCAGGGTAAAGCACAAAGTGAATTGGAAGAAGCAAACCTAATATTGAATACGAACTACACAGGGGTTGTTAGTATTTTTAATATTATTGCTAATGATTTTGAACAAAGAAGAAGCGGCTTTATTATTGGTATTAGCTCAGTAGCAGGGGAACGCGGACGTAAAAGCAATTACATCTACGGCTCAGCAAAGGCTGCACTAACATGCTACCTTTCCGGCCTTAGAAATAGGCTTCATGAAAGTAATGTACAAGTACTTACTGTTAAACCTGGGTTTGTAGCAACTAAAATGACGGAAGGAATGGATCTTCCTGAAAAATTAACTGCGCAGCCTGAAGCTGTAGCTGAAGATATTTATCAAGCACAGAAAAAAGGTAAAAGTGTGCTTTATACAAAATGGATTTGGCGCTGGATAATGTTGATTATAAGAACAATTCCGGAGTGGAAGTTCAAAGGAATGAGCATATAGTTTATGACACGGAACAAAAACATTAATAATGTAAGTTTAGAAGACTGGTATTTATTTGCTATTTTCATAATTATGGCCACAGCTATCATTGTGAAGTCTTATTTCAAAAGCTCAGGTTATTTGTCACCCGATTCAACTAATTATTTAGCACTAGCTCAAAACTTATTAGAAAATAATAGTTTTTTTGTTTCTGCTTATGGATTGACGGGGAAAGAACGTGAATTTTTTGCTATATGGCCTATGGGATACCCCTTTTTCATATTTATCATCTCAAAGATCACTGGGCTTTCTGTTTTTTGGGCTTCAAAACTCTTAAATATTTTATTGATAGGTATTATTTTAAAATTCTTTAGATCCTTATTCAACAAAAGTGCTTATGTATACGGGTTGATATTTTTGTTCTCGTCTTATTTAGAAATATTTACATATACATGGAGTGAGACACTATTCATAACAGCACTCGTATATTTTTCAACTTCAATGTATCTATTTATTTCCTCCAATACAGTGAGTCGTTCGCTATATATTTCAATAGGGATTTCATCTTTAGTTTTGTTTATGTCTAGGTATATAGGAGCTTTTAGCTTTGGATTGATTGGCTTGTTAGGACTGTATTACGGAATTGTAAAAAAAGACAAAACGAAGTCATTTACCCTTATCGGGGTAGCAATATTAAATATTAGTTTAATGATTTTATATTTATATCACAATTATTTAGAAACCGGTTTTCCTACAGGGATGCCAAGAATCCCATCACCGGAAAGTAATTTCGAATTATTATATTCATTGAAATATGCTTTACTAGATGAGGCTTCAATTATATCGCACAGAGGATCTAATAATTACATCACATTATTACAATTTAGCATGTTATCTTTTTTTGTGTGGTTAAATCGAAAAAATATACTAGGTAATAATACCGAGAATAAAAATATATCACTGCCTGTTACCTTTGGGATAATTGGTTTGACATATTTATTCTTTATCATTCTTATGAGGTGGGTGACTCAGTTTGACGATTACAATTATAGACTCCTAGCACCTGGTAGCTTTCTTATATTTATTGCAGTAATCAATGTCATCGAGAAAAAGACTTCTACTGTTTTCTTTAATACAACGAAGATATTTCTTCTTGTTGTTTGTTTTATATCATTGGCGCAAAATGCCCGAATTACTAATTGGTCAGTACAAAAAAATAATGGATACCTTGAAAACACTAAAAATATTGAAAAAAAATACAATGAAGTAAAAAGAAATAGCATTGTTATTTTTGGTGAACGAGACTTAAAGTATTTGCGTACTGATTTACAAATTCGATACCCATTTAAACTCCCTTACCACGCAGAGAAAGAGATGTGGAATGATTTCCTTCACAGAATTGAACAAGAAAAAAATAACTCTATTTATTTAAATATCCCTAAAAAGCAAATTAATGAAAGTAACTATCACATATCTGTAGTGGAAAAAGTAAGAGATAGTGAATCTGGATTATTAATACATTTACAGTGATTTTTATAAATCTGAAATAATAAATAGCTTAGTTGCGCATATATTTCTAACTGTAGTTAAGTGGCTAGTAATACATAGAAAGCATGTGGCTATATATCCTTTGGCTACCCAAGAGCCAAATCTTATAAAAAGATAGAGTTCAAATCAAAGCCATATATATTTTGATAATTTAATTATGCCCTTTGCTGACGCAAAGAAGATACCTATTTTGGACTACTGTTCATTATAGGTATCTAAATTGATAATGAAATTAATCTAAAAAAACGTATTCATAATACTTATTAATCAGTTCTTTTGATTCTGTAGATACTTGATGGAAAGACTCATCTATATCTTTTGTTCTTTTTCTAGAAACGAATTCATGTTTAAGTCCTAAAAACCTACCTATAATAGCTTTTGCAAATGCACCTTTACTCTTATATTTTTTCGAAGGTATATCAAATAATCGTTTTTTTATTTTACTCATTTTTAATTTTTTTCCGTGTAGTGTTATCTCACCTTTATGAATAAATTTTTCCAACTCTGATATTTCTTTACTACCATACACCCCTTCAAAAGTATTAATATCAATACCCAAAGTGCAGAGCACTTTTAAGGTTACTATCTCTTTGAGCTTCTCTAATGTAGTAACATCATTTTGTTTATCTGCATTACGGCAGAGGTGTAGGTTTTTCATCCAAGTACGTACTTTGCCTGTTTCATCAAACTTAAGTGTTTCAATGTATAATTCTGGTTTATCCAATATATTAAAAAAATCGAATAATTCAAAAATATATATCTGTTCTTTTTCTTCATCAGTAAGAAATGCTAATCGCTGTTTTAACTGTGTATATCTTTTTCTTGATATCGGTATTATTTCAATATCATCATCATATTTTAACTTTTTAGTTTCCTTGGTTGACTCTTTAATCTCATCGCTATGCTTAACTATTTTAGCGCCAAGGTGTTGATATAATATTAACGTATTATTTTTATAGTTTTGGCGTAGTCGATTTTCTTGAATAATTTGCTCGATTATATAATCACACCAAACATTATTTTCTGCATATTCTAATTCATATGTAAATTCACTTGATTTTGTTGTTTCAAAAATTTCAAAATTTCTAATACCATCAAAATCATCATGAAATCCCGAATATTTATCTACAAAAGATATTTGAATTTTATGGGCGTTACGAAAACGATCCGAACTTTGAAGTAATTGCAAAGGGGATATAGTTTCATGAGCAAGTATATTTGTTCGTTTAAACTGTTCAAACGGGAAGTTCTGACCGCAAGTTACGGCAGGTGAAAATAATGTGAATGTAGCTTTAATAATTGACGATAAGGGATCAAGTAAAAACGCCCTTCCATCTTTTGTTTTTAAGAAGTCCGCGTTTACAACAAGTACATCCCCCTCAAGCGAGTTATTAATAATGTCCTTAAAGTCAAAAAAAGCCGTTGATATTTTTTGACCACCGTCACAAAATCCTACTTCGCAGTTACTGTCAGTAGCTTGAAGAATAATTTTTTCAACGTGGTCATACCTATTAAAAATATGTACTTCTTTTTGGTTTTTAGGTATCTCATCAGTATTTCTTAAAATCGTAATTTTTCGACCAGTATGATCTATTATTTTTTTCATTGTTGAATCAGACAGTAATGCATCTGCAAATAAAACTTTTGGCTTTTTTAACAAATCATAAAAATTTGATGTAGCGTTAGCTCTTTCAGATAATTTACCTCTTAAAATTCGCCTATCGGCTAAAGCATTAACACAACTCTGAATTTCATCCACAATAACAGTATCGCAATTAAGGCCATATTGAATTAATTCCTCATTAGTCATAGCTGAGTCGACACAACTAATTAAACTAGGTAAGTCACTTATTTTATCTTCTTTAGAAAGATCAAGATAATGGTGATATTTATTATTTGAACTAGCATTCTGATTCAAAGTCTGTTGTAAGCTTCTCGTTAAAGAGATAGTTGGAGCGATTAAAATTGCTTGAGCAGTAGAGCTACTAGAATAGTGTTCATACGTTGGAATAATACCTCTAGTTGTCTTATATCCGCCCATACGATCTAATAACCCAAACAGCCCATTATTTGTTATTAGATAATTAGACAACTCATGTTCGTAGCTTAATGAAATAATTTCAATTAATGGATGATTAAAATCAGGCTCAATCAACTTACATATACTATTCACGTGCTTAGTATATAAAGACTTAAAGAGTTCAATTGCAGCACATATATCAAGTGAAGGGGAGGCATAAGAGCTTATTAATTTTAAAACTTCGTCTAAATCCATTGTGGATGGAATTTTATGCTTTAAATCTTCAAATAAGATGTTTATTGCAACATCAAGAAATACTGGTTCACGAGCAATTGAAAGTAGTCTTATTAAGTTTAACTCTTTGCTCAATGAGTCTTTCCAAGCACCATTAAAATCATATGTGAGTGTGTCAGTAAAATATACTTTAATACCTAATTGGTATGCTTTCTCAATTAGTCTATATGGTTCTTTGGCTGTTGCTGCTATTAAAATAACATTGTCATTTTGGTGATTTCCTATCGTTTTATCAAGTTCAAAAAATGTAGAATAAACCAACTGAGAATTTTCTTTTTTTTGCATAATGCATGAACCAGTTGTGATGTATGTATCTTGTTGTAATTGTTCTTTCATGTATAAGTTCCTATTGTTTTAAAGAGCTTATATTATAAGGTTTTAGTTGCTCATTCCCTATTGGGTTCCTAGTATAAAATGATGATTTAATTGGTTATTTTTTACTAAAAGTTAATGCGTTTAACTTTTAGTAAAAAGTTATTAGTCAGTCCTAATAAAAATAATAAATATTATTTTTATTTTACTTTTCTATAATGCCTCGATATATCATTCATTAAATTTTATCGTTCAAATATCAAACCGTTTCATAGTGGTGATACATCCCAAAAACAACATTTATCTATATAAATAAAACATCACTTTTGGGAAGGAAAGAATAGTAGTATTCCGCGTAGCGGGGGAATAAATAATTAGCTGGTAAACATTCAATATAATTAAAGCATATTAAAATGAATATCCATTAGGCAAACTAGCTAGAAATCAGACATTAAATCTATTTGCATAATAGTACTTATTTATAACTTGATCAGCTATCTATCGTAATATCAATCTGCTGCTTAATTAATGTTTGTATGTCTGTTGTTGAACCTTTTACTTTTTTGTCGCTAAAAAGAGGCTTTATTATTTTAGTGGGGGAGTATTCTTGAACTAGTGACATAACTAATTCTTTGTAACGCTTCTCTATGCTTTTTGGCTCGTCTGAATTTATTATTCTAAATATCATTAATTTGGATAGTTCAATAATCAAAGCATGATATTCATCAAGTATTGAATGTGGTTGTAAAGCTTCAAATTTAGCAATAAAGCTTGGATATTCAAAACTATCTAAATCTACATGAATACAGTTGAATTCAGCTTTCAGTTGACGGATAAACCCATCTAACTCTTTAACAATAGTTTGAATGTCGGTACTGGCAGTGATATTTTCAAAATGAGACCTCATAAGTTGAAAAATTAATTTATGAGTACGGTATCCGAGGCTCTTACCATCCTTTGGTTCGTGCCAGTGATAAGCACTTAAATAAAGTTCGAGTGCAGAATTTAGTTTACTTGTTAATATGTTCATAATTTTTCCAAATTTGATGTTTTTTGTTGATTTTTATTTATTATTTTTACTGATATTAAATCCGTTAGCATGCCCTTTGCTCGCTCTAAGCGAGTATTTAGGGTTTGGATTAACGAGGATTTTTCATTAAATAGTTTACTAATTAACTCAGCATAGCGTTTCTGGGCAAACCACTCTTTTCTAGACAACCTTCGGCGACGTGGCCCATGGCGTAATAAGCCATTTTTAATGCCGACAGCTTCAAAGTATTCATCTTGAAAAGTTCTCATCGCTTCTTTATATGCGAAATATTTAGCTTTTTTTGTTTTCGTTGTTACAGATCTTTGAGCGGCTAAACCCGGATGAAACGAAGTGAGATCTAATAAACCGTTTTCACCAACTTTAGGTATCGATCCAAAATGAAGATGACAAAATTGTTCCTCTTTATGGGTAGTTGCAGAAACAAAAGATGAACCGAATCTATGTTCTAGAAATGTAATAGTATCTTTAACCCATTTCTTTACTTCTTCTGACTCCCAATTTTCAGGAGTAGATTCGATCTTAATAGAAGCTACTCCAAATGCGATTATTTGTGCATCTGATCTGATTTTTCGTCCTATGGGGTCTTTGCAGTTTTTTAGATTACTACGCACTTCATTAAGTGCATCAAGGGGTTGTATTCCGTAGATTAATTCAGGGGGAAGAGGGTTTTTTATATGAGGAAATGAATTCTCAAGTCTTTGACATTCTCTTGCTACAGCCTCTGCTGATGGGCGAAGTGAATTTTTTCTGGGCTTATCGCAGTAAGTTTCTACGTGTATAAATTGGTAGCTGTTGTTCATATATCACCATGAAAAATTAATTAAAATATTATCCATGAGATACAAGCTAAATTTTGAGGCTTTATCTGTCTTTTATCCGATGTTAAATTTCTAATTTCCGATGCGTTAGCAGTTTATGTCACATAAACCTAGTCGGTCACTATCCTTAACTCTTATATCATAATGCAATAACAACTCGTCGTCAATGTGATTTTAGTAATATGCACTGTTTTGTATTTAATGTGGTTGTTTAAGCCAGTGTGAACTAGGTATTTTTTGAAGTGTTTGCACTTTAAAGGCATTATTATTTTTTAGTTATTCGAGCCTTTAAATTTTAATCATTGCGATTATGAGGGGTAATAGTAAAAGTGCTTATGCTGCTTTTGAAAATATTTTATTGAACAGGTTTCTAAACCATGATGTTTTCAATTCATCTTGCTTAATGAATACTTCATCATTTGCAGCTTCGGTATTTGAAGAGTCAAAATATTCACAAAAATGTTCATTCACTTTATCTGTAGTTTCTTTACCATCTACTTTAAGCCATGAGCCATAATACTTTTCGACCATTTCTTTATTCGTATGTCCCATTTGTTGAGCTATCCAAGCAATAGGAACCCCCTTAGTAAGGAGCTGGCTAGCGTAAGTGTTTCTCAAGTTTTTAGGGGGTAAATAATCAACGTCTCTTGCTATACAATGATCAATATAAAAATTATTTCTGAAGTCATTTGTATCCTTAAACAAACGTCCATCAAAGGTACTAAAAGCTAGAAAAGTACGCGATTGCCTTTGAATCGTTCGGTTATCTTCTAAAGTAACATCGACTAATTTTGCAGGCCTATCTCCAGCTAAAAAAATTAAACGTTCTAAAGTTAAAATTCCCTGCTCATCAAGAAATACAGGTCGCTTAGAAAGAATAGACTTCGGTGTTTTATACTCATCACCCGATAATGTTATCTCAACATTAAACTCCCCATCAGCTTTATTATATGCTTCTACACTAATCGCCAGAAGTTCACCAATGCGTAACCCCGTCAACAAAGCAAATCGAAGCAATAATATCTCAGTTTCATATGCTTCATCATGCACTAAAAGTGGCTTAATTTGACTTAATAAATAAGTTGGCTGTTTTTGAGTGATAGTACGTAAAGTCTTCACCTCAGGAGTAAAGTCTATTTCAATAACAGAATCTTTTTTTAATCTTTCAAAAGTAGCACGCAGAATATCTGAGTAATGATTCATAGTTTTTGGTACGTAATTATCAATTAAAAAACATCTGATTTCCAAAACATCCCTAGATGTCATATCTGCAACAGAATAATGACCAAACCACTTAATTAGCTGTTTGGCTTTATTTGTAAAATTAGTATTAGTTGATTTAGCATTAGCTGCACATTTAAATTTTACGGTATCTTCAATCGCAGTTGAAAGAAGGACTTTATGTGTATTTTGTGTTGATGGTAATTCCATAAATTCTCCAAATTTTTAGTTTTAAAAGTAACGCTGTTAAGTAACAACGATTGGAATAATATACAGAAATAAATTCCCTGTCAAATATAAGTCTTTACTTATCAATAAGTTAATGGTACGCACTGCGTACTAACAGAAAAATAATCCTATATTTATTAAGTATTTATTAAGTATTTATTTAATTAATATATTTTTTAATTTTTACTAAATCTGGAGAGATTAACTCAATTTTATCTTTTAAAAGTTGAATGTTTACTTTTTTACCATACCTACCAAAAGTGATATTACTCTTACTGTGACCCACCAATTCAGCGACAATATTTTCATTTACATCTTGTTGTTGGAGTTCATCAATAAATGTATGTCTTAAGCCATAAAGTGTTGGACGCTCATTCGCTGCTAACCCAATTCGATTAAACACACCAACAAAGCGACCCCCAATTCTTTTGCTCCAATCAACGTACTTCCCTAGGGGTTTTTCATTAAAAAGTAACTTTTCTTCCGCGACTTTTCTGCTAGTAACAAAATCTAAAAAACCAAGGGAAATTAACTTAGAGTGAATTGGAATTTGTCGGTAAGCATTAAGTGTTTTTAATTGAGTATTTTCGTCGGCACTATCAACATCAAAGACATAAATATTATCTATCTTTAATATTTTATCTGCTCCTAACTGACAAACTTCCGAGACTCTCATTCCACTAAATAGGCATATCAACGGTACCCAGTAATCCGCATACTTATATTCACTATCGCTTTCATTAAATCTGAATTGAATATGACTAAACAGTTTGTGAAGTTGTTCTTTACTCCACCTTTGTCGTTGTTCATATTTTTTCTTAAGAGGCTTTTGTCCTAATTTTATATTTTCAAATGGATTACTTTTTATATACTCAACTAAAGTACACCACTTAAAAAATTGGCTACAGGCTGACATATAACTGTGATTAGTTTTAAAGCTTCTACCTTCTTTAATTAAATAGTTTCTATAATTCATAACCATTTTAGGTGAAATAGAGTTGAGAGGAATGTTTTTTGACCATTTCATAAAATGCTCAGTTCTTAGCTTTAACTGCTCTAATGAACGATATGAGATATTGTCAGCTTTCTTTACTTCTAAAAATTCATTATTAGCTTTCTTAATTTTAATATTTAACGGGGGATTAACTATATTTACACCCTCACTTATCTGTTTAAAACAAACATTATCCTGATGAAACTCATTATTTTTAAACAACTGAATTTTTTTCTGCATCCAAGTAGTAAAGGTACTTGCAGCTAATTCTGAAATGTTTTCATCAATGAGTTTACGAATAAATAAAGCTGTGGATAGATTACGATCAATTGCTTGGGAACGTGTTTTAGTATTGAGGGATGTTCGTATAGAAAATGGAAAACCAAGATCTCTTAGGCTTTTTTGAAGGGATATACGGGTATAGTAAGTGCCATTTCTATTTTTAGATAAATACATTGTTTCACTCGATTGTCACACCAAGTAAATTTGAAGGGATAAAAATAAATAGATTATATATAGAACAATGCTTTACGTATTAATTGAAGCATTAAATAATGGGGTGGCTAAAGGGACTTGAACCCTCGACAACCGGAATCACAA
>TARA_R110000737_G_scaffold2188_3_pt1 | contig 13061 bp, 12 predicted proteins | sample TARA_R110000737 | Tara Oceans TARA_R110000737 (sample SAMEA4398027) | marine metagenome | biome: Polar Biome; feature: [SRF] surface water layer (ENVO:00010504); material: water (ENVO:00002006), including particulate matter (ENVO:01000060) such as... | depth 5 m
AAACAAGGCTGGATTGAAAAAGATAAAATAGCTATATACGGCGCAAGTCACGGTGGATACGCTGTTTTGAGAGGAATGACTAAAACACCAGATTTGTATGCTTGTGGTGTTGATTACGTGGGTGTTTCTAACTTAAATACTTTCATGGGAACAATTCCTGCCTATTGGGAAAAATACCGTGATTTCTTGTACGAAACTTGGTACAACCCAAACATTCCAGAGGAAAAAGCGATCATGGATGAAATCTCTCCTTCTTTGCACACAGATAAAATCAAGAAACCTTTGTTTGTCGTTCAAGGAGCAAATGATCCAAGAGTAAACATCGATGAAGCAGATCAGATTGTAGAAAAATTACGTGCTCGTGGAATTATAGTTCCATACATGGTGAAATATGACGAAGGTCACGGTTTCTACAAAGAAGAAAACAGATTGGACTTGTACAGAACCATGATGGGATTCTTTGCTGAGAATTTGAAGTAAAATAAGAAATTAATAAAGTGAAAAGGAACTCGAAAAGGTTCCTTTTTTTTTGTTTAATCCAGTTTCTTTAATTCTGTCTGAAGTTGCTCAAAAGTCACTTCTTTGAAATTTGTTGGTGGTAGTTTGCCGTCATTTCTAGTTTGTTCCAGGGATAAAAATATCAAACCTCCTTTCATCATAACGGCTAAAACGTATATGGATAAATTCTTTGGTAAATCTATAAAAATAAATCGTTTACCATCTCTTCTTGAGCCAATTACAGATTTTCCATCTTTCAAGACAATTGAACATTGGGTATCAATTAATGTTTTTTCATCCAAACTATCAATCATAACATATGTAGGTACCTTGGCACTGGCTGGCATTTTATAAAATCGATCACAATTTATGTATCCCATTCTATTACTTTGCAAAGAATACATGGTAATATCATTGAAAGTGGCTTTACCCGCCTTCAATTTTTCTTGAAATTCGCGTTCATACCTTTCCCGTGCATAGTTCACATATTCTTGGTATGTTTTTAGCCCTAAACTATCGAGAATTTGCTGTGTCCTCTCACACAAACTATCTTGAGAACTTGGAGGTGAAGTAATCTGTGATTTATTCTTTCTAATCTTACGTAATCTTTTTTGACATTGTCGAAATTCACGATTGACGTTTTTTTGATTTTGATCATTAATCCCTTTCAATGTTGTTCCTATTCTTTTAATTCGACAAGGAATCAATCTACATCTATCGCAATTAGGCGCTTGTGGAATTGCAATGCCAACCTTATCAAAACAAGGTCGTACTCCAGCCATTCCTAGAAAATTGTCATCCATTTGTGCTTGCGTCCAATTCAAGCTGCTGTCAGCATCATGGTCTCCATTAAAGATCATCATACTATCCAAGAAAGAATCTGTTGGCATTTGAACCGTAAACTCTTTGTTAGACTGCAATTCTTCTCCTGAGCTATTCCGCGCTTCCAGTATCATCATTCCACCTGATTCTAGCAATCGTCCATTTGACATTGTCGTTAAATTAGCCAAAATAATATCCGATTTCTTGTAGGCTTCTTTTGCTGATATAGTCACACAATTGCCATCTGACGTAAAAGTATTGGCTTTAAAAAATACTCGTCCTCCACATTTTAAATTTAAAACAGTATCTCTCTTTGGGTTTATACAATATTCAGAAGTTGGAAGATTACGTAAGGCTAAAACTTTGAAATCATTTTCTGATAGGAGTCCACCTTTTGCGTAGCTAACAATTACCTCAACACGTCGATTCCTAAGTTTTTCTTCCTCGGTAGCATTCGAATTGACTGGTTTTTTTTCTCCAAAAGATTCTTCATTCGAGCTTTTCAATCCGTGGATCAAAAGAAAACGTCGAACTGCTTTGGAACGATTCTCAGATAAACGAACGTTAAATTTATCTTCACCATCGCTATCCGTGTGCCCAAGAAGTTTAATTTCCGTGATTTTTGATTTATCAAACAAGCCGAAAAACTGATTCAATTTTTCCTTTTCCGAACCGATGAGCTCTGCACTATTCGTCGCAAAATACACAATATGATTCTTCGTCCCTTGTGAAAGCAAAACGCCGTTTACTAAAATAAAAGCAAGTATTAAAATAGCGGATTTCATAGTTATCGTTTCAGAAAAAACGATTATTCTTGATGAATATTGCTAAACTAAATCCTTAATTGTCAATTACCAATTACCCTACTCTTGAATCGCTCTATCAAAATCTTTGATTAATACAGCTATGTCGCTAATGAGTTCATCGCGTGCTTCTACTTTACCTTTTTCTGTTTCCAAATATTCTTTCAAGTAAAGCTGTGATTCCAAGGTTTGATTTTCTTCGAATGGCCCTTCAAGATTTTCAATAATGGTCAAACATTCAAACGTTTCAAGAAAAGATCCCTCACAGGCAATGGATACAAACTCAGCCAAAAATGGGCTAAAATCTAGTTTAGATTGCCACATTGTGTTCAAAATATACTGACGAATGGTAAGATATTTATCGTCTCTAATTATTTCGATCATTTCAGGTGTCGCCGACGAATCGCTCAAATTTGAAAGAAATTCAATCGCCTTTTCTTTGATTGTTTCACTTTTGTGGGTTAGATACAATTCTACAACAGGTCGCAAAACATATTCATTCCCATCGGCCTCTAGTAAAGTAAAGGTTTTCAAAACCTTGTTCTCTTCTTTTGCACCTAAATCTTTTATGAGTTGTTGAACTTTTTTGGATATTTTGTTGTCCTCAGCCATCACTTTTTTCTGCAAAATTAGGACAATTGTCGGTTTTTTGCCGTCATATCGGGAAAGAAAATATCTTTGCATCTGAAATGACGATGAAATATTTAATCATATCGATACTTCTTTCCACTTTGTTTGTCTCAAGTGGATGTGTTGAAACAGTGAAAGAAAATTCGTTCCAATCTGTTCACGTCTTTACTGATTTACCCGATTCCCTTACTATAGGTGTTTTCGATGAATTTGAGAAGCAATCAAATACTCATGTTTTCCTCCATCACGCTTCTTCCGATTATATTTTGGAAAATCTGAAAACCGAAAAATGGCAATCAAAAGCTGATCTTGTTCTTTTAAAAAATGCCCTCGATCTAATTAACCTTACCGACGAAAGGATACTTCACGCTCAGCCTGTCAATGAGGATACAGTATTTTGGCAACCACTCTTTCACAATCCTTTTGTTTTTAATTTCCCTCAAGATACTGTGCCATTATTCACAAGTTATGGTCAACTGATAAGGAACAAAGACTCAAGGGTAGATGCTAAACTGATTCGTTCTTTTGATAAATGGGGAAATTTGATTCCGTCCTTAAAAAAGAACTATCTGATTTTTTCACTTGAAGAAATTCAAAGCAAAATTCTTTATTCAGACTCGTTAAAAGGAAAGGATATTATGTATGTTCAAATTGCTCCTTATAGCCATTTCAAGAAAACGGATAAAATTGTTTTTCCAGATCAATTTTTCAAAGGAGCATATGGAATCATTGGTGGAATAGCAATGATAAAACAAGCGAAAAACCGGTCCAACTCCCAATTGCTTTATAATTATTGTGAGATGCCAGCTTGGCGAAAAAAATTAGCGAAGAAAATCAATCTATTTCCTATTTTGGACGATGAAGCAAACAAAGCACGAGAAATCTTACTTTATCAATCACCGCCGAATTTAAAAGAAATAAAAAATTCCGCAGATTAGAGGAAATCTGCAATGGCTTAACGGTTTTTTAAGTATATTTAGTTACTTAAACTCCTGCTTTATGTTTCATTCTCCTTCTCTTGGCATTTGTAAGTTTCTGAGAATCAAATTGCTTATTTTCTTCACAACCCAATTAATTATTGGATTATACATCGCCTTTCATTTTTTCAAAGTTTCCCAATTTGCATTTTGGTTAATCGCAGCTTGTTCCTTTTATTTGTGGTTAGTGAATCAAATTGTTCGTATTTCAGGATGTCGCACAGAAGACAATGTGCTCATCTTAAAGAAAATAGCAAATAAAACTGAGTTGATGCCGGTAGAACGAGCAATAATTCAACCCACGTATGTCGGACGACAGTTGGTCGTAATACCATATTGATGGAATTCGACGTTCTGCGGTGGTATTAACGAATTCTGTGGAGTTTAGAAAAATAAAAAAAAGGCAAGCCATAAGCCGGGTTCTGTAATCCACCGAAGTGAATTGTCTATCATTTCTCTAGACCTTCCATCACTGGAAGGTTCAATCGATCTACCCTCCAAGTTCGGGCGAGCAACCCTCAAACCTTGGTTTACATGATCTTTCAGTCCGTAAGGTTTACCTTGCGCGCTTTGTCACCAAATCGCCGGTAGGCTCTTACCCCACCCTTTCACCTTTTCCTCTTCACGAATGAAGAGGTAGTTTACTTTCTGCTGCACTTTCTGTTCCCGATACAATCGAGACCTTCCCGTTAGGAAGTACGGTGCTCTATACTGCCCAGACTTTCCTCTGACGAACAAGTCGCCAGCGATAGACTAGCTTGCCTTTGGCGCAAAGGTAGTGAAATATGTGCGATTTAATTGGGAACTGGGTAAGCGAAAACAGCGTTAAATTTCATTGGTTTCGAAAGACCTGTAGAAAGAGATTTGAGCATTGCGTCTACTTCAACATTGATACGAATAACCTCGTTTCCTTGAGCATTAATTTCATGCAGCTTAATATCTTTTATAACAACCTTGCTTTTGTTATTCGCAACTTCAAAACTTGAGTACTCTTCGCCATCAATTTTCACCTCTAAACCTATTTTGTTGTCCCATTTAGGTTGATTATTTGGCATTTCACATACGACAAAGTCTTCTATAAAGTGACCGGAGAATGTTCCGTCGATAACGATTGACTTTTCTCGAACACCGCCATTTTGATGATATACTTTTGCCGTTATTGTTCGTTCTTCATTCCCAATATTTGTTGAGTGAGAAATTCCTGAAGCAATAATTTGATTGTCGATTTTCCAAACCACTGAGTCAAAATATTGCGTCGTTCCTTCTACCCAAAGCTTTACATCTCCATTTTCTGAAAGGAAATGTTTTATGGAAAAAATTACATCCTCCTCAAAACCAAGGAACATTTTATTGCAAATACTTTTTTGAGAACCATCATCGGCAAAAGTGAAATTTCCGCAAACATCATAAACACCAGGTTGTGAAATGTTCACCTGATTGGACCCACGAAATAAACCGTTCACGTACCAATCTACATTAGAGATATTTCCATCATTTGAAAAATTTCCTTTGGATAGATTGGCTAAAATATTAGTGAATTTATTTGCCATGCTTAAACTATCGCCAATCTTCAAATTTCCAACATAATTATCAATGGATAAATGACCATCGAAAATGCCTAATTTAATCGAGGTAATTCCATCTGTCAATTCTCCATAAGCATAGTCAACTCCATTTCTAGCTTCTACTCCATGCTTCATTGTCATGGCTTGATTCCCTGCAACATAGTTCACCGAACTATTACCAAATGTTCCATCCAAATAAAATATTGGATCATTACTTTGTGGTAGCGTTTCAATTTTTTTCTTTTTACAAGAAAAAACCAAAACTGAACAAGCAACTAGTATAAATAATATTCTCTTTCTCATTATCTTAATGTTTTTCGGATGAAGACTTGCCCAGAAATTGGCAATTTGTTTTCATCTTTTACCCAATTGGTATTCAATTGATTCATCAACTGAACTTGGAAATTGGCACCAATCGTTGTACTTGGAAATAGTGTAAATCCATAACCAACATTTAATTTCATTCCGAATGAATTCCAACCTTTCCTTTCTCCATAAATCGTTTCATTCCGTTTCACAGAATTGTCTTCAAGGTAAGCGTATTTCATTTTTGTGCTCATTAAATAGCTAGCCGTTGCTCCTAATTGAAGTGTATGCTTGTTAAACATGTATCCAACATTCACCGGTATAAATACGCGGAACATATCCTTGTAATTCATTCTATTCTCAAAAGTTTTTATTCCGTAACCATACTCTCTGGTAGTTTCGTTAAGTTCTACACCCGCTTTTTCAACTTCGAATCCTAAACCAGACTGAACAAACAGCTTGTTTTTTGTCAAGCGCACACCTGCACCTAAAGAAACGGCTTGAACGTGACTAGCTTGTGTATTCAAATAAGCTTCGCCAATCGTAAACCCTAATTCCCCATAAGCTGAGAAAAATCTTCGTTTCGAACTGTATTTCAACATAGTCGGTTTTGCACTTTGCTGCATGTCAATCGTAGATAATTGCGCATAGTTCAATCGACCGATTTGCGTTAAAACATCGCTTTCTTCTTTAACTTTAGGAAGATTAACAGCCATTAGCGTTTCCTGTCTTTCCGTTGGTTCAACAGTTCTGTTTGTATTTTCTTCTACAACTGGCAGCTCTTTAGCAGCTATTATAGGCGCTATAGCTCTAGATTGTGATTCTTTTTCAATAGTTGCATTAGCTTCGACATTGCTTGTCAAATTATCTGAAACATCTTCTTTTTTGAATTCACTTCTTTTTTCCGAAACGTCTTTAACTTGTGTATTGATAGTAACATTCTCATTTGAAACTGAAGAACTATTACTTACCGACACATTTGCACTTGCATAAGACTCTGCATTAGGATTTGCCGTGCTTCTATTTAAGTTTATGATCTCATTTCTATCGAAAATTGCTGTTTTTGCAGCATTTGCCGTTTCTAAAGGCAACTCAGGAGAACTTAATAAAAATGCAGTAACACCAAGAACAGGTATAGCAATACCAATGAAGTAAGGCCAAAGACGTTTCTTTTTCGCAGGCAACATGGCTTCCATTTCACCCCAGAAGGAATCTTGATAAGCGAACGCATGATCAGCTTCCGCCTTTCTTGCCATGTCACTTAATTCTTTATCCGTCCAACTCATATAACCATTCGTTTATTTATTGATTCAATTTTTTCTAATTTTTCACGGAGCATTTTCTTTGCTTGTGAAAGGTGCCATTTGGAAGTTCCCTCAGGAATATCCAGTATCTCGGCTATTTCTTTGTGCGCGTATCCGTCAATCACATACATGTTAAACACCTGCCCTGTAGCTATTGGAAGTTCTTTAATCAAATCCAAAATAGTCGACTCTCCAAAATTTGAAAGAGCTTCATTCTTATCACTATCTGCAAAATAATCTAACTCACTTTCGCTGTCCGTAATCGAAAATCGCTCTTTGTGCTTTTTCGTTTTTCGGTATTCGTCTATCAAAGCATTGTTCATGATTCGTTTCGACCATGCATTGAAATTGAATGCATCCAATTCAACATCTTTTAGCGCTTTGACAATTTTAAGAAACCCAATATTTAAAGAGGAACGAGCGTCTTCTTCGTTTTTGTGATAACGATAACAAATAGGCATAAGGGTAGTGAAACAGTATTTGTACAACTGCTCAATTGCCTTACGATCATCCTTAATACAGGAAACGATAATTTCGTTATCGACCTTCATCCAATTGTTTAACGTTAATATGATAGCATTTGTATGCAAATTACGAAATTTATATCATTCTTAAAATTGTTTGAGTATCTTGTAATTAGGAACGTTGGGAATCAACAATAGGTTGGAAAAAATGTAAAAAAGAATAATGAAACTTCATTTAATACGTCACGCGAAAACAGAGCAATTTTCTCCAACAGGAAAAGATTTCGATAGAGAACTGATGGAGCGTGGCAAAAAACAAGGTGTAGAGTTGAATCAATTTTTGAGTAATCAAGATTTGAAAGGTGCTTTAGTTTTCTGCTCCAGTTCAGCTAGAACAAGGGAAACCCTATCATTTTTAACTGATAATTTTGGTCCAGAAAATATTTTCTTCGAGAAGAGTTTTTATTTGTGCTCCGAGAAGACTTATTTGGATTGGTTGTGGCAGCAAAATCACAATAAGGATCTTGTTATCATTGGACATAACTTTGGTATTTCCGATCTTGCCAATTATTTTTTAGATGAAAGCAATGAAATGCGAACTGCTGAATATGTTTGTATTTCTTTTCCTTTTGAATCCTGGAAAGAAACTTCTCGCTCTACTGGTTCTTTGTATCTTCGGTATCGTCCTTCGGCTTAGCTATCTTCGAATTTTCAGGCATATAATAATAAATCACCTTCAAAGGAGAACTTACATTTAGAGAACGGATTCTTTCTGCTTCTTGCTGTTGCTCCTCCAATGCCTTCATTTTAGCATTGTAAATCCCTTCTAAATCCGGCGGTTCAATGCCCAATTCTTTTTCAATCTCATATTGATATTTAGGAGCAGTTGGACCTTCATTCACATACCATAAAGCTAGAATATAACCGATGACCATACCTGACAAGTGACCTTCCCAAGATATTCTTTCAGACGTTTTGAAAACGCCCCAAATCATTCCACCATACAGAAAAGCTACGAACAGTGCTAAAGCCTGTAATGGTAGAAACTTTCGTCGCCAACCACTAACGAATATGAAAGTTGCTAATGCATAAATAACTCCGCTAATTCCGATGTGAAACGAACCTCGATCTCCGGCAATTATCCAAACGCCAAGTCCTGTAAGTAGCCATGAATAAGCAAACACCTTTAAGGCAATATCTCGATAGAAATAAACCAACGCACTCGTTAGAATGAGAATGGGTAGGGAATTGTTTAGGATATGACTAATATCATTCGGAGCATGAATTAGAGGCATAAAAAGTATACCTATTAATCCTTGAGCTGTTCTTGGATAAACCCCGAAACGAACCCAATTGATATCGAATATTTGTTCCGCTGAATACACCAACCAAATGGCCACAAGCAAAATAACCGGATAAACGATGGCTTCTAAAACGGATCCAAATGGATGACTTTTACTGTTTTGCACAATTTCTTTAGTCAATTACTATGCCCGAGAAAAATTACCGACAGTTTGTCAGCTAGTCGGCTTTGATTAATACTAACTTCCGCTTTGGGCGGTCGTTTGAGGTGAGTATCAATTTATTCTTTTCACTTCGGTTAACAAAAAACAACTCGGTTTCGGTATTGATCATGACCAATGAGTCTTGATTTTTTGACAATCCCCATTTCTCTATTTGCATGATTTGACCCGTTCCATCTTTCTTTGGAGTGATCACTTGAAGGGCGCTATCTGCCTCAAAATTAAAGAAGGTTTGGTCTAACATAGTTGTTTGTTTTTCAATTATTTCTTCAAAGAAGCTCCTTTCTTCACTATCCAATGTCGCCAGATGATCTGAAAAGTCAATTTCCACAAGGCGCCATTTACCGATGATATAGTTTTCCGATTGACAAGCACCAAACAGTAATAACAATGCAATAAGGAAAAGTGATTTCATGCTTTTTTAGATAAAGTTAAAGAAAGAAGAAGGAAAGGCAACTTGGATAACAATTATTTCGGGCGTTAAGAATTCCTAATCACAAGAGATTCGAATTAAAATTAGTGTATTTTTGTTCTATCGATATGGAAGAAATTGTAAACAAAGTAAAGGAAAGCGGATTAATCTCAATGGATTTGGCAAACTACAAGCCGAATTTGGTTATTCAGGAAATTGACTTAACTGAACAACTTTGGCAAGGTTTAATCCTAAAAGAAAAAGATTTTCGAGCTTGGATTAAAGAAACAGATTGGACTCAATTTCAAGGGAAAGCAGTTTTCGTTCACTGTTCGGCTGATGCAATTGTGCCAACTTGGGCGTATATGTTGGTTGCCTCTCAATTGACTGGCGTTACCTCGACGTATATCATTGGGTCTAAAGGTGAACTCACAAAAAAGATCATTGAAAAGAATATCGATGCTATAGATTTGAATGAATTCAATGAAAGTCGCGTGATAATTAAAGGCTGTTCGGATATTCCATTTCCAGATTTTGCTATGGCTTGTTTGGTTGAAAAATTACAACCTGTGGTAAAATCGATTATGTACGGAGAGCCTTGCTCTACTGTTCCTGTTTTTAAGCGGAAATAACTTCGAATTTGAGCCCTTTGGCTTGAATAACTTCAATGATTTTTGGCAATAAAGTCTTTACTCGTTCTTCGAAATTATCGTTGTCGTGAAGTAATATTATTTGTCCACCTTTTATCTGTTTCTCCGCCTTCTGTAAGATTTTTTGAATTGGGATTTTTTCATCAAAATCGTTACTCAGCCACGACCACATGATAATTTTGTACTGCGGTTTAAGTTTTGCCGATTGCAACATAGAAACTCTTCCATAAGGTGGTCTAAAAAGATTATTTTCTACAAGTTTTGCCGTTTCATCAATTGATTCTTTGTAATCCTTCCATTTCGTTTTTGTTCCCTTTTCATGACGCATGCTGTGATTGGCAATTTGATGTCCTTCAGCTTTTATCCGATCAAAAAGTTCTGGATATTTCACAATATTTTGACCGACGCAAAAGAATGTCGCTTTTATCTGTTTTTTGGATAAAAAATCAAGAACCCAAGGCGTTAAAATGGGGTTTGGACCATCATCGAAAGTTAAATAAACGGTATTTGGTTCCAAAGAAAAACCCCACGTTCTTCTTGGAAAAATCCATGTAAGATACCGTGGGGTTTTGAAAAGATTCATGTTTTTTATTGACCGTCCATAATTTGGTCTAGGTTCAAGTTTCCTGGGTTAGCAGAAGGATCTTTCATTAAACCATAATGAATGGCCATTGCTTCCATTTGATCCTGAACACTGAACAACATTTTAGAATACATACCTGGACTTGCAGAACGACGAACTGATTCTCCATCATTTTCAGCCATTTGTTTCAATTTGGCATATTGAGCAGGTAATGCAGAGTTGTACCATTTGTCCATTACAGACTTCGTACGTTTCGCTAACGCTCCAGTTGGATCAAATTCAATAGCCGCAACTGAAATTTTGAAGTAACTATCCATCGCAGCAAATAAATCATCTGTATTTTGATTATTGAAAGTAATCGCTGGATTTCCTTTTACGAAATAATTCACGATAGACTCTAACTGACCGGCTAGTTCTAATCCTAATTTATCTGCTTTTTCTTTCGCTCCGGCTCTGAATAAAATGTCAACATAGTTGTGCAAGCTACCGTCGCTATATCCTTGGAACTGTTGCTCACCTACTTTGTAAACATCACGAGAAGCTTTTGGCTCGCCATGATCGTAAACCAATGTCGGCGGCATAATTTCAAGCGATTTGCTCACCAAAGCAATTGCTTTCTTTTTATTCTCAGGAATTATTTTATCCGCATTTTTCAGAATGTATTCCATTCTTTTTGCATTGTCCAATTGATTAGCTGCAATTAAATTATCAATATAGGCTTGACCCATTGTTTTAACTTGTTGCGCCTCATCAATTTTTCGCAAATTAGCATCTGCTAAAACTTCGAAATGTTGTCTGTATTTCTCTGTTTCACGACGTGTATAATAATCTGTTAAAACGCCTGGTTTGTTCATTTTACCCCAGTGGAATTTGTTCATCAAGTTATCATACATCTCGTCCATTTTGTATGGCACGCTGCGGTCAGCGATAGGGCTAATCTCATAGTTCATACCGTTTTGCTTCAAGAATTGGCCTCTGTACAACGCCATTGGCACAGCAGATCCACCTGGCGATGAGAAGTAAATTCCTCGTTTCCATTGGTTGTTCGCCATAATGTCTAGCATCATAACTTCTTCGCGCGTCAATCCGTTTTCAGTGAAAGTAAATTTAATTTCACTTGAGCATTCATCCACTTGGTCTTTCTTGATAACGCCTGATATAACTGCATTTTCAGGATTTACTTTTAAGATGAACCCATTACTTGGGAAGATTCTGATATCACCACGACCATCAATAGGAATTTGATTTGCATCGTTGCGCACAAATGCCATTGCCTCCTCTAAATTGGTGTAGTTCCAAGATTTTTCAAAATCCATCATAGCAGTTTGAAGTGCTTTCGCTTGTTCTTCGCTTCCTGCTTTAATCGTTCCCCTTTGAAGGCTTGAAAGAATTTCATATGACGCTGTATACTTCGAACGGATATTCTCATTCAAATCAGCACTTAAGTCAGTTGTAAGCGATTTTTTCAAAAGCTCTAATCGAGTGATTGTTTTTCCATCTGTTGCTGTAAATGCTGGCAAAATACCTTGCATTTTCGCATTCAGAGAAGCTACAGCGGAAACCGCTTCATTTCTATTCGCCTTCAAACGCATTTCAATAATGTTCTTAATAACATCCGAGTTTGGACTTCTGAAATACAAATTCAACAAATCCATGAACAATACCTGATCCGTATTACCCGCTCCCATCAAGATCTGATCTTCACGGAATTTAATTGGCAATGGCTCTGACTCGTATGCTTTCAATTTCATTTGGTCTGTATACCAGTCTGTTTGCATCAATGAAAGATTACAAACTCTTACATCCGTTCGTATACCTTCAACCTCTTGCAAATACCACAACGGGAATGTATCGTTATCACCTTGAGTGAAAAGAATTCCGTTCGGTCCACAGGATGTTAGGTAATTGTTTGCTAAATCATGTGCCGACGTTTTTTCATCTCTATCGTGGTCATCCCAACCTTGAACGCCCATTACAATTGGGACTGAAAGTGCTAATAAAACGGCAACGATTGCGCCTTGGCTTTCGGCTTTGAATGCTTTTTTCAAACCTACCATTAAACCAATTGCACCTCCTCCAATTGCCAACATTGTCAACCAGCTAAGTGTATTTGGCCATGAAACGATGCTTCCTCTATCTAAGATTAAAGCCCCCAATAGACCAACTCCAGCAATCATTCCAATTTTCTTCCACTCTTCTTTTCCGAAATTCAAGAAAGCGTCATAAAGTGCCAGTACGCCAAGTCCTATCCAAATCGCAAAGAAATAGAAGGAACCAGCATAAGCATAATCACGCTCTCTTGGTTCATACGGTTTTTGATTCAAATAAATTAAAATCGCGAAACCTGTGAATAGGAAAACCAAGGATACCACAAATGCATCTTTTGGTGCTCTGTAGAAATGGAAAACCAATCCTATTATTCCTAGAATCAATGGCAAGAAGAAGAATTTGTTATTCGAAGGGTTTTGTGTTGTATAGTAAGGAGCTTCTGATTGGTCTCCCAAACGAGCATCATCCACATAAG
>TARA_R110000737_G_scaffold112947_1_pt1 | contig 13046 bp, 12 predicted proteins | sample TARA_R110000737 | Tara Oceans TARA_R110000737 (sample SAMEA4398027) | marine metagenome | biome: Polar Biome; feature: [SRF] surface water layer (ENVO:00010504); material: water (ENVO:00002006), including particulate matter (ENVO:01000060) such as... | depth 5 m
TATTCTGCCCTGATTTCTTAAAAATAGCAATTTGTTATAGACGCCCTCATCGTTGGTAGTGACGAATCCTCCTTCACCAGTCGTTATTGTCTTGTCTGCGAAAAAAGAAAAACAGCCAACATCTCCAAATGTTCCACAATGTTTTCCGTCCCAAGACACTCCTATGGCTTGCGCAGCGTCTTCAATAACTTTCAAATCGTTATTTCTAGCGAAATCCATCACATCATCCATGTTAGCGGACAATCCGAATACATGAACTGGCATTATAGCCTTTGTATTCGTAGTCAGAACTCTGCTGCAATCTTCTATATTAATTTGAAGATCGTCTTTGTTTACGTCAACAAACACTGGTTTGGCGCCGCACATCTCAACTGCGTTGGCAGAAGCTATGAACGTAAAGTTAGGAACAATGACTTCATCGCCTATGCCTATTCCAATAGCTCTCATAGCAAGATATAACGCTAACGTTCCATTTTGCGCAAAAACTCCATACTTTGCGCCAGTTAGGGCTAAAAGTTTATCAGAAAACTCCTTGGATCTTGGACCTTCTGTAATCCAGTTATCGTCGAAACATGACTTAATGGCTTTGTATTCCTCATCTCCGATGTAGGGTTGGAATTGATTAATTTTCATTTTCTTCCTTGCAGTGTAAATATATTTGAAATGGTAATCTATTAGTATCGCGCTTATACACCAGTTTCCTCTATAAAACTTTTATCGGCTTCCTGTCCGAAATACGGACCTGTCTTGAATTCATAAATGATTGTATTATCTTCCAAGACTTCGAATCCGTGCCCTGCTTTAAAAACTACTGCACAGTCTCCAGCTACCAATTCAGTGTCCATTATGAGAGAATCATCTAAATCATAGAATTTAGCCCTTACTCTTCCGCTCAAAAACACCCAAGCCTCTTGAGTCCTGTCTGTCGTTCTAACCAACTCGTTATGCTTATGAGGCTTAAACCTTGTTCCTTTAGCGAGAGATTTCGCAGCACATTGTAAATATTCGTTTTCAGGGCTTAAATCTACCCTGCTGCTGCTTATGTCTTCTCTCCTATTCAGAGTCAACAATAGGCAGTTTTTATCAATCTTTGAATATATTTGTCTCATTCTTAACCCTTCTTTGATATCTTTAGTTTTGAAGTATCAATATTTAGGATAACATCTGAGGAGCACGCCAATACTAAACCATCGTCAAAGAATGATTCGTGCGGGTAATATTCCTCTACTATGTGATAATCATGATATTGTAGCACATTTCTTATTTCTTCATGCACATATGTGTTATGAGTTGCTAAAAATATAAAATCAATTTTACTTTTTGCCAAGGAGTCAGTTGATCCATTTAACAACTGCATCTCATTATTCTGTATATCAGCGTGTAAGATATCAAGTTTGTCAATAGAATAATGTTCCAATAACCAATCAACAGATACTTTAGGAATATCATAGTTTCCAACCTCGTCTGTATATGTAGATTTTTCTTCATAAGAATCTGCAACATAGGCATTCAAAAATTCTCCGTCGAATTCATTTAATTTAAAATTATTTCTTCCGATATCTGCCTTGAAGGGATTCGGCTCTACCATAATGTTTTTTGCGTCAGAGATTTCTTTATTAAACCACAGCGAGTAATAAGCCCAGAAGCTGCCCAATTCAATCATTGTGCCATTTTTAGGAACGTATTTCAGTATTTCATAAAAAAGCTTTTCTTCCTGCGGCTCGTGGTGTCCCTTAAGCGCTGTAATTATTTCAGTAACCCATGATTGGTGATAACAGCCTTCATGAATCAGAACCCCATTGTGCATCACCTGATGCTTTTCATCTCCGCTTTCTATAACGTCTCCTGCATTTGATACCTTTGGTATATATTCGGTGTCATTGCATTGCATTACTCTGTCGAAATAGCTATCATCATTTTTGTAATTGCCGTATAGTGCGGAGTATATTTCTTTTATCGTTTTCATCAAAAACTAAGCCTCTTGGTTTGTATTATCTCATTAATCATTGGCCACATATTATACTTGTTTAATATAAGCTCTCTAGCTTCTTTAATCGCTGGTATTCTAGACTCATAGTCATCGTTCTGAACGATTTCTATCACCCTGTCCAGTTCATTAGGATTTCTGATATCAATCTGTATGAAAGATCCTTGTGGGAAGAATCTACTTAAATCTGCGCCGCCCCAGTATATTGGAACTGTCCAGTATAGAATAGAATCCGTAAACTGAGTCCCAAAGAAGTTTTTTATCGTATCCTGATTGTCAAAAGCTAAACAGTATTTGTAATTGCTTAGGGCGTAGAACTTATCATTGTCTTTCAGTTCTCTATTGCTAAAATTAATTGAGCCATACAAGTCAATAATATCTGGGCGAGTGTTTATGAAGTTGGCTAGGAAATTGTATCTCAACACATGCCCTTCTGTCATTCTCTTATCCGATTGAACACAACTTAATAGATTAGTTTTATCATATGGTTGGGATTTTTCAGCCAACAACTCGTCGTAAGTCTTGTTAATTCCTCCATAAGAATTACTTGGATAGCGCCATTTAGTCCATAAAAACCCAGTATCGTCCCAATAAGAATACTTTTTAGTATTTGGATAAGAGAGTATTGACGTAGAGTCCATAGCTTCTCGTGAAAAATACAATCTCTTGTCTTCGTCAAAATATGAAAACAGTGATGTGTCACATCTATCCTGTATGATTAGGTACTCAGCCTCGACTGGATCAGTGACGACAACGGTAGATCCCCATCTGCCAGTATTTCCAGGCGTCTGTCTGATATAGTCGTTTACCATCTGTTTCGACGTAAGCCCCCAGTTTGGCGCAAAATAAATTTTATTCATATATCATTCTCTGTAATTGTTCTTTATATATTATAACACAAACTCTGTAGATTGCAAAATCTTTTTTACAATTTTACATTATCTATTCCTTCGTTACGCTTTACAGTAATCGCGAAACAAGTAGGATCATCACTGTCGTTTTTAGTATCATTGATTATGTACCTTGTGCCGCCACCAATGCCCAAAATCAATTTATCATAAATTATTCCAACCTCAGACAATTGCCTTTCGGTGTGAAATCTCATACTTTCTCTACGACCGCTTGTAAGAATAATATTATATCCTAATCTATCCCATTCGTCTAACTTTTTCAATGTTCCATCTAACAATTCCACACTATGATGAGGCATAGAGGATTTTAACGGAGATACGTGCTTTACTAATGTGCCATCAATATCACAGAATATCGTCACAGGTCTTTGTCTTTTATTCACCTTCATCCTCGCATCTTATTGTTTTTGATTTATTTAGCATCATTCAAGTCCTTCAATTTATTCTTTATATTGCTCTTTATTCTATCGTCTATGTTAGGTTTTATTGAGTCTCGTCATGATGGGATGTTGACTCAACGCAAGCTTTACACACAGGGTGTTTCCAATATTCGCCCTTAGAATGAATCTCTCTAAAGAAATTCATCTGTTTTCCATTCCAAGTCTCTTCTATAGACGCTATGATAATATCAGACTTTTTAGATTTATCCAAAAGACCTATGTTATCAACGTCAGAGAAGGAGTGTCCATCCTTTGACGTCTTTAACTGAGCTATCGGTATTTCGGCGCCGAAAAAGGAACAGCAAGGTAATATAGTGCCATCATAACGTATAGTTAAATGCTGAAATGGTTGAGCACACTTGAAGTCTTCTATATCTTTGACAAGCCTACTGTCGCCTTTTGATTTACTATATGGATCCATTATGCCAACTAAGTCCTGTATGCCTATTAGATCTGCTTTGTCTTTCCAAAAATCTATAAATTCATCTATTTCAGATAAATTATCTTTTGTTTTAACAAAATTAACTCTAAGAGTTGGGAGTTCGACGCCCCTTTCTTTTCTAATCTCTAAGAACCTTTCTACGTTGGCGATTACTTTTTCGTAAATTCCTCCAAGTCTTATCTTTTCATATGTTTCTTTCTTAAAGGCATCTAAAGAAACTTGAAGCCTCAGAAGTCCAGAGTCAATGAGAGCATTGGACATTTTTTCAGTCAAGAGAGATCCGTTAGTAGAGAAATATAAATCTAAAACACCAGCCTCTCTAGCATACTTTATGAACTTAACTATATCCTTTCTTATTAGAGGTTCGTTTACATAGTTTAATCTTATTGACTTTGTACCTCTCTTCACTGCTTCATCAATAACTTCTTTATAAACATCAAAATCAAACCAAGTTTTCTTTCCTTTGCCAGTCGTAGACTCTGCGTTCCAAGTACACATTGGACAAGAGAAGTTGCAAGAATAGTTTAATTCAAAATCTAACTGCGTAGGAAAATCCGTTACGATATCCATATTCGTTGCAGCCTTCCACTGTTCTCTATACTCGTCATAAGCTACAGAGTCAACTGCCTCTCGAACGGGGTTCATTTTTTCATCTGAGCCTATAACAGTTGTTATCTCTCTATTATCTGTATCTCTAAGTATTTTTGATTTATTTAGCATCGTACAAGTCCTTCAATTTATTTTTTATATTGTTCTTTATTTTATCGTCTATGTTAGGCTTTATGTTAATGAATTCTTTATTTGACAAGACGTAATGCCCACATATCTTAATTAATTCTTCCTTATTGTCTTCAGGTACAAAATCGTTATCAACCCACTTTTCCCACCTTCTTGATTCGTAACAAATCTTATAGTAGTCTTTTATGCCTTTATCCGAGTCACTCATATGCTGAAGATAGCACAGCGTTTCTATTTGTCCAAACTCTGGGGCGATGTTGAGTGCGTCTAATCCGATACTGAACTTATTTTTAATTTCTTCGTTTGTTAAGTAATCTCCATTGTGCTCTTTGCTTAATACATTCCAATGTTTGCACACGTCAATAAATTCACTCAATCTAGCTTCATCGTATTTTCCAGTGTTGACTCTCCTGTTCAAGTCGATACCGACACCAGACTGAACTACTGCGTATTTGATGTTGTCAAAGAAATCAAGTTCGCTGCAAGATTTTATCAACACGCTCAGTTCGTCTGGTGTGAATTTCCTAATAGCCTCCTCCGTTCCTATCTCAAATAATACTTTTGGATTTATACTGTGAATCGTGCGAATGTTATTAATAGTCTCGTTTATGCCAGCGCTTAAGTCTGTATATTTTTTCCACGGATCTATGTGTACAATATCAAAATACTTTGCGTCTATTTCAAAAGACTGCGTACCGTCGTCCTCTTCATACCCTTGTCCTGCGCCACCATGATCTCTTTCAATTGGAACTCTGCCATTCACATATTTAGAAAATTCCGCCGTTGTCCAATTATTAACATAGCCTCCGTCGTGTTCGACTTGCCTTCGCGATGGTATAAATCCGATATTGTTTCCAGTTTCTTCTGCGAACTCTATTACGGAGTCTACAACATTCTTGCTCATTGGTCCTATATAGAATTTAATATCATTCATAATTTTCTCCTAAATATAATTTTAATTGATGCGATGCTTGTATCGAAGATAATCTCTTACCTGTCTCTGTTGATGTTATGCAATCTATTAATTCATTTGAATTATGAACTTTGATATTTTCGACAGGCGTGCAATTGAAAACTATACTATTTCGTATGTCCTTGATATTATCCCAGTTATTTCTATTTATAATATTTGGTGTATAATTTAATTCTTTAGCACCTTGACTTACTGCTCTCGAATAACCACCGTCGCCTAAAATATATAAATCAATACCCAAACATTCACCTAAGACTTCTTTAGAAGCTAAATAATCAGTATTATAACCAATTAAATGCCCATTATCATTTATAATAGTATTTACTGCACCAATATAAGAAGCAGCAGAATGTAATTCATCCAAATATTTAATAATTTCAACTTTGAATGGCATGCTTACTGCAAAACCTTTTATATCTAATGACTTTACCGCCGTGATAGAATCAAGAATATTATTAGAATAGAATGATTTATAAATAGCATTTATATTTTTTTCTTGAAATGCATTATTAAAAAAAGTACATCCATTGTTACCTGGATTTGATGAAAAGGAACAATATATTTTTGTATCTTTATTTATCATTTATTTCTTGTAGCATTTGTTTTGATTTAAAAAATAACATATCTCCAAATTCCCTTTCGTGCAATGGTGACATATTTAAAAATATTAAAGCTGTTATCAGCTTGACTTTCTCTAAATCATAGCCACTCGTTGTAATCCATTTTTCGTATGTTGGCTTGAACTTGTCTAACATAGAGTCTGACTTGTGATTATAGTTTACAACGTTCTGATCGATAAGGCAAGAGAAATTTTCACTATCTTTCATTAATTTGTATGACATTAAAATTCCACCATACATTTTAGCTAAATCATAATATACGTCACCCACATTACTGCCAGCAAAATCTTGTCTCCAGTCTAATAGATAAAAATTTTCATCACTACCATATATTACGTTATCAAATTGTAAATCGCCGTGAAATAGTTTAGTAGGTATTCCATCATAAACTCTTCCCCAATCGAAATCTTTCATTAACGTATCAATAGTATTTGTTTGAACACCATTTACAATATGTTCTCCCTTGAATGATTCATCTCTATTCTCAAGTAATAGCCTCAGTCTATTCATAGTTTTGTCGAAATAAAATCCTTGGCATAGTTCGTAGAACCCACCATCAACACTAATTTCTTTCCATAAATTTTCTTGACTGAAATCTAAGAACTCTTTCCAAGTTTTTAAATTATTACAATTATAGAGCGTATCGCCATCAACCCAATTGTATGAATATAGATTATTTTTACAATCAATCAATGCAGGAACTAAATCATTTAGATCATCGGCTCTTTTTATCCTACCATCGATAAAAGACTTATCTGATGATAGTTTTATAAACTTATTATTAACTTTATATAAAAATTCCCCATTAACTTTTGGTATAGAATATTGTATGGATTTTTCAAATAACTTTTTAGCTTTTAAATAATTATCAATAGTCCCAACATCATACCAATCAAACTTTTTAGCTTTCATGTCCGAATAATTATTCATATTATAATAAGCACTTATAATTTCACCGCCAGCTACATCAAGCTCGTTCCAAAATGTTTCATAATCATATACAGCAGCCAAACCGATAAACGCATTGGCATAGCCTTTTTTATCTTTATTTTTTAAAGTGACAATATTATCATCTTTAATATCAACTGTGGCGTACAATTCAGGAATACCTGTTGGGTAAACTCCCAACCAATTAGTATCTAATTTAGGTAAATCATTTGAAACGATCACATCTGCGGCTGTCCAAATAAATGGTTTTTGTAAATATTCCTTACATTTATTTATAGAATACGCTGGTCCTGTCCCTTCGCCCTCATATCTACCTACTTCAACAAATTTGAATGTTCTGTCTGGATGAGCCGCTTCACAATACTCTCTAACCATGTCACCCTTATAACCAAGAGCAACAACTATTTCATATTCCTTTGGTGTCTTATCTATCATATGTGTTATAACAGCTTTGTTATCTAGCGGTAACAGCCCTTTATTAATATGATTGGATAAATTTTCCAATCTACTACCAATACCAGCAGTTAATATACATAAGGCTGGTTTCATATGTTCGTGATTTATTTTACCATCCGTTCTACCTGAATCGTCTGATATTCTGATTACATCATCAACCTCTGGTGTGGATACCTCTTGTAAAATAATATCCGTAATTGCTATTACTCTATGTTTCCTTGGTGGATGAACGGTAAAAAAATCACCAGATTTCATTATTGTTTTTTCAACAACACCCTCATCATTTTCCAACCAAACTTCCGCAGTACCATCTATAATAAAATTTGTTTCTAATTTTTGCTCGTGATATTGGTAACTTGTTTTTGTTCCAGCATTGATATAAATTCTTTTATAACAATATTTGTCATTAAGTTCTAGCCACTCTTCTCTACCCCAAGGCTTGTAAATTGTCTTCATATTTTTTATCTTCTCACTTTATCACAAAATAAATTTTGTATTGGGATTGATATTTTCAATAATATCTTTTTTTATTTCTTCTGTATACATTGCAGCCTTCAAAACCACAACAGGTGACTCAATGTCTTTTAAAATTTTAGGAGACTTCACCTGTAGGGAAGTTCCATACAGGCGGCTTCCTATTTTATTGGGATCGTTGTCTAGAGTATTTGAAAATAATTCTTCCGACAAGCCGAACCCTATCAGATATTGTGTAAATATGTGGGCTCCAAATATGAAAGTATCCTCTTTTTTAGATATTATCTGGTTCTTAACTTTCTCGACTTCTGCCTTGTAATACGTTACGAAATCATTGAAGATTTTAGCACTTCCTTCGTAATTTGCCACCGAAGTTGGCTTGTTATTTGTTTTTTCTGCGATAACAAAAGCGATATGAGGACTGAAGTGCGTTTTATCAACGACGCTAAGTCCAACCATATTTAACATTCTCTCTACCATATCGTATGTCAGCATGTATGTGTGTTCAAAATTCATTGCATTTGTGAACTTATCTCCAATCATTGTGTCTATCAAGGGCATAGCAATCGCCATGTGCGAACCAAGAGACAGTGAACGAGCCATTTCAGCTAACTCGGAAACAGGTTCATACAAATGTTCTATCAGGTGAGAATGAACTATCATATCTACCTTATGGTTGTTTTCATTGAGGCTTTCAGAATGTCTTTTACAAACAATCTTGTTTGACGTAATTTCTTCACAAAAGTTGTAATCATGCACAATTATGCGTTCAACTGATTTCTCAGCCTCCAAGTGCCTTGCCAACTTTAAATTGCCTCCGCCGATTTCTATTATAGTGCCCTTGGCATAACTCTTTATGAATTTATAAAACTCATAATGGTGTTTATCCCATGTCTTTCCGATGGCGGCGTTATGCGGCTTGCTGTATAATACATCCAATGGAACCAATTTGCTCAGTTGCACGCACTCGCAAGAAGAGCACTCTGAAAATATCATATCTGCATTTATGTCATTTTCGACAGCATCGTCAGTAACTCCCATATAGATTGGAAAATCATGGAAAGTGTGGAGATTTTGAAGCACGCCCTTACATATAATACAATACTTTCTTTCAATCATATTCATAACGTTACCTTGGTTGATATCCTTTTAGATTTATTACATTGTTGTCGGCGGTGTAAGCAAACAATCTTTTCTTCTCGTCAGCATCGGACATTTTAAAAATCTCTTCTACATCTTCTTTTAACATTCCATCTATATTTATTTTATTGCCCCAGAATTTACCACTAAGCGAATGTACTACGCTCGGCGTCCATCGATCTAACGTGGATAGAACATCATATCCGTCGTCATTATTTCTTCCATCGTTTGCCTTAGTCTCCCAATCATACGACGACCATCCCTTCTCCATTGTCTTTAAAAACCATTTTCTATTCCATATAGAGTTAGAACAAGATACTCTATATACAGACGGTGGCGGATTTTGATGTTGTATACAAAACTTAACGCCTTCCACTTCTTTAAAAAACTTAATCCAGCCTTGCCTACCAGGACCAAATTGAACTGAATTCCATAAGTCTATTCTTCCCACACTTTCATTCATCATTCCTTTGCAAGTCGATAGGAGTTCTAAGTCAACATGTCTAATAATCAGCAAGTCCTCTACACTAAAATAGAAATATTCGTCTTCGATGCTCTCAATATATTCAACTATCGGAGATGACCATGCGCTAGGATCTGAATCTCGCGTAGGCGCTAGGGAAATAAAATGTATGTTATCGTCTAACTCTATATCTGGTTCTTTATATCCTAAAAAATAAACCTGTACATTTCTGCTCCAATACTTGTTGAATAAATATTGGTAATATTTGATCATAAAATTGGTTTCATCCCTTATGGGGATGTACATGTTTAATTCTTTCATTTATCTACTTCGCTTATCAATTTTACATCTACCTTATCTTTTTCTTCATTTCTGCCAACCTTCATCTCCTTTACTACATTCAAACTAGCAAATTTGACTCCGAATGAATAAAAATGAAATCTTGGATTGTAAATTATATCGTCTTTTTTCTCAGTGTAGTGTGTCGCTTCCTCATTATGGCAATCAATGCCGTGAGCTATTGAATCGACATCCGTTAGGTGCAGAAAATCAAGATCTCGACAGTCTCTCAGCCCATAGGAGCTTAATACTGCGCTAGAATCTACACAAAAGTCATTCCTGTCATCTCTACTTTTTATTATACCACAATACTTGCTGATGTACAAGTCAAAATTTGGAGTATATATTGTTTTTTTATTATTAAGATGATGTATGCTATTTTTATTGTATATCGACGAGGCGACTCTCCAAGTCTCTTCCTGTGTATCGTTGATATGAACAGAGTGTTTCCCAACATTACACATACTTCTTATTTCATCTTTCAATATCACCATGTTATCTATATTGTCTTCTTCTACGAGAATAACATGGATGTCATTTCCCTTGGAGAAGCAAAGTTCTTCTTTTGCTCTAACTCCTGGATATCCTGACTGTCTGCTGCCTATCCAAGCTTCGTTATGGTACAAGTTGTGTATAAAATTAGTCTTGCCGTTGTTGTTCAATGTAACTTTTTTACGATATATTATCTCATTTTTATTATTTATATGAGATAGTATTTGCTCTACGTTGACATTGTGGGAGGGAAACAGAGTTATTGTATAGATATTATTTTTGTTTCTACAAAACTCTAACGCCATTTCGTCCAAATAGAGTTCTGCCAAACCAGTGTCAACAAAGTTCTTCTTATTCTTAAAGTATTCAGATCCGCAATCGTATTGACCTTCTGATGGGGCTGCTTCGTAAATCTCCACACTCTCCCCTGTCACAATACTGCTGGCTATTCTGTGTGCTCCGTTTATTGCCGAACCCATTATTGTTGGTATTTTTCCCCTTTCGGCGTCGAACCCATTAGTTTTTATATCTATCAGTATACTGTTAAAAGACTTTATAAACGATTCCTCTCCGTTCTTCTCTGGTAGCTTCTCGTGGAAATTGTTCCAAACTTTGAGATGCTCTAAATAAAGTTCGGCAGGAAACTTGCTATCAACATTCTTTATATAACTTCTAGCATAAATTGTTTTTGCCGCAATGTCAAATCTTTTAGAATTCAGCAGACTTATGGGATTAGTGCCATGAAATATTTGATTGTACTTTACCTTTCCTCTTATCTCTCGCTCAAATCCAAGTTGCATTGAGTGATCAACTTTGTCGTCATTAAGGGGGTTAGTCCTATTGTAAATGTACATGATTTCATCAATGTATCTATGTTTATCTCCAGACATCTCAAGCATAGGGAACATAAAGGATAAATCCCAAGTCATTTGATAAAAATTGCCATCCTCGTCCTTCATGTCATCAACTTCGATATTATTCCAAAGATGATATTTGAAAGTTCTAAGGTGCGAGGTCATCCACTCCGAGGTGCGATATGCCGAGGCTCTAATAATATTTTGTGGTATTTGTTTTGCGAACTTGCCTTTTATACCAGATGGATATTCTGCGTAGCTTCCGTAAGTTAGCCAACATTTTTCTTTGTCATAAAAATCAGATAGATGTGATAGCACATCGGCAGAAGCAAGCCAGTCATCTCCGTCGAGGGTGATAATGATATCTTCTGGCGATGGGTTTGAGTATTCTATAGCGTCATAAATGTTCTTAAGAGCATATGCTTTTTCCTCGTTATCGATAAGAACAAATCGGGAGTCTCCATCGATAATCTTTCTAACCACTTCTGACGACTTGTCTGTAGAAATGTCATTAACCATTATGCACTGGAAGTTCGTATATTTTTGAGCTTTGACGCTCTTTATCGTCAATCCTATCCACTCTTCCACATTGTAGAATGGTACGACTATTTTAAAGTGATTACTCATATAATTTTTCTTCCACTATGTCTGGAATTTGTTTTCTTTTGTTTCTGATTATTTCTATCAAGTCACTGCCCTTGAACTTAAACCAGTCTTCTCTCGTGGCGCCGACTAAATTGTTAGTGATGACAGTTAGTCCCATCATTCTTGCCTCAACGGCAATGCGAGATAAAGTCTCTGGCGTCTTTGGCAGGAATACGAACTTTTCGCTCTCTCCGAGTCTTAATAAAAATTCTATATAATTGCAAGGCGGGATGACATCGTATTCCCACTGTTTTACTTCGCATAGTTTAATAGCATCGCTAGTATTCTTATGCCAATTAGTTGAACTCATTATAGCACAGGTTGGTTTCTTGTCAACGTTTGACATACTCAACATTGTTTCTAATGAATCTTCTGACCATAAGTTTCCGCCAAGGCTCACAATGTTGTTCAATTTTAAGTTCAACTCTACGATGTCAGCATGAAATTGACTCTGACATAAGACTGCTTTTGCGTTTTTATAGAAATCAAAGTTGATTATGTGCCCCACTGGCGCAATAAAGTTCTTATAATTTGCTGGATTTCTTGTCTTTATGTACTTGTGATCGTGTTCATAAATGATATATTCTCTATCATTTTGAATAATTTCTTTACTCTTCTCTGATAACATAACAAAATTAGCAACTACGAACTTTGTCTCTTTGGAGCATTCAGAAATAAATAGTGGCGTCACTAGGTTGCTCTTTACTTCTAAGACGTGCATACCCCTCTGCCTCAAGATATCTGTAAGTTCTTGATTATTTAATTCTCCTCCTCCGCCTACCTCGTTAGCAAAAAAGTCTGCTATGAAAACTATCCTATTCATGCGACTCCAATTCCAATTCATCAATCCAACTTTGAACGTCTATCGACTTTTCGCCCTCGAATACCGCATCGGCGAACTGAGTAGTCATTTGCTCTTCTGTAAAGTTTGCCAAGATGTGCTTTTTGAGTTTTCTCGACATTCCAATATAGTTTGAGTAGTTTGAATACACATCTCTCATTGCTGATCTTGATCCTTCTTCAGTTGGATAGCACCAACTAGAGTCTTGTTGAATTACGCCTTCCCAAACAGCTTCCTGTGGGACTTGTCCAATAGTGTAATCAACTTTTGCAAACAAGGGGCG
>TARA_R110000737_G_scaffold257282_2_pt1 | contig 12997 bp, 15 predicted proteins | sample TARA_R110000737 | Tara Oceans TARA_R110000737 (sample SAMEA4398027) | marine metagenome | biome: Polar Biome; feature: [SRF] surface water layer (ENVO:00010504); material: water (ENVO:00002006), including particulate matter (ENVO:01000060) such as... | depth 5 m
ACTAATGCAAAAATCAAAAATGAAAAAATAGAAAAGTTTCATTATTAAGTTATTAAGAAAAGTTAATAATCTAATAATTCTAGATATCGTATTCATAGACATTCATCAATACGGATACGGCACTATCTCCAAGAGCTGAGGCTGTGTTTGCGCTGGTCAGCGTTCCATATACAAGGTCACCAGCCGATAAACCCTCATTTATTTTGATGTAGTTATTTAATTCTGAATCTACAGCATTATTCTTATACAACAAGGTTTTATAGAGATTGTTTTTAACTTTGTATAAATTAATTTTAGTAGCACATTCTAATCCGCTTCTACCATTTATCTTAATGTCTTTTAATACACTTTTTTTATTCGTGGGACAACCATATATTAAACTCGTCGAACGACCAGCGTCAGCGTCCATAACATTATATACCTCACCAGTAGCGACCGACGCACATGTTAATTTACCACTATTATTAGAATCAACCATAGTCATATTATCTATCCATTTAAATGACGATACCGAAAAAGCATTACTAGTTCCAGTTAAGGTCACTCTATCTGTCGCTGTAGTATCGCCAATGCCTAAGCCTGTTATTAAAACATCTTTACCACTATCTGACGCTTCTGTAGAACGAATTACCACATCCTGAGATGTATTCGATGTAAAATTGAAAGCCTGTCCTTCGTTATAAATAGTTTGTTCTAGTGATTGTATTGTATCAACTATGCCTAATCTTGTGGCTTTGTTTATATCTTCAATTCTATCAATTAAAATATCGTCTTTAAATTCGTTAGTAGCTCTTGATAAATCGGCTAAGGCAAATCTATTTATAGTATCCTCTACCTGAGCTGGAGCATTAAATTGAGTGAATTTACTTAGAGTTACTTTACCTTTAACAGATGTACCAGTAGAGCCAGCCTGTTCCGTATTCTCTATAGACATACTAAAATATTCATTCTCTACAGGATAATTTCTATAGAAAAGTTCTCCTGCTTTAATTGTTGTCGAATATCTTTCTACTGATGTTTTGATATTTTGGTCGTGATTATATAGAACCCTAAGCTTAATATTACCAGCACCGTAGTTATTAATACTAGTTTTTATGATGTTAAAATCACCACTAGCAACCATACTGTTAGAACCAAAATTAGCATAATCAGTAGCAACACCTACTGTTTGCACTCCAAAATTAAATGGATACGCAACATTACTACCTAAAATTGATGTATTAAATGTATTTCCATTAAAAGAAGCATTATCGTTAATGTTAGATTTGATTCCTATACCTTGATTAAGAAAACTACCACTTTGTAAAGCTTTGGATTTAGGTGGCTGAAACTGAATGAAATTTGAACTCATATTTATATATATGAAATATTAAAAATAATGAATAGTAAGCGTATTACCTAGAAAGATATATCAACCGACCGAGCGCCAATTGTAAGCATCTTACTCACGGTTAAATAAAAGTCAGTATCTACTTGTTTTGATACCTGAACTGGATTGTTTGCTATACGAGGAGTGACTTTATAATCAATCTCCATCGCAACCTTTTGGATTGAACCACCGCCGAAAACTCCGCCATTACCGTTCCTAAAATCGACTGCTAAATAGTGTTGAGTTCCTCTGTAATTTAAGTAAAGACTTTGGTCTGATTGTGGAATATCATTGACTCGGTCATTTACACTACAGGCGTTATATGGAAGCTTCAAGGCTCGTCCATCATGAGCGTATGTGGTTTGTTGATAGATAAGAGATTGGTTGTTAATAGGTCGCTCATACAAGTTGAGTCCATTGGATTTAATCTGGAGTTCTACATCACCTAAACTTAATGCTTTTTGATTAGCTACAACACGATTATTGTTTTCTATATTTGCTCCAATTTCTTGATGAACTATGAGTAGTTTATGCACTTCACGATTTTGAGCGTTCACTCTATAGATACGTTCGGTTTGTGTATTAATTACTGGAGTTGTAAGGGTTCCTTTAACTAAGTAATTATCAAGTAAAGGATACGAGAGCGGTTTAGTCTGGAGAGATGCGATTTCATTTGCTTGAACGTCGTCAGGTAGTTGTATGTGAGTAGTTACGAGTTCTACGTTTGGGTAATTGACTGCGTAATCTGCTGCTGCTAACGTTCCTTGAGTAGGCACTAAATACTCTCGACAATCTTTATAGAAAAATAATTCAATAATCATTTCACGCGCACCAAGTAAAAACACTGGTAAAGAATCACTGTCTAAGAACTGAGCGCCAAGGTTTTTAAGATGAATTCCATAAACATGCGAATTAGCTTGTGTTCCTACACGGTATCGTTCGACGTTCTGCGCATCGTTGTTTCCAGCAGCATCACTAAAGTATCTAGTTTTATTTGTGTTAAATTCCTCTGAACCACTAACAGCGTCAGTAGTCGATTCAAACTGATTCGCTAAAAACTTATGTTGAAATTGAGCTACTTCGTTCTGTGTATTTCGTGAGTAGAGTTGTGGGATTTCCAACATAGAAGGACGTTCTAAATCAGTAAGCACCTTATTATCAATAGTAATTCGGCAACGTTCTACACAACCCATCGCACCACTAATAAAATTAGGAGTTACGTTCGATGAGGTTGATTCGTCTTGCTGAAATTGGAGCGTAATCATACTGTCGCCAGTAAGTAATCCAACTTTAGGGACTTTAAAGGTCACTTTAGATAATGCGGTTCTTCCAGATTGTACGTCGACTGGAGTTCTAATGGTATTCATCACTAGAGAATTTTGGGGGGTCGCTTCGGAATCTAATCCTAACTGAAAATAACTATTCAAATCGTAAGACATTTATAAATAGTAAATATATTTAAATTAAAATTTTTTAACTAAAGAAAAATCCCTATTATTCTTTCTTGAGAAGTATCTCTAATGATGCATCGGTAATCTCTGTAGCCAACTCGTTTGTATTGGCGCGTCTAATGTTAATATTGAGATTATTCAATTTAATAGGGTCAGGGTTGTTTAATGATAAATATTTTAAGTTATTTGGTTCTATGTCTTTTTGTATGATTGACGATGTAGTTTCGGAAGCATCACTTAACAAAGGATTAGTATTGTAAAGTATAGTTCTAGTTTGTCCTATATCATTTGAAGCCTGTGTAGTTGTGTTGTATGCTCTAACAGGTAAATTGACTTCTATGTTATATCGTGTTCCATCTGAACCTAATTCAGTTAATCCAGAAAGGTCTTTATTTGTAGGATAAATATTTGGGTCGTATGAGACCGTAGTGTCTTTATTAAATTCTTGTGAAGAAGCTCCAAACACTTGGACCTGAGCTGTATCCTCACTAATTAATAACGTGTTCTGCATTGATGACGGAGTAGTATTTTTAAATACTTTACCAGTAGGATCAGTATACGTCGCTTTAAAAGGACAATTTATAGCGTATTCTAATTGGGCTTTGTTAATGATAAAATTACTATTATTTTGAATTTGACCTGCTATATTGTTTGCTCTTGGATTATACACTCTAAATGTTGGTTGTGGAGCTGCTCCTCCACCATTAAAATAGAATTGAGGACACAATCCGCCACTAACTTCTTTACCAGCCGTACTAGGAGATACTAATTGCTGAAATAAATAACCACTTTCTACATGTGCTTTATCAATAGAAGTCCCATCACTTTTACTATCATAGATTATCTTATAAGCATCTCCCCAAGGAGCCCTCATCAAAAATCTAAAGTAATAGATTCTGTCTAACATACTGTTAAACTCGGCAGGTGACCCAATTTGAGGGTTTTCTTTTGGGACATTCTCACAATAAACATCAAAAGCAAAAGTATTAGTGCTAACATTTAAATCTATATCGTATTCAGTTATGTCTATTTTTGCTACTCTTCTAAGGTTCTTAGTTAAAAAGTTATCTCTATTAGTAGTTGTATCATAGAAAGCATAACCTTGGGTTTGACTAATTGCTTCATTAACTACAATAGATACTTCTTGTTTAGTGAATGTTGAACCGTCGCTAGTTACTTCTACTAATGCTCCTATTAAACATTGCGGTATTGTCTGTAATTCACCTATAATAGTTTTTTCGTCTGGAGTAGTGCCTCCTCCTGCAGCCCATTTATCAGCAAACCACGTATTATTAAGTGCAAACAATAACTTACTATTTCCAGTGAAAACGGTAGCATTAGTTCTTAAATCGAAATTAGCCCAACTCGCGTCAGTTGTTAGTTTAAAGTCGTCTGTATCTGTTAGTTTTGAGTACGCTAACCCTCGTATAGGTGAATTGCCTAACAAGTATGAATTCCAGTCAGCTGTATTACTTGATCTACCAAATCCTAATTGATATTCGTCATCGGTTATTAGTGTTATATCGTTCTCTTGTGTGATACCATCATCTAAATCCTGATGTCCGACTAGAAAAGGAGTTTCTTGAATTATTCCTTTTCTGATAACTTCTAAATGATAACGAAGTCCTAACCAATAATTACCATCTTTAATCTCATAGGTCATTCGATATGGTAAACATTCGAAGGTATCACTTCCTATCACCGCTTCTATTACGCTTTCTTTAACACCACCGTTAGGGATATTATCATATAGAACCTTATTAAAAGCCTTACATACTTCTTTAGTAAAACCAAGTTTCGAGTATGAGCCTTTAGGTATTCCAGCCGATAATTTAGTTTGACTTGTGGCGTCTCCTAATGTATCTGGTCTAGTATCAAGCAAATTACCTTCCAATAAATTAGTTGATAAAGAGTTTAATTCTAACTGTTTAGCATTTGGAAAAGCATAATTAAAGTTGATTTCTAAAACGGTATCTGATTCAATCACAATAGGCGCTCGTGTAAGACTTCCGCCATAAAGCGCTATCTCCGTATTAGGTTTGATTTCTAATTGTCGATTAACAATTGTAGAGAAACTACTACCTTTATTTTGACTATAGTTTTTATTAAGGTTTAATATCACAGAATGAATCTCTCGGTTCGTCATTTATAAATATAGAATACATTAAAAATATTAATTATAAAGTAAATGGATAGTATTGTGATTCGTCGCCCAAAATTCGAAGTGAGTTATCGTCCTGTAAAATCCAAGCTTTTTCATTAAACAACTTAAAAGACTTTGGTCTTGTCTATGTGAAGGTATTGTAAATCCTTTAGTAGAACCCTTCGGCGCTATGATGTCTATATCCCAACTTAAGTCTAAGTATTCATAAAAAAAAGACTTTCCCAGTGGATTTTTTAAAGAAAACATCATTGCTGAGGATTGGATATGTTTTAGACCCCTATCTTTTTCTGATAGGTCTAAAGCGTCCATTGTTCTAACATCAGTCCAATCAGTTTCTAAATCTATTGCTTTATATCCCCAAACAGGTTCTATATCTAACATTCTTGATAGTTCTATATGATTGTATTTAAGTGTCGATTTAGCATCTAACCAAATATATGCATCAAAATCGTTATAGTGTTTTTTTACATATTCATGAGCGAAACTCTTAACTTGGTATGATATTCTTTCTTGGTTAGTAGGTATATGTCTAAAATAAACTATATTGAAAAAATTAAATTTGGTTTTTAGAACCTCTATTTCATTTGGTATTAGTCCGTTATCATAAATTATGACTACAGTATCACTAGGTAAAAGTGTTCTTAATGAGTATATCATTTGTTGGGTATTATAAAAAAATTTGCTACATGTTCCTGTAGCGACTACAAACTTTTTATGGTTGATGCTTTTTTTTAAACAATAGTCTTCAAATTGTTGGTCTTCTACGTATTTCGACATATATAAACAATATAGAATATTTTATACACGGCTGTACGTGAAATCGAATAAGTTTTGAGTCTGTCTATCCAGACCCATTTTACAACAAACTTTATGAATTCGCATGATATTTACACTGTCGTAATTGTGTTCTACATCTAAGTATTGGATTGTATATTTTCCATTATTCTCTCTATGAAAACATTCTAAAATATCTGCCTCACTACCTTCAGTATCTAAAGTAACATAATCGATAACTGGAGGAGCTTTAGCATCTTCTAAAATTGTAAATAGTGTTCTACATTCTACTTCAAAATCTTTATAAATTTGACCCTCTTTCTCCCATAATAATTTTTGTGATGTTAGTGTGTGTTTTATACCGCCGACTAATCCGTTTTCTGGTGAGCTAAAAGCGATACTACCATTTTTATTATAAACCGCTACTCTAATGCATTTTGCCTCTGGACGTGTTAAAACTAATTTATTGTAATCATTTGGATTAGGTTCAATACAAATTCCATTCCATCCTAGTTCTTCTAATGTTTTTGTATTAGAGAAAGTAACGCCATTATGCGCACCTATATCCAAATAAAACCCTTGTGTAGGAGGGCTATCAAATGTCTTTAAAAATATTTCATCTTGTTGTATCTGACTATAAAACTTCATTTATAGTTATACTAGATTTTATTTTTCCTATATATACTTAATATGAATACACTATTTACAGCCATTATACTTACTCCAATAGTAGAATATACAATACATTTAGGATTACATCTTATAAAAAATAAAACTCATAAAAATCATCACTCAGAAGTTCATACTAATAACAATAGAATCGAAAGATTACCTTTAATAATAGCCTATATATGTTTATATATGAGATACTATATTATTGGATTCGGTTTTCTACAATATTGGATGATTCACTCATTAATTCACTTTTATCCTCAATACCTTCCAAAATACATAGTTAGACATCATCTTAACCACCATAAAAACCCTTCCGTATGTTTCGCTATTTGCGCGCCGTGTATTGACGTGTTATTTGGAACGGATTCGACTATTTTAAGTATAAATGATAAAATTAATATGTAGATTGTATCTATAAATACTATGTTCGAATTCACTTTTAAAGACAATTCCGTAGAAGAGTTAGATAGATTTGTTGAAGAAGTTTTAGAGAAAATAGAGGCTAAAAGCGGTACAAGGCGTAAGACTATGTTTAAGAAAGCTCACGGATGGAGCGAACCTAAAGATGCATATAGCGTCACCTACGGTTATACTGGTAATAGTTATATGAGTGCTACAAAATCTAGAAAAGAAGTTGAAACACTTAAAAACGTATATGAGACAACTATTTTAACACAACATCCAGAATTAAAAGGAATATTTCAGCAGTTAGTAGATAAACATGCGGACGAACCTTTTTCAGTTGACCAAGTTCAAATTAATCGAAATTGGTGGTCTCCTCCACATAAAGACGCTGGTAATGTAGGCGTCAGTTCTATCATTGGATTAGGTAATTATGACGGTGGCGAAACAGTTGTAGAATATCCAGACAATCATGTAGAGTATGATATTAAAAATAAGTTCAAATCATTCAACGGTAGTCTATATACACATTGGACTAAACCGTTTGAAGGTCTTAGATTTTCGCTCGTCTTTTACAAACATAAATTATCTAAGTAATTACTATTATGGACTTAGAAATAGCAATCCCAACATACTTTAGAGCTGAGACATTAGCGACAAAAACTATGCCTCTACTTAGTGCTTTTGATAAGGACCTTATTGTTCTCTATGTAGAAGATGAATTTCAAGAATCAGTATATAAACAAATGTTTAATAATGAATACAAAATAATTATTACTAATACGACTGGAATCGGTGAGAAAAGGAACTTCATTAAAAAGACTACTAAAGCAAGATGGCTTCTACAAGTTGATGACGATTTAAAATGCATCATGAATGAAGATAGAGAACTAACACCAGAAGAAATCAAGAATATTGTTTATAAAGGTTTTGAAGAAACGGAAATTCAAGGTCTAAGATTATGGAGTATCGCGCCTTTTTCTAATCATTTTTACTTTAGAGATACGATGACTACAACTTTGAAATTTTGTAGAGGATACTTTTTTGGAACTGTAATGGAAGGCGAACCAGTACTAACACCTATAGATTGTTTTGAAGATTACTGGAATACTTTAGACCATTATATAAAAGACGGTGGCGTTGTCCGTTTCAATGGTTATGGCGCCAAATCACTTATAACTACAGGTAAAGGCGGATTACAAAGCCGATACTCCAGACAAGAACGCTTAGAAAATGAAGCCGAGAACTGTAAAATTATATTAGACCATTTCGGTGGAGATGCTCTGAAAATTATTAAAAAAAAACGTGGCTACGATATCAAGCTCAATTATCGGTATCAACATATATAAAATAAATTCCCCTTACAAGCAACCAGTATAAACTTTGAATTAAATTACTTGTAATAGTGTATAACAATACTATGCCTTCTTTATACCGCAAATTCTTCGAACAAGTCCCACTTAATAATATCACCGAATTCAAAGCTAACAATGGAGTAAATATTATACAATTCATGATACCCTCCGTTAATGGCGCAACACTCTCCACTCAAGATTTAATGTTTAGTGGAAATCTTCAAGTGAATACCGATTCTACTACTCCATACGATAACAGTCTTTTTGGTGCTGGCGGAATTAGTTTGGACTCAGTCCTCGGAATGCACGGAATTATCGACCGAGTAGATATAATGTCCGCTCGTGGTAATACCTTACTCGAACAGCGTCTTAACTACCAACTTATTTCAAAGTGGCAACGTGGTGTCCAAGCTGAATCTAATTTAGAAAATGGACGATTTAATTCTCAGCAGTTATGTTCTTCTCAAGTTAGAGGAACACGAAACTTTTTGGGTCGTGGCGCTATCGGTGATGATGGTCAAGACTTCGCAATGCAACTCAACACAGGACTAATGAAAGATAATGGACAAGTGCTTAACCTTGGTGCGCTCGGTGGTTTGCTCGTGAAAATCTACATGACTGAACCGATTAACGCTTTTTTTAACATAGACCCAGCGCAAACACCTACTACTAATACTATAGGAAATGACTTCAACTACACTTTGAAAAATGTTAAACTATTCGGACGATACAACTACGTCACGCCTGATGTTGTTAACGGTCTTACTGGAGTACAATACAGAAAGGTCGATAATTTGATGTCTGTGGTTCAAAGTAGTAATGATACCTTAACTAATATGCCTCAAGTCACAGCCCTCCACAAAATGATGTATGTCTTTCAACCTAACACCGAAACAGCCAACAACAAAGATGTTAATAACACCGCTACAAATATGCTCGTAGGTCTTAAGAAATACTTGCTTTCTATGAATGGTGTGAGAATGCCTCTCGATTATGAGATTGATATCAATCCACAAATTCAACAACTTCCAGCAAATTCTGGTGAAGCCGATAGAGTTAGTGGAAATGCAGAACAGCAATACCTTTCTATCTCAGCGCTCAACGACCAATTCCCTCCAACTCACTCCTTATCTAATGCTAAGAATCAAGCGCAAGCCCTCAGCGACCAATTTACAAATACCACCGAATCGACACTTAACGTCGATGTTATTGGTATGAATTACTCTTTCAACTTCTCAGGCTATACGGTTGGTGTTCCTAATGATTTGATGAGTATTAACGTTGAAAGTGGCGTAGAAACCAACGACGCAAATCTTCCAGACGGAACAGACAGTTCACGAGATATTAGAGGACAAGCCCAGACACAGAACTTATTTATTGAGTATGATAGTCAGCTTAACTACGCTAATATGACTTCAGTTCGTTAATCTATTTAAGGTTTTTTTCCCAATTTAATTTAAATACTATTACATATGGAACATTTTTTAGAGTTAATCAATTTAGTAGATTCATCTATTAAAAATAATATTAAAGAAGGTGATTACCTTAAACTAATGAAAATCATTAGTGATATATATAGAACTAAAGAAGTAGAAAAAATATACACAATAGATGATAGTGATGAAGAAGACACTAACAACGTCTATAATGATTATAATGATATATACACTGATTAGTCTTTGTTTTTCTCATATAGAAGGTCTGTTAAATTTCTATAAGCTTTCATTTTTCTAAAATCTAACATTAAAAAGTCGTATGGTTCTTTTTTTGCTTCCTTATAAACTCTATAAAAATCTTCCTCATTATCGCCAGTCGCTGGGTGTAGTTCTTCGGCGAGTTGTTTGAGTCGTTTATCACCGAACTGACCTAATAACACATAATAACTACTATTTACTCGCAGTGTAGGAGTTAACCCACTGAAGTACTGGATACAAAACACTAAGCTCACTTGACCTTCTTTAGCAATCCCACCACCGTGGCGGTATGTTGATATAAATTTATCGAACCATTTTGCGTCGCGAGAGTTTGCTCTAGGTAATGAGCCTAGTATATCATCGAATATAATTAGATATTTCTGGTCGTCGTCTGTTTCTCCGATTGTTTCTAATACTTTATGTAAAATACCATTTGTATAGTTTTCAAAGAATTCTAAGATATCGTCATCATCAATTAGCTTATCTAATATAGGGTCATTTTTCAAGGTAGGACTAAACAATATCACATTACCTTTAAATATTGGTTCTGTTATTCTAACAAAGTTCGCCAGCCAAGTAGATTTACCACTTGCGACAGCGCCTAAGGTAATGATGCATGATGGGAAAACAAAAGGGTCGAGCTCATCTCTGTTAAATTTACTTTCGTCTATATCAATTGGAACAATTTTTAGGTTGTCTTTACTCATTTTAATTATATACAATATATAGATATTTTTAATCGAATTTAATTTCTCCATCATTATCCAGAGGAGCTTTGTAGCATTTAATAGACCCTCTATATTTATTTTTAACAACTAATAAATCGTTAGTGATAACATTATATTTAGTAGCTGTTTTATATAAATTTGATTCTAGTTTGCCTCTTACTCGTATCATCTCCTTTTTAAGAATTACCGTTTCGGCTAATAGTTGTTTATAGACTAAGATTAATTCCTCAATTTTTTTATCTATCATATATATATATTATATATTAATTATGTCGGAAATATCTCAAAAACCCAAACGCATAATTACTCCAGAACAAAGAGAAAAAATGGCTGAAGGACGCAAACGAGCTATGGAAGAACGACGACACACTAAAGAATTAATTAAACAAGAAGAAAAAGACGTAGATAAAAAACATAAACAATTATTAAAAGAACAAGATAAGCAACTAGTACGAGACCAGAAACTAAAAAAAGAAGAACAAAAAAAAAGAGATTTAGAAGTAGAACTCGCTGGACTGCAACAACAAAAAGACAGAATAGAAAGCCTTAAAAAAACTATGGAGAATCGTAATAAATTTAGAGATAAAATCCAGAAATTTAAAGAAGTTGAAGAAGAAGAAACAAGACCCAAAATGACTATAGAACCTTTATCACCAATTGAGGAAGACAGTGAGGAAGAACAAACTACCCCAAGACCATTGATTCAATTGTCTGATATTACACCGCCCAGAGTTATAGATAAAGAACAAATCGTTCGTAGTGAAATAACAAAACTATTAGAATCAACTAAAAATAATAAAGTAAGAGATATATTTAAAAAGCTTACTAATAATTATAATACTAATATGGACGTTACTCAGAATTTAAAGGTCATGATGGACGACTTAAAGAAACTAATTATAGACAACACCAAAGAATTAAAGAAAGCCGATAAAATCATAGAGCAAGAAGAAGCAAAAAAGACCATTTCTGAAAAAACTTTAGATGAGGTCAAAGAAGAAGTTAAATACAAGAGCCAGTTAAGTAGTCTTATGCGATTACGTTAAAGACCGAATTTACTCTTATAAGAAGCTATGTTAGCGCGCTTACTTGTAGAATTACCCCATAGAACGTTCCAACTGAGAGCGCCTGGACTTCTTGGATTCGTTAAATTGTCTCCGCGATGTCTGTCTCGATATCTTGCTCTTTGTTCTTTGTCTTTTTTTATGGTATAGTCGTCGTAGCCTGATGCTCCAAAGTGTGTAGTTGATTCTCTTCCAGTCTTTTTATTCTTGAAGGTAGCCATCATTTTTTTACCTGATTTACTTGAAGGTCGTATAGATACTAAAGTATATTCGCCCATCGTTTATTAATATCATATAAAAATATTAGATACTTGTATAATGTTTAATTGTTCGTTGTGTAGAGCCAAATGTGAAGAATGGGTATATTTCAGTAGTCATTGTTCTACATGTGAAGAGATACGTCGTATTATCAGCTTATATTCACAGAAAGACGTATTAGACACTTTACGATTTGTTTATTTACGTGATGAGGAAGACAAGAGAACTAATAGGACTAGGTCAGAACATTCAAAAGCTAAACGACTTCAACAAAGCCAGCAAAACCAAAAAGAGTTAGTTAATAAATCTATACAAAAGGATTAAATAATTTTGTATATCTAATTTATAAATATGAGTTATGCAGATAGACTAAACGGATTTAACCAAGCAGTATCATCAACAAACGACCACGTTAAAGCAATGAAAGACGCTTTAAATAATCCAGACATTAGAGAGAATCCAGTTAAATTAGGATTAGAAACCGCAGGGCAAGTGACTGGAACTATAGGCGCAGTTGTAGGAGGTGTCGCTCAGGTTAGAGATGGTAGTGTAATGCGAAACGTCCAGAAAGCATTTTTCGACAAACTAACTCAAGCAAAGCAAGCCGGAGCACCACAATCAGTTATAGACGGTATTCAAAGTAGATTAGAGGGCGTAATGGGTAAAGCACCAACAGGTTCAACACCTCCCTCAGCCCCAGCAAGCTCAGGCGCTCAATCAGCAGACGGAGGAGCGCGTGGAACTCCAGAAGCACCCTCACAAGCACCGCCAGCAAGCGACCCAGCATTAGACGCACGACCGCCACCGCCTTCTGGTACTGCCGGTGAAGCTGGTATTGGAGGTGATTTTCCAGCAGCACCAGCAGCAACAGTAGCAGATGAATCAGCACTGATACCAAAAGGTGCTGGAAGTGTTGCTCCTGGTAGTAGTGCTACTGCTAGCGGTGGTATATCAGCAGAAGATGCTTCTGCTTTTACTTCTCAATTACCAAGTAAAGCAACTCTAGCAGCACCGGCACCTTCTGGTGCTGCTGGTGAAGCTGGTATTGGAGGTGATTTTCCAG